>Ga0315913_1001457_pt1 | contig 26149 bp, 12 predicted proteins | sample MpolsnodulesMG_FD_207736 | JGI IMG/M metagenome (GOLD analysis project Ga0315913, IMG submission 207736) | Medicago polymorpha root nodule microbial communities from Los Angeles, California, United States - small nodules | ecosystem: Host-associated > Plants > Roots > Nodule | place: USA...
TGTGGACCGATAAAATCCGAATAAAGGACGTGTCCCCTTCACAAGGACCCAAACGAGCATAAACACCCTTCCCTAGGGATGAAATAGGCTAAAGCGACGCCTTTATATGCACCGCAAATCAATACATTCTAGGAACAGCTAGAAGCCTGGATAAACGGCCTTATCCCATGATGAACATCCTTATCCCCTTTAACAGAACGCCTAGAACAGAGGGTTTATCCAAACCCTTTATATACTATAAATACCACCTTTGGGATCATTCTCAAGGCATCTCATAAACAGTCTAACCCTAGATACGATTATTACACTCACTGCAAGTACATTATTTGTTTTTTGGATTTTTCTGTTAATATGATGATGAATCCTTTATGATTAGTCGACTTATTTTCTTGTTTTGAATTGTGCGATTTAATTTGGGTTATTTAAAAAAAAAACTTAATTTCAGTTCTAAGTTTTATTTATGAGTTTGTTAAATCCTCAAGAAGAAAAGGAGAATGAGGGAAGAAGATAAGGGTAAGTTGGTAATTTTGCACATGTATGGAAACAATAAGGTCAAAAAGGTCAATTTATGTGTTATTTGTTGACTCATCATGGTTTTTTTACCAATTAGCTTGTGCCACATCACTAATCCTAGTCCACGTCAATAAAAAACGAGATTAGGACCAAAACTCAAATGATTAATATTTGCGGTGGATGTTTGGAAGGATTAGTAACTTCAGAGACGAAAATTTAAATGACCTATATTTGTAATGACTAAAGACTTATTTAAGCCTATTTTAAAAATATTCATTGAGACAAATCAAACATCTTACAAGCTAACATTTATATTTATATATTAGTTATATTAGTTAAAAATATGGTCAAAATAAACTATGTCAACCGTGTGAATTGTAAAATTGCGATATGTATTTTGAAAAAAAAAAATGAGAGAATAATTTTAATTTTGAATATATTTATCGATTACATATATGATTTTCTCCATTCGAGTCCATCATCGTTTTATCAATCGACTCAATGCAACATAAACTCATTCCATTCAATTTCATCAATTCAAACATTGCCCAAATGAATGGTTTTTTCTTGATTAACATCATAGTCCAGTCCTCCTGGTTCACAATTCGAAATTGGTCATACATACCCAAAGTGAGGGTCAAAGTGCCACTTCTCCACCATCAGGTACTCTCCGAGATAACATTATTGTGAAGCATTGTGATCATAGCGTTATAGTATTCTCTTAAATTTATTATTTTGGTCTATAATAACAATTTAGCTCTGCACTAATCGTTATTTTACATTGATTGACACACACTAAGTTAATTAACGTGCTTTGTTATCAATGATTCTTGTACTATATAGTCAAACAAAATCCGGAGCTTGTAGTCAAGATTTATGCATAAAAGTTCTGAGCTCAATTAGATCTTTAAATTAAACTAGGGTTTAGGATGAGATTTTAATCCTAATCTATGAGTCATTATCATAGACAAGGATATCGGACACAACACCAATACACGAACATTCATAATAACATGATAAAATAGAATGAATATGCATTGGTGTTACTGTAGGCATTGACACATGTCAGACACACCTTTAATCTAAAGTGTCGGCATTTCATAGGTCCTAATTAAGTTCTTTTAAAATTGAAAAAGATACGATACACATTGTTTGAACATTGAGACAAAGTTGAATGGAATTGTTCTAGGCAACGAATAATCTATCATTTTAATCTCAACATTAGATATATATTACCTTAAAATGCTCTACACCGAGAAACTAAAACTTGTTTAGACTCAAAATTTTCGATGTAGGGATAAATATGACGAACTGAAAAGTACACGGAACAATTTTCACATAGACTTAGTTTCCTTTTCCTATATATGTTGGTGCTGTTTCTCTACTTGGAACTCTTTCTTAGCAGTTCATTCAACAGTAAAACATTACATTCTTCACATTCTCTTTCAATGCAGGAAGTGGCCTAACAGCTCTATCTTTTGATCTCGCACCTCGCAGTTTTGCAATCTCAGGATGGTCAGGTTCCATGTAGCATCGAGCTCTGTAGGCTGCCAAATGAGCATAGTATGCTGGAGGCACTGCAGATAAAACAGACATTTATATACGGTAACAGGAACTAATTTGCTTTGAAATTTGATGCATACTATATATTAATCAGTAAAGTTAGTTGTACAAAATTTTAATATTTTATAGTTGTTTAAACAAATGTTTTTAACGACTGTTGATGGTTAGTATCTGAAATGAGCATTACCATATAGATTATATTTTATTTACGATTAGCAATAGCGAGATAAATTACCTACAGAAACAGACCGCGTACATCTTGCATAGCTGCAATCAAAACATTAGAGAGGTTACCGTGTGCCATGTTAAGAATAGAGCAGACAAATTCAAGATGATAACGAGAAACTATTTACGTGTAGCATAAGTTGTTAGTTAAAGACTGAATCTCATCCGGACTGAAATTGTTCTCATCCCAGAGGACATGATAGTGTGCTGGTCTACTTGTACCCTGTAAATTGTCAATCAAAGCATAAATTTGATGCCACTGTATATTCTAGACATTTTAATGGTTTATACCAATGTGAGGCATATTGCGACAAATTGACTCGCAATCTGAATCCTACTTTATGAAGAAATTTCAATGTCATTTTCATACCTGAATTCCTGCATGACTGCATAAATAGAAATCAAATTCAGTAGGATGACATATCTTTGAATCCACCACAGTACCTACATTACAGTTAGAGACGCAAAATTATGTAGACTTACACATGGATATTCTTACAACATTGACATGACAAACATAACTTCTAGAAGCTGACAAAAGCAAAACCAATTTACCAGGTAAGATGTTCCCACTGGGATCAGTGCTGTTTCTGTCATCATGATTGTTTGGGAAGAGTCTAGTGTGATTCCGTTTTTGAACCACAACAAATGTTACCGGAGGTTGGTAACTTGGTTCCAAAGACGCACAAGCCTACACATCACAAGAATGTAAGAATTGTAGGATAGAATAGTCAATATTGGATATAGCTATATTGAGTTTTTTTGTCCAAGTACCTTTCGGATGGCGTCAAGCTCATACAACAAAACTTGGTAGAACTGTCCTTCACTTACCCCATCCCTGAAAATGTTGGATAACACTATAATTAACTCCTCATTCATAATTTTCTCACAAAAATTAGTATAAAATGCTAGAACAAATCATTCCAACCTGTAAAATATTATTCTCAATGGTTTTTGTCCAGTTGCCCTCTTAAACGAGAGCAAAAGCTCCCTGCAGAAGTACAAATTAATATTAACCAAATAGACACACTGATTTTGTAAAGCATGAAATAGTAAATGCTATAAAAACCCATTATAGTGCCCCTATTAATTAATGATTAAAGACACACCCATTTTTTACTCAAAAAGTAAAGCAGAATAACCCAAAAAAGGATGTAAGTCGTTCCTAGTACGAAATGGAAACAACATCAACTGGAGATAACTCAGGCTTTTGAAGTAAATAAATCAACGCCTACGGGGAATCTAGGACTTGAAACGAAGAGAGGAGGTATAGAATCTAAAACGTAGACATGTAATTTTACCAACATAGATTACGAAGATATGTGTTGTTCTACCTAGGGTCATGGTTCAATCAGTTCAACTATGGTTCAAATGAATGACGAATGAATAAATTACCGGTTGAACCAGTTGCAGTTCAATTGCGGTTCAACCGGTTCAACTATGGTTCAACTGAACTATGGTTTAACCAGGATCAAATGAACTGGCGAATGATCCGGTTTTTCGAACATTGGTTAGAACTTAGAATAGCTGCTTCTGAAGTACCTGATCATACCACCGTAAACCACTCCCCTCAGTGGATCTTTCCAAGATTTGAAAAGATCTTGGATGAGTTCTTCACGGTGAGGCTGAGCGCAAACCAACCCTGCATACTTTGTTACTTCTGGCCAGTCCTGGGAGGCTACAACCTGGATTAAAAACAATCATTAAATATATCGAACAGTGGGAATCTCTGGGTTGTATTGGTTTGAAGTGCTTACAGCAGCGATGGATGGGCAACTATCGTCTCCGGATTCTGCATGAGTTACATCAGCTCCAAATATTATTGTTGGAATATCACTAACCAGTGGAATCCTCCAACTTAAAGCATCCAAAAGTACCGTGTTTCTTCCTCCCATCTAAAAGTTTATTCATTTATTTAAAAAATTAAAATGAAAACAATAATTACAGAAAAAAAAGATCGAGCCAAGGGGTTGAATAAATATTTTAATGTAGCATGTAGCCACCCTAGAATAGATCAATTAATCTGTTAATAATAACAAACCTTGACATTGATTTTTAGTGCAACATTTGCCAAGTACTGTCTATTAATCTTGAATACATATTTTGCAAGGCAGCATTGAGAAATCAGCCCCAAATCTGTTTCACAGATTCTTTTGAGATCACCTGGATAGAGAGTTTATTTCTTTAATGCAAGGTCGAAATAGTTTTCTTCCAAAGAAAATTTGAAATAAAATATGATAATGAGAGAAATGCCAAGAAATTTTTTCAAGTAAACACGTGAAGAAACAAAATAGTCCGGAAAACACAAATTTAAGAATGGATGCTAGAGCAAAGAGGTATTTACCAATTTTATCGGCATATGAAAGAAAGGTGAAAGAAAAAAAAAGAAATATTAAGCAACTATAACCCCTCAACATTTCTATAACTATATGCAAGTTCCTTAATACAAAGAATAAGAAATAATGCAAATTGATTTGAGTCCTAGAATCGTACCATATAAAGAAAGGTGAAAAGAAGAAATATTAAGCAAAGCAACTATAATCTCTTAAATTTTCTATAACTATATACAAGTTCCTTCAAACAAAGATTAAGAAGTTGTGAAAATGGAGTTGAGTCCTAGAGTCATACCATACAAAGAGCCATTATTGTCTGGAAGAATGGCAATTAACAATTCTAGCTCTTTACCATCAAGTTTGTCTAGAGCAGTAGTATGTACATACTTCAAAGCCTTCTTAACCTGATCTGGTCTTGCTGAATATACAGGAATCACAGGCTCCTGACTAAATTCCTGATGAGGGTAAATAATGTATTATATTAATTGTGCAAATAACAACATTCAAAACCTTTTCTCCCCGGATAGATAATGTAACATGAATCAGTTGATACTACTGTATTCCTTTGTAAACATAGATTTAGAGGGCGATTTGAAGTGCTTATTTGCACTAATCTCATGACATAAGCACTTTGTATCGGCATTTACTATATAACATTTACAAAAATAAACCACGGCATGCTTATATATTGTCTTCAACTCATTTCAATAAGCTCCCTAGGGTAGTTCATGAATGAGTGGTTATTAGTTTTTTAGAATAACTTATTGAATAATCGCTAAACTAAATTATTTATTCAAACACGCGGTTGGCGTGCACGATGATATACAACAGATGCTGAATTATTATAATTGGAAATTATTTGGCAAAACTACTCCTGCAGTCCTGAACTTAATTTTTGGTAATGATTTAGTTCCTTGGTTTTTTCTTTCTGTCATCATTTTGGTCCTTCATCCATGTTTCAATATTGGTCCTTCACCCATGCTCCGATATGAATTTCAAGCTTCAAATATGTAGTTTTCTTTCCCTGTGAGCTCTTAGTCTTAAATATATATTATGCCCCAAAAGTTGAAGTTTGAAAATTCATATGCAAACATGAGTAAATGACCAAAATGACATGAAAAAAAGATAGAGGACCAAATCGTTACCTAAAATTTAGGGTCACGAGAGTAATTTTTCCAAATTATTTATATTCAAACAATTTGTTTCTAAAATTGAAACTTCGCAAACAAGGGCATTGCCAAAGTTTGAATCTTTACCAAGCCTGTGATTTGACACATTTGAACCAACTGTTGGCAAAATCCATGAGCTGTACTTTCTTGTACACTTCTTGAGAAATTGATGCATGCCCAGTATCTTATATTACTTCCATTTATAACTTTCTGCATTGAAATTAGAAGAATTACAATTAATATGGAACAAGTAATTTTCTTTCTATCTTCATATGAAAAAAAAGTAGTTTTATTTCTCTTATATTAAAATAAAAAATTTACGGGATAATATGTTCATGTGAGAGCTGACCTTGTTCAGCATATTCCATTGACCAACTTGTGGCAAGTGTTCTTTCTCTCTTCCAGAGTCATGATATTTCAACTATAGAGAGAAAAAAAGAGCCAAAGTGTACTTATATTATAATGACAAAAACAAGTAGGCAAACAATTAAATAATGAGAAAATTACCCATGGAGAAGGAAGAACCCGAGCCTCCACTGATGCAAGCTTGTTATCTATGCTGATGCCAAACTCCTTTGCATATGAATTATTTTCATAATTGTTTTGTTCAATTGTCTACAATTGAATAGGGAAAGATGTAGATTAGTAAAGCAAATGAAACACTACTTTTATGTTTGAAGAGGAAGAGCATACATGGTTAAACATGAAGTTACCATGATTGCTGTTATTGCTATTGCATTTCATTTATATAGCAAGGTCCTAATATAACTATATTAATTTTTTTTTAACACATTTAAGTAAGAAATATACACCGACTTTGTTGAATACTAATTTTCGTTGTATAAATTGAGTAACTATCTTGAGATGGGTCTCTCATACCATTGTTCCATCTAAAAGACCCGAACTTGTGTGATCCGAGTCTAGTTCCACTCAGATCAATGTAATGTTGGTTTATTGTAAATATATTATGTATAGTTTCCGGTTGACTCAGATAAATAAAATAAAATAGAAGGGAGAAGATGGAGGGTAATTTCAACAACCCATGATAATGACCTGTAAAATGTCTGTTTCTTGTTCACGGGGTCTCTGGCATGAAAATTTCAACAAAGAAGTTATTTGCTTTTCATTCAGCCCTTTTGTTTGTCTTTGGCCCCTAACTATCTTGCATGCCTGGGACAAGATTCACATGAAATCTCAATGGAAGACCATAATAAAAAAAAAAAGCAGAATGATGTGATTAAAATCAAAAGCATAGCTTACCTCCATGGGCAAATAGTTCAACTTTCTTTGACTTCCTACTTGAAGGCAAGGTAAATGAGAATATTTGATTGTATATCCATACATTTCTTGAAAATAATCAACTACTGATTTCATGTTCATTTGCTCATCAAGAGGAAAACTGTTCATGCAAGGGAAGGAAGCAGTCATTTCTTAAGAGGTCAGTCCTAAGGAAAAAAACAAGTTCAATTTGCTTAAAGTTAATTAGCCATACATAAGCTCCCTTGTTGGTTGTGAAGTCAATCCTGATATTCTGTACTTTCTTCTAAAATTTCCTCTATGTGTGACTTCGACTTTTACTCCCCTTAGGGCCTTTTTAATCTGCTTGCAAGTGACACCACAAAGGTTATGCTGGTTAGATCATATTGCTTAAATGTTTCTCTGAATTTGAGAGCTAGAGATATCGCCAATTGAATTCTTCAGTTTGGCCGGTTAAATTAACAAAGTTTGAGCTAAACACTTGTTTTTATAGTTTTATTTATATTCTGCATTTGTATTACTATCACTTAGAGTCTTTGCTTTGGTAATATTTTAATCCGAGCTCGCTGGCTATGATTGATATGTCACTGCCATTCAAGATATGAATAGAAAGCTAAGGATTTTATAACTTATGAGACTTTACATAAATTGATTCATTCATTCTTGGTGAATGGTCTAGATGGTTGAAGGGAGAGCACCCCACTGGTCTAATGGTGAGGGAGACCTAAAATAAATTTCTTGAGAGCTATTTGTACTTCTAAGTGTATTGAGCGTTCAACATTAGACAATGTTTGGTTTGAAAACGTGTTAATAAATCGGAACATCTCTCGCCTTACAAGTTGATTTTGTAAGGTTGAGTTCAATCCAACTGAAATTTTTATGTGATATCGGAGTCTACCAAAGACCCCATTGACTATATAATGTTTGTTACCCAATTCACATTCTTGATTTCTAGTTCTAGGCATGAATGTGGTGTGTTAAGAGTCTCATAATGGTGAGATATGGTCTGAAAAGTGTTTATAAGTAGACGACATCCATCACTCTACAAGTCAATTTTGAGGGTGGAGTTAGGTCCAACACAAATTTTTAAGTAATCGAAATAGTTTTACGTTGAACATTTTGACTGGTATAAACCACCAAATTGGTCTTGTCTCTGCAAGCCACTCTTAGTACATAACTCTGTTAATATTTAAAATAGTCTTCGTTTTTGTCATATGTTTCTTACAAATTTTTTTTCACAAAGACAGAGATTAGTTTGAAATATCAATAGAGTCGGGAACTAATTCTAAAGTGTCTTACAGAGCCGGAGGTCAATTTGGTGTTTTACTCATTTTGACTGTCATGAAAAACTTTTCGTTTCTTAAATGAATAAACAATAAAAAAAAGGTACAGGGTCATTGTTTCATCTGCCTGGGCCATGGGAGAGCATAGGTTATGCAGGCATGGACCTATTTGACATAACTCATGACTTTTTGAAAATAATGATTGCTTAGTTGAAAAAGAACAGACAACATTCAAACCTTGACACGATCTGCATCTGACAATGGTTTTGAGTGCACATCTTTCCCAAGAATTTGAGCAACGAAGTCAATTACAGGTAGTGGTTCAATAAATGCCATTGATGACATATCTGAATGTAAATATCAATCATGAATTAAATCAAGTTTAATGACAATGAAAAGGAAAAACATAGTTACATATAATTTAAGATCACAATCAATGAACCAAAAATAAACTTAATATAAAACTCTAACCAATGTTTAGTGATAATCCCATCTGAGTTGGCCTTATACTCTGGTAAAATCCACGCCATGATTCAATGCCACCACCAAGTGGCTGTGGTTTCCTCAAATCAGGAGAATAAAAATTTCTCCCAATTGATATGTAACTAAGCAACATAATCAAAATCAACAAAGGTTCAGAAAGAGGCAACTCATAATTTTGAAAAAGAGCAAAGTAATGCTGAAAATGTACCTTTGAGCTGCAACCTCCTTCAAAACAATGTCAAAGACACTAAGTGCTTCTTGTGGAGTGTCCACTTGTTTCCCACTTAGAAGTTCCCTAAGTTGTTGCATTCTAACACTAGTTGCAAACTTGATTCCCACCTTAAATTCTCGTTCCCTGCAATAACAAATAATATCCAAACTCAAACGCGTCGAGGCATACACATTTCAATAACCAAGACGGAAATTGATTGTCTGCACTCTGCAGTCACGCAATCACACAGTTGCAAATATGGATTATTCGTTGAAAGATTTGTCGCATAGTTTTAAATCGTGATTCACAACCCTAATGGCGGCCACAATATAATGTCTTCAGAAGTCTTCACAACGACATCACAACATCAATTGCGGCCACATTTGCCAACATTTTACCACAATTAAAAGGTTTCGATGAAACTGAAATCATAATTTTAAAACCATGATTAGACGATCTACATTTAGATTTCGTCTTTTGGATCCATTTCACAAAATCAGTAAACAATCAAACAACTAAGATTGTCTGATCGCGTTGATTGTGATTATCCCGATCACTGGAATCCAAGTCGATCGAAACAAAACAAACATGTAACAAACAATTAAATTATTAATTACCTGACACCGCCGGTAACATAATCGTCTTCACTCAATATTACACTGAATTCTTTGTATGTAAAAGGAAGCAAACCAGCAGTGTAAAGATTTCTTCCTCCATCATACACAGGGAGCCTATTCGCTAAATCAGTGTTCTTATGAAGCCTCACAAGCTCAGATATAACAGCCTTTCTTGTTTTACTAGAACAAACTTCAGGAATTATTTTCACCTTGACAAAACAAAAACATGTTTATGTAGGTAAACAAATTTGTAATAGATGTAGCAGTTTGGCTTAGATTAGACTTACATTATAATGGCTTAAATCAGAGACAGATACATCTACAAGAAAATGGTTTGCTTTGATGAGACACTTAGTCCCAAGTTGGCCATAACCAGGCCTGCAAGGAAACATTAGGCTACTCTTGCAAGTTGGATAGGGAACCAGCTTTGAATCAACTCCTATTTCTTGTGATTTATCTGTCTTGATTTGGTTTCTTCTCTTTTTGCTCTTTCTTCTACGTTCTGTACATTTTTGTACAGGCCTTGATTTCACTTGATGCTCCTCTGGGTTCTTCATTTGCATTTGCAGTGTAGTTCTGTGGAAAACACACTAAACCATTTTACCACATATATATAGAGAAAGTAAATAATACATAGGTAAAATAAGTTTTACATTAATATTTTATCTTCTCTCCATATTTTAAAACATATTTGTACATGGTAAATAAAAAATATTTATATTATGATAACATGACTAAATGTGATTAATTTTTAAACAATAACTAGATTATGTTCAACTCCTATTGCATAAAAATGTGTGTTCGATTTCCGCTACCGATGTGATGATACATCTCGTAGATAAAATATAAGTATTTTTATAAACGCTCTTTTGAGTCTTAAGACTTTCTCTAATTTTAGATTATCACCAAGACTCAATTTACTTAAACATTTTTAAATAAAGTACAAATATTTCTGTATTCGCATTATATTATTATTATTATTAGGGATAGATCAAAAAAGAGATTAAAGGAGGCACCCATCCATGGTTAGAAAGAATCACTAAATTCATTGAAAATGTACAATAATATACTCTCTTCATCCCTGTATGTAAGCCTCCTTTGCTTTTTTTCACATTTCTTAAGAAAAGTTGTCAATGTAATTAATGTGACTGTTTTTTGTGTTAATATTACCAAATTGTCCTTTGTTTGTATGTATATTATATTTGACTATTCATATTTCAAGACAAGTTAGTAGTATTAATTAGGGGTATGTTTATGAAAAAAATAATAAATTTATCTAGTAATTTGAAAAAGGGTTTACATTTAAGAACAAAAATAAAGTTAAATGAGTGCTTAGATATAGGAACGGAGGTAGTACTAAATTGTGGAATTAGCGTGACGAGAACATCTAATCATTTGTGCCAACCATAATTGGTTGATAATATTATTTTTAGTAGGTTAATATAAAAAATAAATATGAAGTGTCATAGGAAAAGAGGAAAACAGAAAGATGACAGATTTCTGGTGGGAAAAAAACGAAAGAGGTTTTATGGCACAACAAGTTCCACGTTTTAACTCAAAAACAGTTTTTTTTTAACTTAGCACTGGTTTCCAATGAAGTGTATGAAAAGTACAAGGAGTGGGAAAGAAAGGGAACTTTGTAACGGTTACAAGGCTGAAAAAAGAGGGAGGAGAATTGTCATTACATCAAATATAGACAGTGTTTTTCTCTTCCCCTAGGTGCTGCTGTTACTTCTGTATATTCTCTGAAAAGATGGGAATAAAATAAAGTGACTTGCATATGAATATACATATACATGCAAAACGAGGAATGGCCTACTTAACCAATGTTTTCATGTAACCATTTAGATCACAACAATAGGCTTCACTAGAAATAAAATTTGCTTTATTTGCTTCCTGCTATATGCTTTAATTATTTGGGATGTGGGTTCAATAGTTAGGATCCAAAGGTCCTTTATTTTGTGGTCCCAACAAGGGATGTTTTGGATTTTATTACTCTATACTATAGTCTATAGTCCTCCAAGTTCTTGGAAAGGACTGCTTGTTTAATTTCCTTGCATGTATAAATCCCTTTTGTTTACTCTATACTATAGTGCTCCAATGTCTTCGATTGTGATTTAGTCCCACTTCAATGGGTTTGTTTAAGAGAGTTGAATCATGATCCAATGATTTTCCCAATTCGATGTTTGGTTAAAAAACAATTGTGCGTTAATCCTCTAGTTCTCAGGGGAAATGGGTCCTATCAATCCGAAGTTTGGCCGTGAGGTAAGAATAGTCTGATCAAGAATTATTTCACCTATGAATCAAACTCGAGTTCTCCCGAAATATTTGGTTCAATTTTTAAAACATCATGCATAACTTCGGAAAAGTGTAGCTTTAAATTTCAACATTTAAGGATACACTATTGTTTGATAATCTACATGTAAGTACCACTCTCTTCATCGAAATGAAATATGAACAAAAGTTGAAAAGTCAATATATGTTGATATTTAATCCATATACATCAACTTTTCATCTACCTTCTTTTTTATATTTCATTCCTGAAGTAGTTCAATAATTGATTTGATTCAATGCACATTTTCTTTTGTGACATTATTCAAGTCACCTTAATACCAAACATGTGAAATCTAACAAACTTATGATGAGGTCTAGCTTAGCTAAAGATTTTTGTAATGTACAAATAAATCCCTTCTACATCTATCCCTATAAAAAAAAGTTTTGAACTCCAACCCAAGTTGAATTAGTGTGACAAAATAGGGGGAATCAGTTACCACTAACAAAACAGACACAAACAAATTTTGAAGATATATAAGGACAGAGTATAATGCATGAACATGCCATAATGGCTGCCAAATACTATTATCAGTTGTACGTGCACCTATGGTTAAAACACTGCAAAAAATTTGTCCAGCAAATACATAAAGTTAAGGTTATGGCCCTAGTTGTCTTTGGTTTTGGGCTATTGGATGCTGGTTGAGATAAGGTATATATTGGGTGAGATATTTAACGTTGAAGTGAAACTCATTAACTATGTAGGATCAATTAAAGGACATGAAGAACAATCATGTGTCCTGTCCCTTTCAAAGGTTTCACAAAATGGACAAAACATCCTTACAAAATTATTTAACAGAAAAGGTTAAATTCCAAATTTTGATTGTAGAATTGTAAGTTGTAACCTAACTAGACCACTTAGTTACTACTATGTCTTTATAGTCTGGTTATTACCAAAAAATAATTTGACATTGTGAATAGCTAACCATGTAGAAGTGAAAGTTAGAAGAAAATTGTATGATAGAGTTAAAAAACACATGTAAAAGACGAAAATGTCCCTACGACAGTTAATTACCGAAGTAAGGAATTGGCTGCAGTTAACCGGTAATTAACTGTCGACGAAAAAAAAAAAAAAAACCTCAGCACTTAAGTGCCTAAGAACTCTTGTCTATAATTTGTTGTTTTCAATATGCATTTTTCTCTTGTTTTCCAACTCTCATCAGACTCTTAGGGCACGTGTGGCTGCTAAGACAGAAGAAAAGCAATTGGAGTTACTGTTTCTTCGATGGAGTGAGCATCATAAAAGACTAAGCAATTTTATAAGGTTTGTTCCCTTCAACCGTAAATTTATGAGGCAATAGTTTATTCATGCCAAAATGTTTAGCTAATTATAGACAGGAGTTCTTCGGCACTTAAGTGCCGAAGTTTTTTATTCTTTTTTCGTCGATAGTTAACTGTCGAAGGAACTTCGATAGTTAACTGCAGCAGGTTTCTTACTTCGATAGTTAACTGTCGCAGGGGTATTTTCGTCTTTTACATGTGTTTTCTAACCCTATCATATGCGTCAAAAACAATTTTCAAGTTAGAATGGAAAAAGTAAAAAATAAAATGTAATATACTAACATGATGAATTCATGATTAGAAAAGAGAAACAATATTTGTACAACCATTTTTATACAACTTTTGTACAACTTTCTCTCTCATACTCATATTATCTTCTTATTCTCTCTTCCTTTTTTTTTCTCTCTATTTGTTTTTGACCAATGAGAAGAGAGAGCAAAAGGTTGTCTCAAAAGTTGTACAAAAAAAGTTGTTCAAATATCACTACTCATTAGAAAAAGGAACAATAACATAATCATGTATACATTGGTAACCCAAAAAAAGAATCATGTATATAATGAGTGATTTTTATTTACTTATAATTATGTACTTTTTTTTGACAAGATTATAATTATGTACATAAATAAACTATTTAATATTTCAATACCTTTGACATATACATACATACATATCAAATAAAGAAGATATGAGAAAATATGTAAAATGGTATGTAAGTTTTTTCAAAATTCCAGTATCTTTTTTTTTTCTTTCAGAAAGTTCCAGTATCTGAATATTGTTGTGAAACTAAAAGAATTGAATAAAATGTTATCGTGATAAATTATTTTAATGCTGCTAAAAAGGTTAAATTAAACATTAATATTTCAATTATTTTTAAATATATTAAATAGTAGTCAAAGTTATATACATACAAAATAAAATAATATATATATAAAATAAAATAATGATGTATATTATTTGGTTTCATAAATTAAAATATTGATAAAATAAATTAAAAAATAAATAATATTTTAATTTTAAAAATTTAATAAAGGAAAAATAGTTGAATAAAAAAGAAAATATTTGGTTTCATAAATGATGTATATTTTAATATTTGAAAGTTGAATATTGATAAAAAAAAATAGTGTAGCAATTAGATAAATATTTTAAGTTATTTTTTTTACTAAAACTTTCAAAAAAATTGAGTGAAAACTTTCAAAATTTCTTTTTGAGAAAAACAAAACGATATTCATTCCTTCATTCGAATTGATAAAGACATCATTCAACATCGCTAAGAACATAAATGATGAATTTACATACAAACTCACAACATCCAAATTAATTAACAACATACAACAACAAAATAACTACAAATAATATGATAAAATTAATGTCAACAGAATACTCATGCCTGCAGATTTTGAATATGAAATAAATGAACACTACAACAAAATGAAAAATCAAACAACGCCGCAAAAGACATGAAGAAAAAAACTAGATGAAGATAACTTATTTAAATTGATATATAAATAAAAAAGATGAAAATGGGTGATTTTGGGTAAAATAATTGACCCAAAACCACCCCTTCAATGAAGGAATCAAAGACAGAAGAGAAAACTAGGGTCAACTTGTTGGAGAGGGATGAGATAGAGAGAGCACACATGAAGTTTCTAACTTTCAAAATTTATAAAGAAGATATTATTATGAATTTAATATTACTAGAATACTTATTTCATAGAATACAAGTTAAAAATAGCTTAATTCAATTGGTAGGGACATTACATAATATATACAGAGACCGGGTTCGAATCCTACCCTACTTAGTCACCTTAAGAGGTAAATTTTTAGGCAATAGGTTACTTGACCAATAAAGAACACAAGTTAAAATCTTCATGGGTTTGATTTACTAGTAAGGAGACAAGTCAGATCAGGAAATTTTGAATTCGAGCCCCGTTAATGCCATTATTAGAGGAAGATAAATATAAATCCCTTGAACGGGAAGATCATCTCCTAATTCTATTTTTTTTATATATAAAAAAGAATACGAGTTGAAGTTTATTATATAGTAGAAATATATTTTTGAATTGGATTTAATATTTTTGAAATTCATTTACTATAGAATATGAGGTAAATAAATTTTTGATGGAAAATTTTTGTGACTAAAAGTCAAAGAAATTTTTTTAAAGTTAGGAAGTTTAAATATTTATAGGGATTAAAAATATATTTAATCATAAATTTTAAACATTAAAAACACTTGAATCCAAATAGTTGAACGGTGATTAATAAGCTTAAAAAAATAGCAAATCGCTTGAAAGAACTCGAATATTTATCTTCAAGCCAAACTTCCCCTTATAACCGGATGGTTAACAACATTAAGAAAATAAATAAAATGAGGAAAAAACTTTGTGGTAAGAGATTAGCTATGAAATCTAAAGGTAATGAATTTAAATGGCTTAATTACACTTTTGGTCCTCGCGTTTTGACCAACTCACGAAAATGGTCCTGCCTCTTTCAAATCGAACAAAACCGTCCATAAACTATCATGATTTTGCAGTTTTAGTACTACCTTCCTATTTTTAACTCTAGAAACGCACAGAAATGACAGTTTTAGTCCAACCACCTATGCTCAACCATGAAATACAAGGAATCTACTTTATTCCGCACACTAACAAAAAAAAACTAATTTTTAAGACATGTTTCAAGTATGTAACATGTCTTAGAAGTTAGGTTAGTGTGTTGAATAAAGTAGATTCCTTGTACCCATATGCTTTATTCCTTCTTTATTTCATGGTTTAGCATAAGTGGTTGGACTAAAATTGTCATTTCTGTGCGTTTCTGGAGTTGAAAATAGGGAGATAGGACTAAAACTGCAAAATCATGATAGTTTAGGGAAAATTTTGTTCGATTTGAAAGAGGCAGGACCATTTTCGTGAGTTGGTCAAAATGCGAGGACCAAAAGTGTAATTAAGCCAATTTAAATCCCCTTTGAGATGATGACATGTAAATTAACCATTTAAGCCATTTTAATTTTAAAAAGGACCCGACTTTCCCAGATTTATTTTTATAAACAAAAACAAAATGCAAGGAGATAAAATATTGACTTTTTTTTTGTTGGTCAAGTAATTGTGGAGAAGTGGAGTATCCGGAGTTCAAACCCCCGTCCTGCATATAAAATGTAATATCCCTACCAACTGAACTAAGTTTAGGAGGATAAATAATGACTTTTTATTTACAATAGAGAGGAGATAAACTATTAAAAGCAGTGATGTGAAGCAAATATTTTTTTCATCATATATTTTGATACTGCAGCCAATGTTCTCTGGGTGCTCTTTGGTTAGTGTGTTTTTCCTTCATTTTGTCACATCTAAATGTAAATTGCAGCATGTGAAAATACCCAGGCCCCTCTTCAAACAATTATTGTTCTCCTATCTGTTGGGTTTTGTTCTTTCTGGTCATAATCAAGCAGATTTTCAAACCATTGTTCTCTTAATATTTGAAAAAGCAAAACTCTAAACAATGTGAAGGCCAAAAATGTACTAAGATTTTGTCTCTTTTAAATAAATGGGAATTCAGATATGAATATGTCACTATCGATTGATAATTCTGTGATCAGATAATCTAAATTGTTTACCCGATTCAGCTCTATATCTCTGCTCTAAGGGGGACCCTACTAAGATTATGACCAACACTACAATAGACAGAAATTAGGTAATCTTTCCAAGGAAAGGATATTCATTGCTCATGAACGTGGGCAAAAATAAAGAGAAAAAGGTAAACATAATTGACAAATTTTTAAAAATGGCAAACCCACAAATCGTAATTTTAGTGACTGGTTTAAGAAATTGGTTTAAGATTATGATACATAGTTTAAGAAATTGGTCATTTTGGTTTTAAACTTTTGAAATTTAAAGGACTAACTTGAGAATTCTGTCAAATTAAAAGGATTTATTTAAAACTTTTTAAGCTTACAGGACTAACTTGGGAATTATGTCAAACTAAAAGGATTTAATTGAAACTTTCGAAACTAAAAGGACTAACTTGAGAATTCTGTCAAACTAAAAGGATCAAAAGTGGTATTTGGCCTAAAAAAATTAGACTTAGGCCCCGTTTGGATTGACTTATTTTGAGCTTATGTGGGCTTATCTACTCTCATAAGCTTTTTTAAAGGTGTCTGGGTAAATAAATAAAAATAGCTTATCATAGTTTCATAAGCTGCTTATGTCATATTTTAATAAGCCTAAATTTTCAGCTTAGCCTCTGGCGTAACAAGGAGCTTATGAATTTATGTAACCTCCTTCGATTCTCTCCGGATTCACTTTTTCAAAACATATATTTTAATTATAATGTTAGTTATTTTTAGCGGTGCATGAGTAACAAAATTGCTATATACTTATCTTACTAAATTAACACACGTAACAACGTTTTTTTTTTTTAAGGAAGATTTTTATTATTTTTTTTTACGTAACAAAATTAAACTGAATATAATATTTTTCTTATATGAATATTTTTTTGTTATGTAACTATATCCTTATCTAATGTTAATTTTGTCTTATATGAATATTGATATTTTTTTAAGGACGAATATTGATTATACTATATATATAATTATAATTAATATATTATAATATTGTTTTTTACATCTTGATTAATTTTATCAAAATAAATCATGATAATTGTGGTTCAATTCTTTGATTTTTTTGTTAAATGAAAAATATTTAAAATTTCGATAATTGCTTATCTAATGTCACATCCAAACACTTCAATTTATGTACGTACTTTTTAGTGTACATATCCAAACATAAATAGCTTATCAAGTATAAGAGCTTATAATGTAAGCTCTAATGTTATAAGCCCTAATGCTATAAGCATCTATATAAATTGTTTATCCAAACGGGGCCATAGTAGCAAAAATTGCTTAATTATACTTGATTTTCTAAACAACCATAATTTAGAACAAAAATAAAAAGTTACATAATCTCTGCATGATTTTCTAAACAACCATAATCAAAGTATATTCGCATACAATCGCAAGACTAATAAATAATCAAAGTATATTCGCATGCAATCGCAAGACTAATAAATATATCTAGAGACAACTAAAATTTATTTACTACCTCAAAAAAAAAAAAACAACTAAAATTCATATAGATTTTGTTTTTTCGTGTGAGAGGTCGTGAAGTGGAAGAAACGACACAATATTTAGTTTTTGAATGCCCTTTCTTTCCTTTTTTTGGGTACAAGAATGCCCTTTCTTTAGTCCTCTATAGGTGCGTTTGATTTGCAAAACGGTAAATACCGGATAAAATAGTATTAGACAGAACAACACATCATAAGGCAGAACAACACATGATATATCTTTATGGTATTGAATAATATTTTGTCTCATACGATTTTTGGTGGATAAAATGTTATTTTGATACTTTAGACAACTTGTATGTAAGATAAAAAGTTGTGTTGTGGTTTGGACAAAAATTTCAATTTTGTCATGTCGCTTACCTATAGTTTGTCATGTTCTTAAAACAGTTTTATAAATCAAACAATGATCTATTGATGTTATCCTATCATATTCTTTATTTTTTAGCAAATCAAACGTACATGTCGTTTAATGTAATGAATTGGTAGAGTAACACATGAATATCTTCTTACTATACGATTGACATGCATTTGGTAGATCTACTAAAAATCGCAACATTATAATTTTTTGGTTAGCAGGATTGTAACAATGAGCCAATTATTGATACAATAATTTTCTTGGCCTGGTCATAGATTAATGCAAAGGATCCACGATTTTCTTTTAATTTTTATCAAATATTAGGATATATTTCTTACAAATTAATAATTTTTGTTTAATTTAATGTTAAAAGAACATGTATTGTTAGTGTAAATGAGTCAAATATTAAAAAAAGTTGATAGTATAGAATTTTATAACTATAACAAAATTATTATTTGCATATAAATGTGTTTAATATTAACCTTTCATACTATAAGATAAGATAAATCAATACATTTTAGGTAATATTTGAAAAAATAAAATACGTCTACTACTTTAAAAGACAACTTGTATTTTGGGAAAATTTTCTTTTCTCAAATGATGCGTATAGTTAAGAACGAATAGTTTTTTTTTTCTTTCTATCATAGACTTTGTCCCCAACACCATGACCCTATTTTTATTTATTTTTTGTTTGAGTTCAACACCATGACCCTATTGGTGACCCCATTCTCAGTAAGGGAAAACGGGTACCCTACTCTGTCCCCGTGTACCCTACTCATTTGTAGCTCATTCAAAAAATAAAGGTGGTTTTATTTTCATCCTTCAACCTTCTTCATTTTACTCGGATTATAAAATTCAAAAAAATAGAGGGTTTTTAAACGTGTTTTAAAAAGTTTTAACAATTCTATGTTTTTAGTTTTAAATTGAGTTTAAACAAAAGTATGTTCTATCCTTTCAAATTATATAATCCAAAATATAGAGGGTGCATAAAAATCAATAGGATAAAAAAGAAACGGTAAAAATTATATTCTTCTTCATCACATGAATTAAGTCTACCTACACATCCGATAATCCATGTCAACTAGCCCAAATTACAAATAAGTATATTTTGGAAAATTGCTCTTTAGGCATCTATGCTTTGCTCATAGGCACTTCGAACTGTCTAAAATACCTTCAACGACAATTAATTGTTGTTGGAAATATTTTTAGTAGTTCGGGATAATAGTGAGCAAACCATGAATATAGAGTTTGAAACAATCATATTAGCCCATGTTAGCTGTATCTCTACTAATATAGTTTCTTTTCTTCCCTTCCCTCATTTTTTTTAAAACATCTCCCGTGTGGATTGGTCATTATCAAAAGGGAAATGCTAACAAGTGTAGGACACTTGTTAAGAAGCCTAAAAAAGAAATTTTGTCTTGGGATTGATGCATTCAACACATTGAAACTTGAAAAAGTAATATTTTCTCCATAAAACTTATCAATTATTTCTATTTTAGAATCATTAACAAGTGTCATTAGCGCACTTGTTAGCAAAACCCTTATCAAATGGTATGATTTGTGAAGGGATAAGTATCCCAAAACAAAAATGAATAGCAAATCATTGCAATTATGGTAGTGTAGTTCAGGCAAGCCCATTCGCACCATTGGTATAAACAACTAAACAAGGAGAAAGATGGTGGCTAGGGGTGTGCATAAAAACTGGTTCACCTAGCCCCAACTATAAATATGGTGAGGGGAGAGAGAAACAACGATAGAAAAGTGGTGGTGGGGGAGGAGAGAGAAGCGGCGGTGGATCAAAGAGAAAGACACGAAGATAAAGAGCAACAGAGGTAGAGAAGTAGTGGTGGAGGAGGAGAGAAGCGACAGTGGTAGAGGATAGAAACGACAATGGCTGAATTGATAAAAACGATGATGGCAGAGGGAGAAGAAGAATGATATACGGGTTCAGGTAAAAAAAATGGGTTTTGGCAGAAATTCGGTTCAGACCGAATGAACTAGTTTGAGTCAGACCGGATTGATTTTGTGAAAGCAGTTTTCTGAACTGAACCGAACCATAATATCTAGTTTGGTTCAGTTTGGTTAATGAACTTGCACACTCCTGATGGTGGCCCAAGTGGGTCATAGCCACCCCTTATTTTTGGCATAAGATCATATTCATTTGACAAAATAAATGGAGTATGCAATTTGAAGAGAGATAAATACAAAAAATATTTAGTGGATCCTACGATTAAATGAATCTTACTATCATTAATTATTTTATACCATTTTAAAACCTTTTTTTTTGGTGTGTTTATCTCTCCAAATAGAAGAAATTGAGAAAGTCATAAATAAAGAGGATTCTAACTCCAATTTTTGTCATTCTTCTTTATATTTCTATATAAATTATGGTGGCATTTCATTTCATCATCCTCTCTAACATTCAATTTTTTTATTAGATTAAATCAATGTGAGTCTTATCATTTATGTGAGAATGACATCTAAAGTGTGGAATGTACATCGATTTCATCCAATGAAATATTCAATTTTTGAGAGAATGTTGACAAAGATAATGTTACTAGCATTTTTTTTTTCAATTTAAAGTCTAGAGTCAATTGTCTATTTGTATTTATTTATTTATTTTTACTTATGTGTATTCTTTGCATTTTAAATCAAATAACACCTTATATATTGTGTTTATCATTTTATTTTATCGTTGCATGGGTCTGCTTAGAACGCACCCCTGGGAAAATTTCTTTCCCTCAGCCCCTTAGTGAGTATAAACATAAACATTTCATACATATTTGATAGTGACCAATAAAAAGAAACATCGACATTAGACAGAAGCGAGGGAATTTAATGGAAGCAAACCTTGTTTTTGACTCTGTATGCATTAGTATGCTTTTGCTTGCCACCGTTACCGCAGCTTCCAACTATATATTCAGCTTAAATAGATTTGTCAAAAAAAAAAAAAAATTCAGCTTAAATAGTAATATCAAATCAAGGTTCACTTTTTCCTTAGTTAGTTTCCCTGAGCAGAAAGGTCAAAATAAATATAATAATAATAATAAGAGTAAATCTAAGCAGGCTTTCAATTAAGGGTTTAAAGATCTAGCATATCAACTCCAGTTAAGGGTTTACACTACCACAAAAAGAAAAATTAGTAACGGAAATTAGTGACGGAAAAAATAAAATTCCTCACAAATTCCTTGGTCGCAAAATTTAGTGACGAAATTAGAGAGGGATTTCATGTTTTCCCTCACTAAATATCTCTCACTAATTTTTGTTTTTTTAGTAGTGTTAAGGGCCGCCGTATTATTTTTCACTATATGTCACTATATACATAAATATAGAGCAGCTACTATCAAAGTTAATTTATAATTTATTTGAAGTTATGGACTTATATAAAAACTCGTCAGAATTTTGAGTTACTTCTGAAAATAATTTATAGAAATTATAGCAACTTTATTATACAAAAAAAAACTTATAGCAATTTTATGTAAATAATTTAAATGAAAACAATGTAACTAAATTTTCTCTTCAATTATAAACTTAACTTTTATATTTCTTTTTATATATATAAATTAACTTTTATATTTGATCAAAAAAATAACTTAACTATTATATAAATGCACATATTATAAAACTTAATTAAACTGTTTATTAAAATTCACTTTAGTATCATGTTTAATTTTGACAACAAAAGCTTCTCTATTTAATTTTATAAGTCACACAAGCAAGAAAATGGATACTATGGATTATGGTGTTGGAAGCAATCTGATCAACCAAAGCTGGAAAATATAATTAAATGAAGCTTCATGCTTGCATCTGTATATAAAAAAATGTAGCCAAAATTCCAGAAGTTGACTACACACTCTAAATCTATAGCGTTTAGAACAAACCTCAAAAATCAAATTTTGAAATAATTGGCTGGAGAAAAGAGAGACTTCACTTCACCATGCATAGCTTTTACCAATTTATGCGAAAATTGCAAAGAAGGATGTGAAGAATGAAATTATGAGATATGATATGTATGTATATAAGGAATAAAAGCATGGTTATATAGGGAATGCTTCCACTTTTATGCTATTGATAAACATGGTATGTTTTGAAAAACACTACATTCAGAATTGAGTCTTCACATGTCTTTAATTAAAAAAGGAGCTTTCAACGAGAAAGAGATCAAAGTAGGGCTTTTGGAGGAGGAAAGCGTGCATCCACTTGATTAATTTAAACGGATAAAAACCAACAAGACCTTTTATCTTTTGGGAAGCAGAAAAGTAGAAACATCATATGTCAATTAATAATAGGGAAATGATTCTTGGACATGAAAATTTTGAAAAGAAAAAGTAGTTTGATTTTTGTGAGTATTTTATTAAAGAGATCAAAGGAAATGTTACATTAAAAGTATCTTCAATTATAATATCTAAGTGAGTTTCATAGAATGATGAACCATTTTTTGTTTCTCCTCATTGAAGAACCATGATGTGACAATGAGGGTAGCAAAGAAATTATTGAAGTATTGTAAATAACCTACCGTATCATCGATTACGTATGAAAAATCACTAAAAGTGAGTTTCATGAAAGTTGAGTGCAAGTAATTTTTTTTTATTAAAAGTGAGTTACATAAAAGTTGCTTAGTTTTTCTATCATTGGAGCAAAAAATGTTTGAGTTGCATAAGTGTAATGTGACATTGTGGTAGTCACTTAATATTGAGTGTGGAACCAAGTTCAAATTCCTTGCAATCTTGTCATTGGAGATCTAACAACTAATCACAACTCGTCAAAGTTAAGATATCATATAATTTTCATTTAATCTATTGACATTGTAATTATGTTATGAAATGGCTAGAGCTTTGTATTGTAGCTTGATTGTCACTTCATCCATCAACATCTTCTCTGTGATGAACTACATCTTATCTCCATCGTCACTCTTGATCAACCAGGCGATTTGCTCACAAAAACCTCATATTGCAGGACGTTTCCGCACTTTAGTGCTAAACATAAAGCTGGCTACAGCTCCACCCACTTGAGTTTGAGGGAATGTTAAGAACATATCATATAATTCTCCACCTATTGTATTGATATTCTAATTATGTTAGGATTAATAAATATTTACATGCAATTACTTTTACTTTTACTTTGCCTCGAATACTATATATAAATTGGACCACCTATTTATAATTGTGACATACAATGAATATAAAAGCATCTTCTCATATCTTCCTGTGTTTCTATGGCCAACACAACAAAGTATGTAAGTGTCTTTTATTTCTTGAAGGAGTAAGTGTCTTTTTTTATTCAAGGTTGATCCAATAATTTATTTTTAGGTGAGGCGTAAAGAAAATTTTAACATTTGAGACATTTTTAGTCAGAATATGAGGTCTTTTTATTTATAAAATCTAATAAAAGAAATACTTTTTTTGGTGGGAGGCTTAAAACAAGGATTTTAATAGTCTTATCCTTAGACCAGCCCTATTTTATTTACAAGCAAGTCAAACATAATCTAACATTGAATTGTTGAGATTTAATGGGAGCCACCTAAATGAGTTTGAACGGTATATCTTCGCCCAAACCTTTAAAGTATACCTATATAAATCATCTCATTTATATATATCGCTTAAGATCTTTTTTTTTAATTCAAGGTGAGACCGACACTTACAACATCAATACAAATGTAGTGCAAAATACCTTTATCGTGACAATGCATATCCCTTAATCTCTTTTTTAATTGTGTAAGTTATGAAACATATAGAGCAAACTATCACATCTAATCTAACTCTTAATAAGAACATATAACTACTAGATAGAGGAGAATAGTTGGATGCATATATAAGAAGATATAATAATAATAATAATAATAATAATAATAATAATAATAATATATTGCAAAGGTGTGAGATTCCATATATACAAAAGAGAGATAAGGGGAAAGAGGTGTGTGGGAAGTGGTGAGTGGTCTGCCTCTGCCTTCCTCTGCTGCAAAGTTTAATGTTAGTGCATTTGCATTTTGCAAGAACTGTGCTTGTGGAATTGTGAGAATACTAATAAAGAAATAATTAAAGGGAAAGCGAGACTCTGTAAGTTTCTTCTTTGAAGGGAAATATAAATATATATGGTCGGAGGAGGGGGATTGAGATTCCGGAGACTATTTTATTTTATATGTAAAAGAAGAAAGAAAGCAGATGAGGAGTTAGAGAGGTTAAGCATGTGGAATGGAGTGGAGGGGTCAAACTTTTATAAAGCAGGAAAGGAAAGAAGGTGGGCACTGCCTACGAGGATCACATTTCATGGTTACCTTGTTTATAATTAAATATATTTTATTTAAAATTATTTTAGTTATCATTTTATACCAAGTATATTTTGAAAATCACAAACTAATTTAGTTTAAATGATGTTTTTTTTTGCACTTCTTGTTGAAATTTCTAGATTTTTCGATAATATATTTCATTTTACCTTCTTAAAAAAAATTAATAATAAAATCAAGTTAGGATGAATGTTTAGGAAAATTCGAGCAAAAATTCCTGGTAAAATAATTGATGATGAAATTTTACTTACCTTTATGTCGAATTTTGTAATAATAAACCCTCGTGAAAATCAAAGGGTTAAGTTAACGAAATATCACAAGTTTAATTTTATGCATAAGTGTGATTGCATCTCTTTCTAGCATCATTTTCTAGTTATTTTGTTAATGTTAGATGATGTCTCCCAAAATACTATGTGTATTTTAGAGGTGAAAAGACTAAGTGCAAATATACATTTTCCAAGAGCGTCCGTTGCGCCTGTGTGGGGATCTCCTCAGAGGGGATCGTCTTGGAGGAGATCGTCTGGGGGACCTCCTTCTGGTTGATCTTCTAGTATGGCTCGGAGATCTGACGTTAACTGAGTGCCGAGGGGATCTGGAACGTGAATGGCGAGGGGTCCTTCCTCTTCTGCTACGTGTTGGGGAAGGAGTCCGTTTGGTTTGGACTAATGGACGCGCTTGCTCCAGTTCCATCAGGCGTCGGTTATGTTCCTCAATTAACGACGTCTGTCGTTGAACCGTGCGGATCAGGTTATCGACAATGGCACCTGTTGGCGTAGTGTTTTCGGGCGTTTCTGTAGGTTGTGGAGGACCCAGCAGAGGCCGTTCTTCCAGAGGAATATTTTGTTGAGGAATTATTTGCATGGCATCCTCACGAGGTGTATCCACGGGTGAGGGGGAAGATGTCATTCTGTCCTGTTGAAGGACACGAACTTCACTTCGTATCCGTGAACTGGCACCGTTGGCAGTCATGGTAGTTTACTGGAGAGCTTTGATTTTTAGAAGTTTAAAAACGGGGAGAGCTTATATTTCCCACAGACGGCGCCACTGATCGTATCTGATCAGAAGGTGACTGTCGGTGCTTTGAATGCGGTGGCTTAAGTGGTGGTTGAATGCTTCAAGAATGCTTCTTG
>Ga0315913_1001460_pt1 | contig 26139 bp, 10 predicted proteins | sample MpolsnodulesMG_FD_207736 | JGI IMG/M metagenome (GOLD analysis project Ga0315913, IMG submission 207736) | Medicago polymorpha root nodule microbial communities from Los Angeles, California, United States - small nodules | ecosystem: Host-associated > Plants > Roots > Nodule | place: USA...
ATGGCCACAAAACCTCGCCCGTGACACCGCCACCGATTACATGTGCTCGTGACGGCGACGGCGTCGCTTCGTTCTTCTCCGATCTCGACCGTTCGAAAATCGAAAATGAAGAGAGAGAGAGAGAGAGAGAGAGAGAGAGAGCGCTAGAAAACAGAAGAAATAATTTGAATTATGAATTTTTATTTTGTTTTTATAGGTAAAATAACTATAGTTATTACTTATTATGTTGGTTAATTAGGAAGTTAAGTGGTTTTTGGTTTATTTTTTAACTTTTCCTTCTTCAAGAACTAGGGTCAAATACTCTTTATGAAAAGGTCTAAAAAAAATAAAGACCTTAATTTTAAAGAATAAAATGTAAATTTGAAAAAAAGTTAATAACATCGAATTATAACATTAGTTAAATCAATTATATTTTTCGAACATTATCAAAACCTCTTTTATAGTTACATGTTGGAACATCGTATCCAACATCTTGTATGAATATTTGTTTTAACAAAAGTGAGATTAATATACAAATATCCAACAAATAATATAAGGTTAATAATGTTTTACCTCCTGTAATATAAGTCATTTTCAATTTTCCTCCTATAAAATATTTTTTTTGAATTTCAATCTTGTAATTTGAAGATTTTTTGACTTTGGACCTTCATGAAAAATTTCACCCCCTGTAATTTGAGAAAATTTAGGATTACCCCATGTAAATTTGAGCAAATTTAGGTTTACCCCGTGTCATATCTTCAATTTTGTACAGTCAAAATTCATGAAGGTTCAAAACCAAAAATCTTCAAATTACAAGGACGAAATCAAAAAAAAAAATTACTGGAGGTAAAACCGAAAATAACCTATATTACAAGGGTAAAACACTATTAATCCAATAATATAGGTGAAGTTTACATTAATTATATTATTCTGGAATGCACAAGTTGAAGGACCTTTACTTAAAATATCATTGAGAACACAATGTCATTATTATACATTTTTAAAAGCTGTTCACTAAATCATGCATGTCAGACACTTTAATTTTGTGTTGTGTTAAAAAAAAAATATTAATTTTGTGATTTGTCATCACTAGGCTTCCATAACGTGCATACACATACATTAATCGATCATATTGCAGCTATTTTATGGACCTAATGTTATCTTATATTTAAACATCCTAAAATTTTGTAACCAAAAATAATAATATTCTTAAAATTTCATACATTTATTCAACACTTTTTTTTTCCTTTATCTTTTCATTTCTATCACATATACAACATTGCTCTTTCTATTTCATCGAATTAAAACCGTAATTCGTTTTTCAACAAAAACAATAAAAAAAATTAGCTGAACTTCTTGATGAAATCAAAACGTAATAGTCTTGAACTTCTTGATGAATTTTATCATCTATAAAAATATTATTATTCAACTAAAATGATTAATCTTTGAAATTATACAGAAGATACATAGTTCACATTAAAAAAAAATTAGCTGAAGGACCTCTCAAAATAGTTTTTTTTTTTTTTTAGCCAAACATCTTAAAATAGTCCTGTGTACACCCAAAATGACATTACTATGCATTTTTTTTAGGCAATTGTTATACATTTCAATTTCAATTAATCATCTCACCATATTTTAATTTCTAATTTGTCAGCAAAGCATCCATAAGGTGCATGTATACATACATTAATCCATGATACTATTATATTCATCCTCGCCAAACACACTTTGAAATTTTATTAATTAATAACTCTAATATTCTAACCAGTAGTGCAACAAGAGGGTAGGAATGTGTTAGAGAGTGATATTAGACTTAAATGAATAATTTAGCTATTTAGATTAAGAGTAAAATTACATTAGTTTGTCCTTTTAATTGTTGTTAGTTGGGCCTTTAAATTAGGTATTTAGTCTTTAGACCCATTAGGTTACATCGTTCCTATATATAGTGTCTTTGACACACTATCCAAATCAATCAAATGAATCAAAATCTTATTTTATTTTCTTTAATTTATTTGTCTTTATTGTTTTTAGTGTTATTTTCTTTTATTTCCAGAAAGTAGTTCCAGCTCTCTAACAATTGGTGCTTTCATTCTTGATCTCAAAACCCACGCATGGCTGATTTCATTTACACCCACCCATCTTTCTCGACCCTCACAACAACAGCTCCACTTCCCAACCCACACACACCATATTCAACTTATTCCTCTCCATATCCATACTCCACTTCTCACCTCAACAACCACTCCTCCATCCTCAAACCCATACCCTTCACATTCACCTTCCGTCCAACCAAAACACTTATGGCTACCCAAACACCATTTCAGCATCACCATCCTCAACTATGTGTTTTAACCATGGCTACACACCACATACATCCTACCCATATCCATCATATACGACTTCTATTAATCCATATGGTTACACAACGACAATCAACAACAAGCTTATATCGTTACATCTCAAATTACAGAGTGTCTTAAAAAAATTCAGGGATCAATTTTTAGAAGTTTTTCAAAGATTTAGGGATGAGCAAACTCAAGCCTCTCTTGCCCTCAAAGAATATACAAAAACTATCTGATTCTTTTAAAACATTTATAGAGAATTGATCCAGAAGTATGTTGAAGACAACCAAAAGGAAACTGAAGGAGAAGAAGAATTCATGTTCAACTGTTCTCCCAAAATACTGCCAAGCGTCAAAACCATGGTAGAAGAAACAACAACGAATCTCGCAGATCCAAGTTCGAAGCCACCATTGCCGGAGTTTGAGAACGGAAGAATGGATCTTCATGCGTTATCTCTATTGTATCCATTGGGTCTTCTCAAAACTCAGCCTTCACAGCCACACTTGACTCCGTTGTAGCCTCCGAAACCACCAAATCTAAACTCACCGTTGAACAGAGTTGTTGCTCCATTTAAGGCACTGCGACCGCCACTGGAACTACCGTATTCAGTACCATGGCCACTGATGTCACCACCGCTCACTATTTCACCGTCGCTACCACAACAAGAAGTATCTGCACAACTGCCGCCGCCGAAACCACCAGATCTCAAATCACCGCCGAAAATAGCTTTAGCACCAGCTCTGAAGCAGCGACCACCGCCTAAACCACCTGATTTGCAATCGATTGTCATATCCTATCATCCTTGCTCTTTTTGGTACGAATTTGTTTTATTGAATCGTACTAGTAATACCATGATCAATCCAGAGCCGTTGGATCCCCTTGTTGTGGGTTTGGTGAAATCTGGACCATGGAAAAAGCACAATTTGTGTGATTATGTTCCCACGAACAGGAAAACGCCATGTGTCCCACTAACTTGTTCATTTATAATGCAAGTGTATTTCGCCCAGCAGTACCCGTACAAGCATTTTCCTATTTCGATGTGCGAATTATTATCCATTATCAAAAATTCAACAATAGCATCCTATGTGCCAACTAATTCTAACAAAAAGTTGTCATTTAGTGGACCTTCAGAATTGGGTTGTGAGTAATGGGCCTAACTTTTATTATTAACAAATTTTGTTTCAAACAAAGATTTCTGCTCTTTACCCAAACAACTTTGCTAGAAGAGAGACCAACAGAGACCACGGCTGTCTGTAATTTTTTTCTAAATTTTTTATATTAGTATGTTATTGTTGGTTAAAAGACTTTTAATAGTAGAAGCTTAAATATTTAAGATCGGAATATACTGAGTCAAGTCCCAATTGTTGGTTTTAGAGTAAAAAAGAATAGAGTTCATTATGTTCAGCATCTCTTCCACCAAATACATAGATGGTTTCTCCAAGTGCAGCCATTGTCAATGTATCTAAGTCGTACACATGTAACTTGTTATAAACGAGGACACGTGGCTCTAACTTACCCCTGAATGCATAGACCTGTTGTCCTGTGTGATGATAATTATTCCCAAAGTGCCTTCATTTCAGTGAAGTAATCAAGCACATATTTCGTACCTTGCTTCAGATTGTTGATGGAGGAACATAAAGTAGCAATTCGAATTCGATCAACCTTTGAGAATCGTTCTTAAAGATCCTACCAAACCTCAAATGCAGCAGCATAAAACACAATTGTCTGAGCAATAGAATCAGAAACAGAATTGATAAGCCATGATTGAACTAAGTGATTACAACATTCCCAAGCGTTGCGATTCAAATCTTGAAGATCATGAATAGGAATAGATCCATTGATGAAACCTAATTTGTTCTTCGTTCCCAACGCTCATTGCTTAGATCGCGTAAGAATGTAATTCCTTGCTTTTCATTGATATGATTTTTGAATAATATACAACTATTGTTAATCCTATTTTGGAAACTAAATAATTGCTAATAAATAAAATTCATGGCTAATGAATTTCTAATGAATATTTACAAATCAAATATACAATGAATATAGACATATTCTAATAGATCGGTTCCAAGCAATGTAATTGGAACCATTAAGCTTGGGAGAAACAATTAGAGAATTAGGACCTTCGCTTGGTTGCACGAAGAAAGCATAATCATTATCTTGATTCGGTTGTTGAAGATGAGCGGGAACAGCTTGTGGAGGCATGGTTATGCAGAACAAAAATGAAGAACAAGTTTGAAGATTCTGGAACAAGAAGCGAAGAAATTCACACTGGTACGATGCGAAAATCACAGATGAAGAAGAAAGGGAATGAACTACAGTGCTACGGACTCGAGAAAACGAAGAGAAAATGAGCGATTGAAGTAGAATTCAATCGAACAAAAAATAGAGTAACAAGAAAAAACAAGAATCAAGGTTCAGAATATGCAATCAAAATGCAAAGAATCATGAAGATCAACAACGAAATATGAGGAAAATGATTGAAGAAGATGATCAAAGAGGAATGCACAACGGAAAAAGGTTAGGAAGAAACTATGGATCGTAACAACCTTTCTCACGAGGGAAAAGGCTCTTGGTACCATATTAGGAAACTTGAGAAATGAATGAAGAGGTGAATTCTCATTAATGAATCAGTGATTACATCAAGTATATATGGATAAAATGCCTATGTACATTAAGCTATCATGTGCTATAGGGTAGCTAATTACTCTAAGACTAGTTGTTTAGACTGCAAGTAATGATAGTCAACTGATAGTGTTGACTTCTGTATCTTTCATATCCAATAAGGGATTAGTTTTTTTAGCTACTCGCCTGATACATGTGCTATAACAATTTTTTCAAAACAACCTAATAAATTAAAAAAAATTGAAGTTAATTTCCAAGGGTAACAATATATTACACGAACTACAACAGCTTAACAATATATTTATTGAAATGAACACTAAGTTGCTTCTTTGTGTAACAACTTGAAGGGTGATAGTGCAGAAGCTCCAAGGCCGTTTGCAAAACGATATGCCAAGTACTCTTTCAAAGAAGCATCTCTGTATATTGGTGGATTTTCTTTAGATAGCAGTTCCTTTATTGGTCCTATCACTTTTTCCATACCCTCGGGTGAGTGATCATGCTGTGTTCTAAAAAGGGTTGCAACTGAAATTCTTGGGCCTGCACTTTTTGCTAATACTCTGTGTTGAACACTTGTGAACTTGTCATTACTCACAAGCTGTAGAAAGAAAAATTAAAATTGATCATAGTCAATAATCAATTTTTATTTTATATTTATACGACCTTTGGTACATTGTTAGACTTTATGCACAAAAAAGAGAAATTATTACTAATAAATAAGAGTTAATCAACTTAGGATCATGGCTCCTCATCAACTCTAAGATGGAAACTACGAGTATAGATCCTCCTCATTTCATTTATATGCAAGAGTCAAATCGAACTCCTAAGTCAGACCTCTTGCTTAAGTAGATTGAGTCTCTTACCACTCCAACCAACCACATGTCGTATTAATATACATCATATTAATATAATAAACCTATGTGATGAATTTACAATTTCAAACTAGCACACACAACACAAATATTGCTTTTACTCTATATTACTCCATTTTACTATAGTGTTCAGTGTTGTCATTTGTGCTTATCTAGATACAATTATTTACTAAGTTGAATGAAAATGCTAATTGTGTGCATGATGAACTCACCTGTAGAAGATCCCCAATGTTCACTACAAGATGATTGTCATGAAGAATTTGTAAACCACCAAAATGATCTTGCAAAAGTACTGTAATAAAGCTAGCATCTGAGTGCTTGTTAGTGCCTATGGTTAACTCTGGCTCAGGGCATGGTGGATAGTAATGACACAGATGTACAAAACTTTCAGCAGCACCCATTTCTTTAAGGTGAGAACGATTAAGGCCAAGAGCCTCTGATAATAACTCATACAAAGAAGATCCAAGTGCCATTACTTCTTTTGTGTATTCATTCACAATATCACTGCAAGGTTGTTATCATTAGCAATTAATCAAGGACAGAGAATTCTAAGTATAGAAGACGATCTCTAACTATAAGGAACTGAAAAAATGGAAAGATAAAATTAAGAGTATTCCACCAATTTGTCTTGGAGGACTTTACACTTTTTTCCTTATTTCATCTTTCAAACAAAAATAATAGTCTATGACAATTTTCATAGAGCATAGCAGCAAAACTCTTACACACTAAGTGCATAGAAGGCGAGATTTGTGTGTTTGAACATGCGCCCCAACATATCAGATATTCATGTAGTTTTTAACCATTTGATTACTTGTTTATCGTATTTAACAAACACCGGTGTTACTTACTATATTCATTTACATGTGGGACTAACTACGATGACTTAAGACTGAGAGTGTAATTTTATCTGCTAGTTTGGTGATGGTCAAATCAAACAAGAGTACTAGAGTTTGAACTTTGACTGGAATAATCATTAACAAGACTTTACTTATCTTCTAGGCAAATTCTAGACTTCATGGCCTCTTCTCTCTGAAACACAAAGCGTTAAAGAGAAAAACAAAAATCTATGAAATTGGTGGTTTACTCTTAAATTGTACAAACCTGCAAACCGGTGGTAGTTCATTGGCTTTAGGAGGATGGGGTGCCCAGAAAAATGCAAGTGTGTCCCTCCAATCAGCAGATTGGTCTTGGTAAAGAGTAAAATTGGAAAGATATACAACTTTTTTGGCGAGATCATGGGTGTAGTGCTCCTTCCTCACCTTGGCATCTTGTTGATGAAATCTACAAGTTCCTTTGATCATCTCATCCAAAATTTGGGTTGGAATTCCATGATTTATTACTTGAAAGAATCCCCATTTCTCACTTGCATTTTGAACTTTTCTTACAACTAAATCTCTCAAAACAGGATCATCATGGATTCCTGTTAAGTCAATTGTAGGGACACTGAGCTTTGAATTTGATTCTGTGACTGAACCATGATTGATATTAGATTGTTCACAATAGAACATACGTGGAACTTTTGTTACTCCATTTTCTATGAGTCCTTGGACACCAACCTTTGACTCATCAAATTCTTTTAGTTCACTTTTTCTGTCATAAATTGGAGAATTTCCTGCTAAATCATCACTTGTGATTGTGGCCATCATGTTTTGAGCTTATATTTGCATTAATTTTGTAATGAAAGAAAGTTTGATTTGTTCAAAACAAAGGTGTTGAAGAGGACTTGATGAAAAGAAGGAGGAGCAATAATTGTTTCCTAGAATGCTCGGCATATAGGACAACTAAACTATTGACATAACTTGGATTTCATAAAGCAACTAGCTAAATAAGAAGCATTTTTTGTTTGTCCTTATTAGCTGGTTCCTCACAATCAACCTATTGACAAAACTATATGGTTTTTTACTCAGAAAATATATATCTTTGATTCCAAACAAGCCGGTCATTTATTAATCAAAACAAAAAAAATTGTAAAAAAATAATAGCAAATCAAATACGATTCCAAACATATAAAGAACTATATACTATTTTCAGCCACAGTATTTCAAAGGAAAGAGATTCCTAGACTAATCAATGAAAGTGAAAGAAATGCATCCTTTTGGAAATGGCCATTGTTATATCAGCACTTGCAGAATCATTAGCTGGTGGGACTAGGAAAGGATCATGGAGATTTTAACATATATTTTTATTTTAACACTTTTCTTTTTGTGAAAGGATTTTAATTTTAATACTTGTTATGAAATACAAGTACGGTAAATTCAAATAACATATATTTAAGCTAAGGCGGCCTCATTATCAACTAGTTTTCAAGTTCTATTTGAAATACCAGATTGTATTGAACACGCTTTGATAAATGAAATGTTATAAGTTTGTTTCTCTCAACAACAAAAAAAAAACGCATTTATTCAACAATCATCACACACTTCTTGTTTTTGCCATTTTATTCTAGCACACAAGTACATTCACTCATAAACATACCTAAGTTTACATGTCATATTGTTCTCTTATCACACATATGCACCTAGAATTGATCACACAGAATATATTTATTCACCAACTAACTTTGAGCAAGAGCAAGGAAGAAAATGTCATCAAGCCTGTCGTTGCTAGGTGAGTTGCCACCATACACTAATAATCCCTCTTGGCTGCCTCGGCTGGCACCGGCAAATGCACACCACCCACGTGGCCCTGGATGATCACCTGATTCTACCTTGTCGTCCAACCTCGTCCATGATAGTGTCTCCGTGTCTAATGCATAAAGCTCACCTGAAAATTGACCAGCACCCATGTGACCTTGGTCACTGGGGTCTATTTCCCCACCATATACAATTATGTGTTTCCCAATCAAACAAGTTGAAAACACACTACGGGCCGTTGGTTTAAGCCCGCTTGTTTCCACTTGGACCCACGTCTTTTGGGCCAGGTCAAAGAAATGCACGTCATCCACTTCCATTCCAGCGAAACCATACACAACCCATATTTTTCCTTGGGCCACTGTTAGGCCTGGCCCACCTCTTCCCTTGCAACTTTCACCAGGAGATGGAAATTTCACCCACTTGCCATCCACAACATCAAATGCCCATAAATCATTCAGCCTTCCGGCAACCCCACAGCCGCCGAAAACATACACATTTCGGTCATCGGCAGTCATTGAGTGATAGCTCCGGTTAGGAGGCCCAATATCTCCACTTGAAATCAATGCCCAATTGTTGGTTTTAACGTCAAAAGAATAGAGCTCATTGAGTTCATTGTGTTCAGCATCTCTTCCACCAAATACATAGATGGTTTCTCCAACTGCAGCCATCGTGACACCAACACGTGGCGGCGGTGTGTTCCCGGATACATCGGCCACTGACCATGTCAAGGTATCTAGGTCGTACACGTGTAACTTGTTATCAACGGGGACACGTGGCTCAAACTCACCACCGAATGCATAGACCTTCTGTCCTACTATGGCAATAGCATGTGAACTTCTTGCTCCTTGCAAGATTCCTCTTTGATCAAGCTGAAACAATAATGTAAAACAATCTGAATATTTCATTTTAACAACATTAAGGGAGTAGCACAAATAATTTTAAGAACGCTATCTAGTAGAATACTGGTAAAAGATAACACAAGAGTCATAAATATCAAAATTCTCAGAAACTAGTCAAGAATACTGGTAGTAGATAACAGAGATATATTTCAACTTAATCAAAAGACTCAAAGATAAATGTTTCCTTAACTATTAGCCTGATACATGAACCATAACAATTTTTTCATGGCAACCTAATTACATAAAAATCTTAAAATTTAATCTACCTAAATACCTAAATTTAATTTAATTTAATTTACCATAAGCCCTCCAAAATAACTTACAAAAACAACTTATAACTTATAACTTATCACTATCAGTATCACACGCAAAATCACAAAACAATTCATAAACTAAAACCCCCAATTTTTCATTTCACAAACATTTTTCCTCCTTTAACAACACAAAAATTGTACTATGTTGAAGAAACCATATGATCCAATAGAACAAAAAATATATATCAATTATAAACATCACTGACGTGAAATTCAACAGTAACGGTGAAAGAGAAAACAGACCTTGACCCAACTGCCATGAAGTATCGCCATTGCTGGAAACCACAGTCACGAAAAGATGAACACTGAAGCGAAATTGGTTTCACTGTCTTGTATACGATAATGCGTTGGCCTAATATATAATCGTCATTGATTAGATTACTTTTATGTTTATTATTGCATCAGTAACACACTCTCACGTAGTACGTACCAAAGAAACAGATTAATAAATAAATAATGGTGACGGGTCATTTCCACCTTTTTCAAAGATCCCTTTCATACCAATCAAAAATACACTTGGAAATGTTAGCCACATGTTTTAACACACACTTTTTTTTGATGGGTTGTCCCACCAAATTATGTGGATCGTATATAATTTTGGTGGGTGATACGTGAATTTTAACCAATTAAAAAGAATATGTGTTGCCAGTGTTTTTTCAAAATATACACTCCCTCCTTCCTAAACTATAAGGAGAAAAAAATCATATTTATTAAAAGAAAAATATTAACTAATGACTCCGGGGCTTGGTTAAGGAAGCAAATATAATAATATTTGCATTTAAAGATGTGTAATCAGTGCATTAAAAGTCTAAAATGTGTCTTTTTTAACTTATAATTTATTCTTTTGGCTTCCTTAACCGATGCTCGGGTGCACTAGTTAACATGACTCTTATTAAAAAACTAAAATATAGTAGTACTAGTTTATAGCATATTAGTTTCTTATGATATTTTTGAAATAAGTTTTATAGAAAGATGTGAAAATAATTTTCATTGGTTATTGATTATAGAAAAAATAAAAGGGAGAGCAAATTAAATACAGTTTGCATATTATTTCCCTTTAAAAAATATGATTTTTTGAAATAACATAATTAAATGTGATAAAAGGTTGTCTTTTTTACTTATAATTTGGGACAAAGAAAATGAGTTTTTCTCTTATAATTTAGAACGGATGGAATTTATCTATTTCACTTGTTGAATAACAAATGTAAAAAATAGGTTGTCTAATAAGTCTAAAAAGTGAAATGTTTCTTATAATAAGAATAAAAGGGAGTGAAAATTTCATATTATAATGATACCTGACATTTCATATATGATATAAAAATCTTCATATATGATATTAAAACGTAAATTTAGAACGGTTTAATTCGTATATTATGACATTGTAAACAAAATATACATATATATTCTTTTTTGGTTACTTACATATATATTCAATCAAATTAAGTTATATAGATATTTTAGAAACTAAGTTATATAAAAGTGACATTATGATGTGATTTGATTAGATACATATGTTAAAGTATTTCCATATATGATCCATATTAATAAGAAATTTGACTGAAATGGTTAATAAGTTTTATCAAATGACGAATTGTTCAAAAGAACCTAACATTGATTAATTTTATTTTTTTTTGACAAAATCTAACATTGATTAATTTTTTTCGAAAGATTAACATTGATTAATTGGAAGTTTAACATATCATATGGTCATTATCAAAAAGAAAATATTTATCAGTGCGGTGTACGACACTTTCTCTAATTTTTTTGAATATCTTATCGTTTTTTAGACGAGAAACAAACAACGCATAAAAACTCACACGCATAAAAGTGATAACATTTGTTCAAATTTGTGTAACCACGAAAAATATTAAGCTTAACAATTTCAATATTGTCACTTGAATTATATGTACAGATGCATATCTTGTGCTTTAATTAGTGCTAATTTACAATAATGTTTTACTATTTCTGTAAGAAAAAAGAACACGGATTGGTATCAAATGTGATTGATTCCATGGATCATACCTTGATAATGTAATGCCAAAATTTGAATTTTGCAATTAGTTTAATTTAAATAAGTGCCACAACCTCACAATCTACTGGTTGCTTCTTCTTCTTTTGTTTAAAAAATAGCTTAAATTTTAGGAACCTGGTTTAGGTGCTATGCGATTTCAAATATGATTGTTAATTATAATTTACTTTTTGATAGATTGTTAATTATAATATTAAAATTGCTATTCTCCGTAAGTAGATTGTGATTCCCATGAAAGGGCCCAAATCATGCTTTGTTGTAATAATATAATATGACAAGTTAATTGTCACCATAGCACAACAAACATGAATTTAAATAACTGTCACTAGCTTTGCTAAAAAAATAACTGCCACTAGCTCCTTAATTCTAAAAAAATAACTATCACTAGCACACATTCAACTATTGCTTTTAAAGAGTAGTACAAGAATGGGTTTAAACAAAGTATATTTTATTGTTGCCCTTTTGTAAATGTAAAGAAGTTTGTCGATCTTCTCTTACTTAATACTAGTGATAATAAAGGGTGGGAAAATCGAACTGTTTGAAGTTTGGAGCGAACCAAACTGAACCATAATTATGGTTCAGTTAAACGTTTTGTTACCTACGAACCGAACCAAAATCAATATTTTGAACCCAAATATATTTTTTGGTCCTTTTCCAAATTTAATTGTGTTATTTTCATCCTTTTTTAATGTAATTGCAGGGTACTACTTCCTTTCATTATCAGTGCATAAAACGGTTCATGGTAAAAAAAAATTTGAAGAGGCCGGTTCATGGTAATTGTTTGAAGCTATTAGAATGATTGTAGATAAATTTAGAGCTTCTTCATGTTTCAAGAGCTTGTTGTTGTGAAAAGAGTTCTTAGAGAGGTCATTGTTATATTAACCGTTTTGTTACCTCTATATTTTAATACATTTCAATTCTTTTAGAATGCTGTTTAGGTTCTTAACGTACACGAATGATTTAAAGCTTTGGAAAATTTAATTGAGACTAGAAAATGGTTTGGATAGTGTATTTAGGTGTTTGGTTAAAACTAAGAGTCTCATGAATCTTATGACTCTCTCTTTGGGACCTGCTAAGGGTTGAAATTTTTTGCGGTCAATTTGTATATAAATATTAAAGTTGTAATCTATATTGTAGTATCAAAATCAAGAACTCTGATGTAAAAACATGGCTCACAACTTATATTATTGGACCATGCATATCCTGACTCACTTGTTATATCAGATTAGAAGAACTACATATAAAATATTGCAGGGTAGAATATACTAGTATCAAAAGATCAAAAATCGAGAACTCAATGATGTACAATCATGGCTCACAACTTTTCTCACAGGAATCAGTGTCTAAGTACAAAAAAATTGAAACATAGTGAACTATTCTTGAGGTTAGATCTTTATCCCAGGTTCCATTTGCTCCTACCTTAACCTCTAACCTTGTCCTATAAGGGATGTGCAAGATTATCTTTGATAGCCTGGAAGAACTTTTTGTTGGTGATTTCTAAAATAATGGAATCACTTTAGAACCAAAAGTTGTTACTCTTGACCAAGAGTTGTAACTCTTCATGACATTGATTCAAGTGTCTATGGTTATAACCTTTGGCAAAAGGGTGCTTACTGAACCATAGCATTGATTCAAGTGTGTATGATAATAACCTTTGGCAAAGGGGTGCTTAATGAATCATAGCATTGGTTCAAGTCAAAGGGGTGCTTTCTCTCATGTGAAGGGTCATATAATGCACTATAAATGTTTGGCATTTGGGCATTAATTTGGACACACAACAAGAAAACAAAAACCAGAATTTTGTTGCATTAACAACATAATCCTCCATCATTCTCTTACTCTAAATCATCCATCAATTCTCTAATGCATGAGTAAATTGCTAGAACCATAAATCTGTAAAATATTGTTAGGAGATACGCTTGGTGTGGTTGTGCAATACACGTCAAGGAACTCATAGTATCCTGAAGGGGATTCGCCGGTCATTCCTTATTGCATCCAATATAAGGTTAGTATGGAAACCACATGCGCTTTGAGTTTTACATGCATAACCATTAAACTTTTCAGGTTTCAAGTGCAGTAGCATCTTCCCAACAATCAAGATATACAATAATCTTTGGAATTTATGTGCACACTTCGTCATGTTCATCCTCATCATCTTCTTGGTTAAGTTATTGCAGCAGACCCCCAACACAAGATCCAACACTTTTGGAGTCAAGGCATCAAGCTATTCTGTTGGATATTTGTATGTTGGCTTCACTTTTGCCTAAAACAAATATTCAAGTGTGATGTTGGACATGATGTGCCAACATCATGACATGGTTCAGTTGACCTGCACCTTGCCTTGTTTTTCGCACGCGTTAATTTTCTTAAGGAATCCACGTCTTTATTCTTGTTGGTCAAATTGCGTGCTTTTAGTACAAAATCAGATCGTTTTTTGATTTCCTAAGAATGTGTTATCTACCTAGGAAAGTTTTGGAGGTGATCAGGATGTTCCTATAAATGTGCCTACATATTAGGAGTTTCCTTTACTGGTTCTGTTGATTGTGAATTGGATCACCGTTTGTTCTGGAGTCCAACAAAGTGTACTGACCCGTATTGCTTCAGTATTTAAACAAGACTGAAAGACCTAAAGAATCATTCAAGCCGTCATTTTTGAAGAATAGATCATTTAGGGTTTTGAGTCTGTTATTTGTGAGCCTTTCGTGTATCATCTTGATGCATGTTTAGGACTGTGTTTTGAGTTGTATTTTGTTCACTACTCTGAAGCTTTTAAGCAAAGAGTTAGGTAGTTTGTGTACTACACCAAAGCTATGAAGCACGGTTGTAGGTAGCTTGTTTGAAGGTAACTTCACTTGATTTGTTTGTGTCTGCAATCTAATAATCACAGGGGTTGTGGTTGATTGTAGGGAGTGAGATGGGATCTCAGATCTAGGAGTTCCTAGGTTGAAGTCAATACGGGTAGGTCCTAGGTCTAGAGTTGTAAACGAGGAGTTTACTAATAACTTAGAATAAGGACTACACTAGTGGATTTCCTTCCTGACTTGGTATCCCCCAGAGTAGGTGACGTTGCGCCGAACTAGGTTAACAACTTCACTGTGCCATTTACTTTCTTGTCAGTTATTTTACTTTATATTGTTTATGAAAGTCTTTGATGACATGAACTTAAAGAAGGATTCACACACTTTCATAAATAAATTAAAGATAAAAGAACAAATCTTTGATGTCCAACAAAGAACAAAGTAATAACAGGATTCACACTTTTATATACACTTGAGAGAAAATATTACATCTGCAATCAAGAACACATCCCATAAAAATTACTACCAAAAAGCAAATCTTTCAACAATTAAAGAGAGCATTGTTTGGTGTAGATTTTCACTGCAGTCTACGCCCCTCTTCACCCGATTGAAGAGTTTGAGTGAAAGTGAAAAAGGAAGAAGTGGTTTCGGGAAGAAAGATATGAAGTAGATGATTCTGTTTATGTGGAGTGATTACGTGTTGCTACATGAGATGAGAAAGAAGTGGTTTTCAGAACCTCAGATCTACCATTATGGAAAAATCATTATTCGATGATGTTGAATTTAATCTTTAAATGCTCACCCAAAAATGTAGTGATGAGCATGAATCATGTTGTCTTGTTTTTATTATTTTTAATTCAATCAAAATAATAAACTGTGCAGAATTTTTATCCATATTGTCATTGGTTGCTGTAGAATTGGGTTAAAGGTTGTTGTAGTTGTTGGTGAGGAAGAAGACTCCTTATCCACAGGGCCGGCCCTAGGCATAGGCCGGGGGTGCGACGGCCTAGGGCCCTTGCCGGTAGGGGGCCGTAAAAAAAATTGCGATAGGGGGTGTATATAAAAATATTTGGTTTTTAGGGGGTGTGTATAACAAAGTTTACTGAAAGGCTGTGCTGAAGCCTGTTAATGTTTATGGCCCTTTTGTCTCAATTTGTTATATATACCCCCTTTTATACGAAGATTTCTATATAAACCCTCCCTATAATATTTTTAGTTCTTCCTAATAATGTGCCAAAAAAATTATTATCGAATAAATTTGTGATATATTTTTTTGGGTCATTTGTTTCTAATAATCTGCCTCACTAATATTAAATATATTGGTCATATTTATTATTCAAGAAATTGAGAATTTTATAACAAAACAAATTATATTTTAGTGAAAAATAAGCCTACTAGAGAAATTAATCTTAATGTTGTCTTTCAAATGTTCCAAAAAATTAAATTATATCATTATGCTAAATCATGTGAGACGAATTTAGGATCATGTGGTCCACTCATCTTTTTTTGTTTTTTTTGTAGTAAAAAGTGGGGAAAAATCGAAAAGAAGACTTGATAAAATCACAACAATGAGCTAAAAAAATTATTATGTAAGGAGCCCTTTTATCATATTATGCCTAAGGTCTGTAAAACTCTAGGAACATCCCTGCTTATCCAGAATAAGTGGAGAGAACAGGGAAAAGGGAATGAAATAAAAAAATATTAGTTGTTGGTAGTATAGGCCAACTATCATAAAGATTCATAATCCAACGGCTAGCTCTTATTCATTTTGCAAAAAAAATAAAAAAAGAGGTCTCTCACAGTAGGAGACCTATACATGTCATGCACCGGAGATGGAGCCACAAAATGGTCTTCTGTTTGAGGGAAAAATAATCTTATATTTAAAGATAAAAGTAGTACAACCAAATACTATAAAATAAACATACAATCAAATGTAATAGGAAAACGGAAAAACATCGGTATATGCAAAATAAACTCCATAAGATATCTTTTGTATATAAACTAAATGTTTTTTTTTCAATAAAAAAAAATACTACTGCTCAAATACATAAGGGATAAGTCATTTTGTTCCCAAATGTGTAACAAAAGGCACAATAACCCTTTGACGTATCAAAATTTAGAAATAGTTTTGTTGTGCAATTAGTTGGTCAAAATAATCTTTGACGTTAAAACACATCCTCGATGCTAATATTAACTCTTTTTATATAAGGACTAAGGTGGATTCTAGGGTGAGAGTCCAACCAAGTCCCTCACGGTGAACCATGAAAAAAAGCCATTAGATCATGTTGTTCTACCGGATCTTACAATGCACCCCTCATACATAATTATTGTTTCATTCTGCATTCTCTCTTCACGCTGTAGCAACCACCATCAAACTCCTAACCATGTTAACTTCCAAATCAGTGGATCTAACAAAAGAGTTTTCAATCAAATCAAGTAAATCAATTTCTAATTCAAATCAAGTAATCATAGAAATTTACTCTTTTTTCAATTTCTTTTGAAATTATTGTCTTGTGATTTTGGGACCAAGTTTTAGAAATCTTCAAAAATAATTATTGAAGATTTGGATTCATACTTTTCGATGGTGTTTTGTGAGTCATTGTGCACAAATGTATCAATCTTCTTTTCTATCATTGCCAATTTTGTAAGGGATGTTCTTTTCCGTTAAAGTTCTCAAATTCATAATGTGGGTACAAGTGCTATTCTCAAAACAAGGATATTATGCATACAATGAAGTTCTTTTCCGTAGATGATATTATGCATAAAATGAAGAGAGTGAAACCTGCCATGGGTGGTTGATGGTAGTTGTTGGAGCGTGAAAGGAACCGAGAAGAAAGAAGGAAATAATTATGTATAAGGGGTACATTGTAAGATCCGGTAGGACAACATGATCTAATGGTTTTTTTTCATGGTTCAAGGTGAGGGACTTGGTTGGACCCTCATCCTAAAATCCACCATTAAATTAATGGTAAATTTTATAATTCTACATTTTTTTTCGCTAGTTAATTACATGACAAATACAATTATCATAGATATATTTTTTAAAAAAAGATCATAGATATTTCATATCAAATAGTTATTACATGAAAAATTTTGATAGTAATTCGAGAAGACTTTTTTGACAAATGTCGGTACTTACTAATGGTATTTGTTTCCATTCATAAATGATATTTTGACATAAATTTGCCAAAGAAAGCTAACAAGAATTACCTATTGTAATTAACATCGATTTCTTTTTTTTGTCGAGGGAACATCGATGGTTGAATTTTTTGGCCAGCCATGCTATGTATCGCGAAGCCTTTTTCACGAGAATTTTCACGAATGCTGTATTTTGACATTCCTTTCTTCTATTTAGCTTTTTTTCTAATCAATTTTCCTCTATATAGCCATTACTATTAATTTCTACAAGAAAACTACCACTACTAAATAGATAAAATGAAAAAGGAAAACAAAAGACCCATCTTTAAAGAAAAACAAAACCCACCGTCACATTGTTAAACCACTGCCATAGCCCTCATAGGTCATCCAATTGTCAGTAGTATCTTAAGTATTGAAGCTATGTCAATAAATAATGGAAGTAGGTATTTTGTAGTTTATAGGTGTAAAAATTAACAACGCTCGTGAAACTATCGGGTGGGATTTTGTCGCTATATTTAGCATTTTTCTTAGGCTCATGTTAGAAATTTTACAATTTGTATGAATTTTGTTAATGAAGTTGGTGTTTCTCTTTGACTTTGTATGAGTGTGTGAAAATTGAGTTAGCACCTGAGTGATATAGTATTTGGCGATATTGGCTAACCAGGATATTACAAGTGATTTTTTTTCTCTATTTTACAAAAATTCTGATATTGTAGTTAACCAATATCATCAATGTCATCAAATGTTATGTCACCTAAGTGCTACAAGTGTTATCCGTGAAAATTGCACCTTTGGTATTAGACAAAAGACTTTAATCTTTTTCCTTTCAATTAGGTCATTTTAAACTTAACCTTACTTACAAAGTTGTCATTTATAGCTTGATTAAATTGCTTACGTTTGGTCCCCGTAAGCTTAACTCAGTTGGTAGAAACATTGCATAATTTATTATTGGTAGGGACATTGCATAATTTATTTAAGAACCGAAGTTCGAACCCAGAACACCCTACTTCTCCACATTTAATTGTGTGACCTCCAGCCATTAGACTAATAGACAAAAAAAAAATTGCTTAAGTTTGTTCAACATTGCTGAGGTGACAAGTTTTAATTAATAAATTATATGTATTTATTAATACATCATCTTTAAACCTAGAAAACCCATCTTATTTCTCTCTGCTATTTTTTATTCCAACCCAAAAAATGAGAAAAAAAATGTTTGAAAAGTTGTATAATAAAAATATTAGTACTCATTAAAATGGAACGAGTGATAAATAGATAGATAGATATTGCATATTTGGATGGATGTGAACTAAAGCAACAATCACGTGAGGTCATACATACATACTACTACAGGGAAATGGATTCCCTAAACCTAACTTAGTACTACCTAGTCACTTTTCAGGAATATATTCCAGAATCAGAAAATATAATTGAACATTTACGTCACTTTACTTTGAAAATGTAGAGAACTTACCTGACCGGTCATAAAAACTCTCATTCATACCTTAACACACACTTGTGAAACTGACAACTTTTCACTACCAAATAATCAATAATGCTTTCACCTAAAAAAATTACTCCTTATTAAAGATTTATCCATTTTTTTTACGCAACACAGGAGCCTTTTTCAAGATCCAAAACCTCTGTTGTTAATCTTTTCGTATCCTTTAGCTGGTGACCAGTGAGTATAGCAGCAATTGTAGCACCTTGGGACCAATGTCATGTATGTTGTTTTTTTATCTTGTCTTTTAGTCCATATGCTGTTAATGAAAATCTGAAATTCTTTTCTTGTGTTTGTGTGTACATGTAGATATGAGCAATATGGCTTCCAATGGTAAGAGAAAGGCCTCAGAAATGGATGAAGCTTCTGGTGATGATAATGTTCGTATCAACTTTTCAATTATGGCTCAGGTATGAACCACTCCTTTCCGTTCTATTTTCCTAGATAATTTTTTATTTTTTTTTAAAAACATTACATTGTTCAGTTCATGTTATTTACTTATTTTACCTGCCAATGTTATATGTAAAATTATTAACTGCATAACTAAGTAGGGTTTTCTTTTCTCTCTTTCATTTTCATATATTTTTTTAGATATTGCTCAAAGACAAGGTTAATATTTGATGTGATTTACTAATAATTATACAAAAATTTGTCAAAAACTCCAAATACTGAAGGGAGACAAGGGAGCTAATTTATAATTTATTTATATATAATACACACTTCCTTATCATATACTTCATCCGTCCCAAAATGTAAGCAAAAATGAGTCAACATAAGTTGATGTAGTTGGTACAAATTTTAAACCAAACACATTAACTTTTGTTGACCAATTTTTGTTTATATTTTGGGACGGAGGGTATATGTGGTTCTAGTAAACAAAATTAATATTTACTTCATTATACCCTATGTTATTTATAATTCTAATTTTTTCATTTCTTTTGTAAAAAAATTATAATTTCTCTTTCTCCTGCAAAATACAAAGTTAACTATATTTTTTAGGCAAAAGTACACTCATGGTTCTATAACTTAATTTCAGATAACAATTTATTCTTTTAACTTTTCTTTTTCATTGTTTTTTGTCCTTTTGGTTAATTTGCATATGGATTTTTCAAGCTTCGGATTCATGAAGTTTAAAAATCCATATGCTAATGGAGCAAAAGGGCAAAATCGCAATGAGAAAAAGATAAATGATTAGATTATCATCAGAAATTAAGTTAACGAAACTCTTGGGTGGACACAAGGATTTGGACCATCTATTTGGTCACACACACATAAAAAGAAAAAAGTAGAAAAAATAACAATTAAATAATCATTAATTTTTAAATGATTATAGCATGTTCATTTTTTTGTGTGTGTGACCAAATAGAGGGTCTAAATTCTTGTGTCCACCCAAGAATTATTCTTATAAGTGTAATTTTCTCTACTTTTAATTAGTATGTATTCTGTTAGCAACTTAGCATTTTTCTTTGGCTAAATCACAATGCTGTCCGTTATTTTTACTTTGCTCCTATTTTCTCTCCAAAACCAGTTTTTCAGCCTTAGGTTCAAGCAAGATACGAGACCATACATTTGTCTAGTCCATGTGTTAACTTTTAAATTTATGTCAAGTGTGTCTGTACAACTCTAACCTTTTTGTTGTGTACCATTGTGGTTTTTCTCTTCATTCAAATATAGGATGGGAGTAAGGTATTCTTTAAAGTGAACCCGGACAGATACTTGAGCATACCATTCAAGAAATATTGTCAACAGTCTAACTTAGAATATGGGACTGTCACCTTTTTGCATAAAGGCAAGCGTATTAACGGAAATCGTCAAACACCAAGAACGGTTAGTCTCTTTCATATCTTCTGCTTTTCTACTTTTCTTTTATAGTTTCCTTCATTTCTATAAATAAAACAATGTTGCCCCTAAAACAAGAAACAATGTTGTACATAACTATTAAATTAATTACTTCCCTTTTTGTAGTTTCGTTCACTTCTATACTAGCATGGACACATGTTCTAAAGATGGGTCAGAAATTTATATACAGAACATAAACATTTACTTTCCTGAAATTGTAACGATTTGTAAAATTAGTCTATCAAAATAGTGAAATATATTTAAGAAAATTCTATGGTGAAGTCATGAAAATGACATTTTTAGTTAACTATAACATAAAAAATGTAATGAGTAACACCCCACTGTTTGTACAATGACATCAAAAGTTCAGTCCTCATAGTATCATCAATTCATCAGATTAATAAGACTACACTTAATCTAATTTTATCCTACCTTGTTATAAGCGTAACACCCCACAAAGTGTAACACTTAAGACTGTCACATAATATCATCAACTCTGTTTGCATGTTAAAGATTCCAACGATAAAACAGTACATGTAAGTCCAAGATGTTTCAAGCATTATTAGATGAATTACTATTGATCATTAATCAGTAATCAACAATTTAAAAATGAAATAAACATTAAGATCAAAATTAACTTTTTCAAAAAAGTCAGTTTCCTTACTGCACCGTAGAAGCTCCCATTTATTTAGTCCTTTAACCTCGACAATATCATTCGATTTAGTCCATTTTTCAAATTTAACATTACAATTTAAAGGTTTTATGATGGTATTGATGCATAAAGAAAAAAAGACAATTCGAGTCAATGTACAAGTATTTCATTGTTTTGATGGATGGACTAAAAGTTCATTTATTATAGATTAAAACGAAAGTGATTTTGATACACGTAAGTAATTTGGATATTAAGAAAAACATAAATTAGTTGAAAAAGCATTCAATTTGAAAAACTATATATGTCAAAATAGTTTTTCTTAACACGGTTGAAAAATCTTTTACACCATAAATTATGTTTATTTCTCTTTTCCATTAAAAATGATTTTTTTTGAAAGATAAAAAAAAAAACCTTTATTTATGGCATAAAAATTATTTTTGAAACAAACTTACTCAAACATAATTAAAACATCAAAAATGATTTTTTTAACAATCTTAAACAAACAGCCCTACTTGATTAATGTTACATAATGTAAAGGGGTTAATTTTACTATTTCGTAAATTTGAGAGACTAATTCATACCCTTGCAATATCGACCATGTAAATTCTCTTGTACTCAATGGTACTTGCCTTTACGTTTATTATTTTATTTTTTTATAATCCTTTTCGTCCTCCTCTCAATGGTACTTGGGAGTTCCCTAGTTAGGGTTTATCTAATGATGGAGCTTTCTCTGCTAAATCTGCCTATGAGTTCCTTTCCAAAAATCATACTACCACTATGCACACTAACCCTCTCTTTGATCTGGTGTGGACTTGGCATGACCCTCAAAGAATTAGAGCTCACCTTTGGAAGTTATGTCATGCTCGTCTTCTTACTAATTATGAAAGACGTAGGAGAAACATGACTAATGGTGTCTCTTGCATTCATGATCAAAAGTGTTCGGCGAAGTTCTTCAGTTTTGGTCTTTGATTGGCAATTGGAATCTTACTACCCTGGATATTGATTGTACCAATCTGCATTGGCCAACCTTTTTTGTGATGATGGTGTAGGCTCTTTGGAAAGACCGAATCTGCTTGCTTTTGATGGCAAATAAGATCTTGATACAAATCTTCGCAATATAGTGGACAGTTTTGTACATGTCATTGATACAACTCGTACTATTAGCTCCAATTCTTACTTTGGAAACCTAAAGAAAGGATTACACATTGTTCGGCAGCCTCATAATAATTTTTTGAAACTTAATATTGACGGTTCCCATAGAGGCTAGAGCCTCTGACAGATCAGCAGCTTGTGGTGGTATAATTAGAGACTCAGCATGCTGTTTCATTAAAGAATTCCATTGGAACCTAGGAACCTCTACACAGGGGAGGATCGAAGACTTGTCTTTTGGTCCAATGAAATTTAAGACAATGTACCATTTCATCCAAATTAACAGTTTTAATAATAGTTTTATTTGGACCGGTTTTCTTAACCGAAGTTTATTTGTAACGCTAATTAGAACAAAATGGGATGTCAACTTCCTCTAACATTTCATTTTTATAAACATCCTTCGTATGTAAATTTATTTTTGGGAAAAATCTAGTGTGGCTTTAGCCACACCAAGGTTTATGGTAGATCCACCCATGCCTCTAATGTCATCTTTGCTTGAAACTCGCCGGAAGCTTACCTATACATTTCCTTCTTGTTGAAGTAGATTGTTCGTTTGTTGTTAGCCTAGTAAAAAAGGGTATCACTCACGCCCAATGATGATTTTGTCATATCTCTTTTGTTACTTCACATCCTTATAAATGTTGCTGCATCTATAAAAGTAATTTTTATGTAATGTTCCTCATCTTGATTCTGTTTTTCATGAACTTCAGCTCAAATTGAAAAATGGTGCAGAGATCGATGTCATGAAACAACAAACTGGAGGTGGTGATGAAGCTCTGTAAGCGGGAGGAAATTAATTGGTTTAGCAATGAGCTTAATATAAATTGTGAATTTGTTTGTTTGACTATTATTGTGGTACATGATCACAAAAGTAGGTACCTATAACTCACATGTCCGTGACTATAACCTTATCTTACAAGAACATCTAACGCAAACATTGGCTTGGGGCAAGTTTAAAACTACTGCACTTATTTGTAGAACATGAATAGTTTGTCTGGTATGATATAATGCTGCTAATATTGGGTTCAGTGGAAAGTAATGTTTATTTTTTCTATGTGGTGAACTACAATTAAACATCTTCACTAGAGAGATCGTCTCCAAAATGATTATCAGATGAGAGGAGCTACGTCAAAAACACAATAGAGTTATATGATGTGGATAATTGATATGGCTGCACAGACATGTGTTGCACTGTGCAGCTGATGGAATTAGTTTGTTCTGTACGCTATTATCACCTTAGATCAATTTAAAAATACCATATCCTCTATTTCTTGCAGTCTTTATTATATATAGGGAATCTGGACAATATTTATGCCCAATCAGGTTATAAGTGGTAGGTTTACATTTGTTTATTTAAATTTTCTTTGATACAATTGTAAAATGGTAATCAGTGTCATTTTAACTAATATCAATTTTTTTGGTTCTTCATCCTTTTTTATTTTATTTAAAAGAGTGGTTATTTAACTAGAATGCAATGGGAAGGACCATTTATGCATGTATTTTGGATAGTTTGATGATTTTTTTTATTTTTTTTTGTATTTACCATATTGTTAGTACAGAGTTATCGTAGTTTAACAATGGCTATGATTTCTATTGGGCGAACATGTGAAGCACACAAGATGAGTTCTTTCCTCCCAACTGAATTTTTTCTGCACGCAAGAATTAGAAATCGAACTCTTGATCAGATTTATTTTTGTTTATTTTGGTTACATGAGAAAAGAAGAAAAAAGGCTTGACATATTAAACAGAAAAAGAAGCAAAAAAAAAAGTAAACAACAAAACGAAAACAAACTAAGTTCTTTTAAACGACACACATCCATAATATCAGCCCAAAGTGCCGATGATAAAGAAGGGAGGGGCTCCTGCAATGCAACACAATCAAAGAGTTTAAGCAATTAGCTTCTATTTTCGTCAAGATAACTGCACAAACATTTCATTCATGAAGAGTATGATGAACTGCGAAGATCCAATATTTTTTCATGTAATGTAATCTCTTATAATCATCAACAAATATGAAAATTATTATTACTCATGGTCACAAGTTGAAAAACATGGAGGGAGGGAGGGAGGGAGAGAGAGAGATAATCTCTCTTTTCCAGACATTCTATGCAATCGTTGTCTTTCTACTGTCACATGAAATATGTTTCTCAGTAGAAACTCACACACTTACATGTGAATCATCAATTGCACTAATACAACCCTATAATGCCCAACCCATATAAAAAGAAATTAAACAAAAAAATATGGATAAGTAAACACGACTCCAATAACTTAAATAGTCACCCACTCTATGTTATTACAAAAATTAAGAAAATGTTGCTTTCTTCATTTGAAGTAAACGAAAACAATTTGTTCCAAATCCATTTAATAATTCAACACCAAATTCACTACTTAGAAGTTAGAACCTTAGCTTTGTTAATGAGTTTCTAATGATAGTCATAAATCACATTATCAAAGAGATCAACATAATTTTGCAACTAGACTCTGATACCCAGAAAAATAAGAGAGGGAACATATGAAAATTCACCATCACTTCACTTGCATCATAAGTGGAATCGCCACTTATATCAATATCAATAATAGTTATAACATATCATATGATCTCATAACAAAACTTTAAAAACAAGATATTCAATGAAAGTGAACTAAAATGTTTAATAACATCACTATAAACAACAAATAAAAACACATACAATTGTTCACCAAATAGCTTAAAGAAGAATATAACCATAAATACCACTAAAAAAAGTGTCTCATCACTATGACCACATATAAAAGTGAAGTTTTATCCTTAAAGTCTAAATAGCCATCCACGTCTTCTATCAGTAGACATGGCGATAAACATTTCCCTCCAATCAGGATCCTTAAACTTTTCCAAGGCTTTCCCGTAGATGTCATCTGAAATGTCTCCTATCTCTTCAAGAGCAACCACACACTTAGTAAGAGAACAATTTGTTGTTACATGTGAAGAACTATCCTCCACAATCTTACCCCATGCCTGAGCCCATGCTGCAATTGCATCTCCCATCTGACGTGTGGTAGACTCTTTCTTGGATGTACGATCTTTTACTTGAATTTTTTGCTTCCCTCTGCATTTGATGCACTCCACTTCTTGTATACCATTGTCTGAACTATCATTATCAACACATACATAATTCAACACATACATTAGCAAGAGCATCGGCAGAAGCAAACTCGGTGGCCTTAGCATGTGCAGAAGGGGAGGAGGCAGGTGCGGCATATTGCGAACGATAGCCGGTGATCTTGGCCCCCTTTATGGATTCTTCATCCTGTTTAATAACAAGCAATGACAAACTCTTATGGTTGTTTCATTTGAAGTTATCTAAGCTCGTATTCTCAATGAAATTACCACAC
>Ga0315913_1001461_pt1 | contig 26121 bp, 25 predicted proteins | sample MpolsnodulesMG_FD_207736 | JGI IMG/M metagenome (GOLD analysis project Ga0315913, IMG submission 207736) | Medicago polymorpha root nodule microbial communities from Los Angeles, California, United States - small nodules | ecosystem: Host-associated > Plants > Roots > Nodule | place: USA...
TAAAAATGAAAATTGGATTAAACAGTGTAAAAGTAGACACACCAATAAATTATGGCTTTTAACGAAACGTGCCTTCAATGAACTTGTTATGATTTAAGAATATAATACCCTCCATTTACAGTACTTTATTATGAATAATCCTCTGATATACCGAAATAATAAGTATTAAATGCTTTTAGGTGCCAAAGATATATTACAAACTTCTCCTTTGGCATCTAATAATTTTAATTTTTATTCCTGAATCACCCATAAACTATTAGCAAACAAGTAGGAATAAAGCATTGTATTTCATAATAGAGTTGAGGCTTTATGCCATTTACTGCCTAGAACATGCTTCAGATTCTAGTGTTACCAACCATAATAATTGCAATGGAAATCCTAATTTATCAATGCCAGCTTTTAAAACTGGAAAGTCAAAGTAGAATGGTGAACATACCTGATGAATTTTTATAGAAATTTTCTGGTATAGTTCATTAATCTCTGGCAAGTAAGTTTCTTTCATGGTTTGCATCTGTAGATTGAAACAGACAAAATCAAATAATCAAAACATTAGTAACCTTGAAATCCCTCATATAAGAACATCTGTATCACTGCTGCATTAACACCTCTAGATATGATATGGGAAGTTCGTTTTGGTTTTTTCTTTCCCTGTTGTTTTGTGGTCTCATAAATTGCAAGTTTCATTTTGTTGGGCCATGAGGGAGAGCCTCACTGGGTTGGATCAACACATTGGCTAAGAGCAACCACACAAGTGAGTTGGACACCACATCTTCACCCAAAACCTTAAGGCAATGGATTTACGAGTCATCTCACTTATACATTGCTCAACCTCAACTATTCCATCCAATGAAGGACTTTAACTCACTTGCCATATCACAACTCATTTTCATGCTTAAATTGAGATGATGTCTAGACTTAACAGTAACACCAACTCTCACTAAAGCAACACTAAACATATAAAAATGGTATCAGACCGGTCCCCTTTTGGGTGTTCCGCCTATATATGGCTCCCTTTACTGTGTAGTTTCTGTCTTACTGGTCTCTGTTTGTCTTGTGCAGGGATTTGGTTATTAATAAATTTTGCCGTTAAAAAAAAAAAATGGTATCGTATTGGTAATTACAGACACTTTTTGAATGGCAGGATGGCATTAACCAACATAAGATAAAAATAACAGTAATAAAAGCAAATCACCCAGACATATAACCGAATTTATTGTGGTTATACATCAGCAGTTTCTATAGTTGCAGAGCACAAGATTTTAAATATCATGCTAAGATGAGAATCATTCATTCAAACATTGCACATAATGGATAGCCGGTTTCAGACCTATTTAGAAAAGAACAACTTAATGATTTGCTTGATTAATTTCTTCTTTCCTTGCAAGACTTCGGTGAGGATATAAAAGTAAAAAGAAAAGCAGCTTAGTACCTTTTGGTAAATTTCTTCTTGCCAATCGACCCCATTTTGTTGTGCAGTCTGCATTGTAGAATCCACAGAAGCTACAACAAATACAATATGAAAATCACATGAACATACAATGCTAAAAAAATACATGAGAGTATGATGGCAGGATAATAATAAAAAGGGTTTACATATGGAAAACTGGCGTGAACCAGATGACTCGGCCGATTTTTAAAATAAATTGGTAAACCTGCGGCTACTCAACTCGGATCGGGTCAAGCTGTTTTTCAAAAAAAAAAAAGAAGGTGCAAAACAGTATCTGCACTATCGCCCTTCACACTAAGAATAACGAATTGAGAAGAAAGACATGAGAGAGGATACAAAGTAATCGAAGAAGAAGAATAAGATAGATCTGTTTAAAAAAAAGAAATGAATGTAACGGCGGCAGCTTCAAGTTTTAGAGGCATGGTGATTGTAATTAAGAATTAAGGTTATTATGCATTGGTTTTGTGTTTTTTAGTGCATCTTTTTTTTTGGTTTTGGAGAGGTACGGCATCTTTAATGTTTTAAAGTATTTATATATTAAACTAGTAAAAGAAAAGGTGTGTGTGTGTGTAGTCAGGATCTGTTGACACCAGGTGTAAGTCATAAGACTTACACTATGACTTACACCAAATCTCAGCCGTAGAATCAAATTAATCCAATGGCTCACAATATCTGGCTGTAAAAATTAAATAAGTGAGGCACGTGAATTAATCTTCCTTCTCTTCTCTCCATCCAGGGTCATCAAAACCTAATTCATTTGAGTTTATATTTGGAGTAATCACACTGTTACCCATACGAACAAACATGGTGTTGATGTTGTTGAATGTTTACAATATTTGAGAGAAGAATATCTATCTATTCACATATACGATGGCAGTGAAACATTTCGATTTGAAGTGTTTTTATTTCAATTTGACGCAAACAATAAATTGACCGATACGAATGATATCCCATTGATCGTCTCTTTTTATCTCGATGAGTGAGGTTCGGCAAATCACAAATTGATATATGAATTAACTCTAGATGGTATCGAAATCTAATGTTTGAAAAAAGAGGTCAAGTAGTTTCGCATGAGTGCATCGAGAAGAAAGTTCATACAGGAAAAGAAATTTAATAGCCAAACAAAAGGTTTATGGAATGGGTAGTGAGCGACACCGCTGGAAGAGAGAAGATGAACTGCACGTGCATGACATTGAATTTTTTTCAATTTGACAGATGGAAAATAATGAGCCGCTGGATTGATTTAATTCTACGGCTGAGATTTGGTGCAAGTCTTATCACTTACACCCGGTGTCAACGGATCCTAACTCATTTATATATATACATACACACACGTCATTTCTTCCAATGGACATTTATATAACCAAAATTGGGAATTTTTAAGGAATTTAGAAAATTGAGAATTTTTAGAGATAAGTTATCCGGTTTAAGTCCCGTGAGCATAGCTCAGTTGGTAGGACAATGCATTATTATATGCAGGGGCCGGGGTTCGAACCCTGGACACCCCACTTATTCACCTTATAAGGTGAATTCTAGCCACTAGGCTACCTGACCAAAAAAAAGTTATCCGGTTTAATTACATTTAATACTGATACATAAAGACCGGGTTATCTAACCGGGTCATCCGATTTAATCTGGTTCAGTCATGTGGTTCAACCAGTGACTCAGTGGTTCGACCGGTGACTCAGTGACCCAATAACCTTACCGAGTCGATGACTGAGCCGGTTTTTAAAACTATGGGTAAGGGTCTCTCAAATACCAGTGAGGAATGTTCGTTTTGTGTATCACCTTCTATCTTTGGAACATTATGATCAGAGAAAGTACTACCGAGTGCTAGACCATTTACTGTCTCTTCCTATTTTCACTCTATCACTTGGTCCAGTTCTACCGGAGTACTTTGCATTTGCTAATAGAGCCATTGACTCAATGAAAATGATGAGAGCAAAATGCACGGATGCAAGTACATACTTGTTGATGTTTCTGGAAGAGCTCTTTGAGATTGATATAGTTGTTTTTGCTGATCAAGAACACTTTGCTGTTGAAGTAAGGACCCTGATGCTTGGTGTTTTTGCTGCATATCTCGTTGCAACGGATTTTGCTGCTGCTGCAAACCCAGTTGCTGTTGCATCTGTGCAGGCTGGTTATGAATCTGCGACATCAATTGCTGCTGTGAAGCCTGTGGCTGGGACTGCTGCGACTGAGATGGCAACAATTTTGATGGATTGTGTTGCAATTGTTGCTGCATTGAAACCTTCGGTTGTTGCAGCATCTGTGCAGAATGATGGCTTGTTTGGATGCCTTGGTTGCCAGACTCAGTTCCAAACTGTTGTTGCTGTTGTAACCCCTGTACATTGTTTCCCGGCTGTTGTTGATGTATATTTGTTAGATTGTTTTGATGATTCATTAACTGTTGTTGTTGCTGTCGCTGTTGCAGGTTCATGAGATTATTCTGCTGTGGATGCAATCTCTGGGATTTCTGTACGTCACTGACATTGTTCTGTTGTCCAAGCATCTGAGCATGTTGCCCATTTGTTGCATTTGACTGAGGCCCTGCAAGCTGCTGCTGTTGCGGTTGAATCATTGGTGTTTGTTGCTGATTAACAATAGAATTCTGTTGTTGCTGCCTAATAATTTGGGAATGTTGCTGAAGTCTAGACTGTGTTGAATGTTGAACATTATTGGACTGCTGATTCTGTGGAAGGCTAGATAGAGATGATTGCACCATTGAAGGTTGCATGGCCGATGATGTTTGTATAACAGATTGTTGAGAAGATAGCAGCTGATTTGGTTGCAGAAGGTTCTGCTGTTGTTGCTGCTGCTGCATCTGAGACAGCTTTTTCTTCAAAAGCTGCTGTTGGTATAGAGTCTGTTGTTGATTTTGTGATTGTTGCTGTTGCTGTTGGGGAACAACTTGCGGCCTACCTGACATTTGCCTCTGAGAACCAGGAAACATATTGGAATTCTGGACAATGGAGTTACTCACAGAATTTTGCCCAGGTTGTTGAGTGTTCGAAATTTGGCTAATATTCTGGCTGGGAATCTGGGGTAGAGTCGATACAGATGAAAGGTTAGGTTGAGGTGCAACATTATTTTGAAGGGTTTGAGATAGAAGCTGCTGACGAGGCTGGTGCTGAGTAGGCAAAGGATTAGGATGTTGTTGTCCTGGATTAAAAAATTGAGACTGTAAAACAAGTCCTATGAGAGAGAAAAATAACACAAATATGGATCACAATATTTAACATGAAAACACCATTTGGTTTATAACAACATATGGAAAAGATCATTCTAAAAATTCAAAAGAAGGAAATAAAACAAGACAAGCAGAACCGGAGAAGGACAGTAAGATCACTATTAAGATTCCCACGTTGGTTTCTTCAAAATAAAAGAGTCCCACATTAGATTAAATATGGTTTGGAATGTGTTTATAATTGGTGGATAGTCCTCACCCCTACAAGCCGGTTTTTGTAAGGATTGTTTTAGACTCAACCCAAAATTCTAAGATTGTATTAGAGCCTATCCAAGATCTGTTGGGCCACACGCTATCAGACCACTCGAGCCACGCTTTAGATGTCTAGACTTGGGCATAAGGGCGTGGGATAAGAATCCCACATTGAATTAGATATGGCATGTTTATAAGTGGTGGGTAGTCCACACCTATACAAGCTAATCATGTAAGGGTTGAGATAGGCCCAACCCAAGATTCTAAGCATGGCCAATAGAATACAACTTGCTCATTTATTAGATCCAAAACAATAACATGCTAATGCTAATAATTCTATAGTCCAAATAACATTGATACATGCTAAGAACTATATAGTCCCAAAAACATTTAGCAATGTGCGTTGATTGTTCATCAACCTACCCAATAACGGCATGGCCCCCTTAATTGTTTAGGTGGGCCAATTACTTTCCTTTTGAGGAGTATTTAGAATCAATTAGAAACAATACTAGATTCATCAAATATCAGTAAGCAAATTCTTTAACAGCATATATATATCATTCGCAAACCATCCCAAGTAAATAAGGAACTTAGCTTCCAGGCAATATTCAACGGAATTTCGGTATGGCAATTCTCAAACTTCCGTAAAGACTTAACAGAAGTTAGATGTAAGAATCTATTAGAGCAATGATTAAAGACTGGGTTTTGCTAACATGCGCTCTTAGGGCACTTAGAGCAATGATTAAAGTTGGATTTTGCTAACATGCGCTCTTAGGGCACTTGTTAAAGAATAAAAATTAAAAGTTTTTGTGTTAAAAAAGACAATTTGTAAACTTTCAAGAAATTAAATATACCATTTCCGATATAATGTTTCAAAATTTAGTTCATTAACAAATTCCCTATGCTAACATGTTACCATTTGATTTAAAGTTTAAGTAACAAAATAAGGCTTCACTCAATTTCTGCTAGTACTTTGCAAATGCCCCAATATTTAAATAAGCATCTTTGGTAACTTTAAAGCAAATAATTAAATAAACATTTCTCATTTTTAAATACATAAATAATTAATTAAGATTTGCCAACTTCGGTATCATACCCGAATACAACCACCAATTCCCTAGAAAACATATGCTTACCTTGATCGGGCAGATTATTGCTGGGACCACCTTCATTTGATGGCATATTGTTGGCTATGGTGTTTTGAGATTTATTCTCCATTGTTAGCATTTTCATAGATATTTTTCGTAGATAATCAGACTGAAAAGACGGAACACCAGTATCGAGTTAAATAATCGATGTTCAATATAGTAGAAACCTAAGCTATCTTTGAGAAAGAGAATATGAATATTCTTTATTGATCAAAAGTTGGTTATGATTACGTGATGATAATTGATCAAATCCCTCTAACTTATTTGATTCAGTTCTTTACAATGAGAATAACTGTTTGTTAGGACTGTTATTTTATAGGTTATACACAGCTAAAGTAGGCTTTATTGATATATACTACAGTACAACATAGTTTCATGAGTAACCATGAATGAAAGTGGAGACTGCACAATACTCGTAATGAATGTACCTGGCTTGTCGCAGCAGTATAAATCTTATCTTCAAACCTTTGAGCAATCTTCCGAAGTTCAAGTAATCCCTCAGCACCAGAAACAGGAAGATGTTTTCTTAACGTGTCCATTCTACAAAGGAAAAGCAATTATTTCAAATTTAGATAGTGCATGTGACAGAGATGTTCAGACAATGGCACAAACACAAAATAAGATTAGCGGTAAAAAGATAATCAGCTTGTCAGATAATTAATTATTCCTCGACCCGCAGAACAAAAAAAATAGACACTTCAACTACTGTTTGTTTAGAGGACAGATCCAAGGATAATCATTCATCAATGATACAAAAAAAATTGTTCCAATTTGTTCCAAAATGATTGGAAAACTTGAAAAGCATATAGTATTAATAATTTCATATTCAAATTAATACTCAACTATGGTCATTCCCCGTTAACCCAACCAATAAGTATTGTAGCATAAGCATGCTAAAAATCATGCATGGACCTTGAAAATATTTTGTAGTGATTCGGATGAACAACATTCATCTGAAAATTAATGAGAGGCATTTGCCTATTATTTGTCAGAAATTGAATAGAATTCAACGAAGTTGTATGCTTGAATGATTAAATTTTTAAAGTAGAACAAAACCACGAGACGTGCTTCATGATTTTTTTTTTTACTTCTTCCATTCTTGGATAGAGTTGCATCTATAGAACAAACAAAAGAAATCTTCAATAAAGGTTGTCAATTTATGGATTAGTTATTCATTTCTTAATTTTCTTTTGAAATGCAAAGACAGGTAAAAAATACTATTTAAATAACCTCTGATACAATATTGACACATAATCTTACATTTTGTTGACAATTCTTTGGCGTTGATCAGGTTGCAGTTGAGTTCTCCAATCAACTGTGTCAGCAGTGGCTTCAGTACCCTGATTAGGGACCCAATTATTGGAATCCATCAAATCCGAGGTATTTGAAGCACCAGAAAAAGAACAGTCCAATCAAAGCCAATTCTGAAAAGAAACATGAAAGGACATATATAAGCAATGTACCAAGACATTATATATACGAACAGTACAACAAAATACTAGTGTCTAGTGGGCATGAAGAACAGAAGAGACTGCAATCATAGGACCCTCTATAACAGGAATATGCATATATCATCTAAAATCAGTGTTGTCAATCGCAAAAAGTAGCAATTTGTTCAAATTCCCATACGCTTCACTGTTATAGCCCCACTATAACCACTTTTTGACAACAGTGTTACTAAATGGTGGTAATGGCACCACCATGGCGGGCTTTTGGACAACTACCATATCAAATTTGTGAAGGAATGTCCGCCATCGCAGCGCCATTGGCGTGTTTAGATAGCGTATTTTTAACCATCATTTATATTCCGCCATCCGCTGTCAACACCATTGATTAACACCACTTTGTACTGCATAGCATATTACAAAACAATAACAGTTTGTTCAAATTCCGCTATGGTACAACGGCTAATTCACAACATTGACTAAAATGTGCCGAATATTAAACATTAAATTCTCAACAGTACTAATTTATTAAGGTTTAGGGTTCCGAGGCTCATTAGGGTTCCGGCAAGCCTCAAGGCTCAAAGAGTGTTTACATAAGTACCTGTAGACAAGGTTTAAAAAAACGGACCACCGGCACCGGGATTGCGGCCGTTACAAAACGGTATCAGCAGCCACCGTGACCTTTTCACGTCGAGAACAAAAATCACAGGAAAATTCAGAAATTTGAACAGGAGAAAAGGAATCGAATCTCATATTAAAAAAAAAGCACAAGAATACAAGAACAAGAGAAGAAGGAATCTGAATTTTATCTTTTTTACACAAACCAATTACTTACTTCTCTTCCTGCTTGCGGTTTGCGATTCTGGTGTTGCCGTTTCTTGCTTTTTGCGATTTTGTTGTGTTTTTTTTTTTTAGTGAATAACACACGTATGCGCAGCTTCACTCTTCATTCAATAATAATAAATTAATAATAATAATTAATAATTACTTTTAGATGGTTTATTTGTTTATTCATATATTTATTTATTAAACTCAAACAACAACAAAAAAGTGTGCATTCATCTCTTATTTATTAAATATCCCCTTGAGTTTACCTCAGTTGGTAGGAATAATGCATAATATATGCAAGGTTTGAGATTCGAATCTCGTACACCACCGAAAAAAATCTCTTATTTATTAAGTTCAAGGTAATTTTAAATTGACACTCTTAATTTGAGTATTTAGGTAACAAATACTAGATGAAATTTTAGAGAAAAAATTCAATCTTTAATGTTAGAACTTTGAACTTTGATTGTATATGTTGTTGTGATTGTGATTTTGTTTGTGAATTACCACCATGACTCATAAAAAATTCTTCATATGACTACCAACAAATAGAACAACCAAGAAGTTATGGATTGTTTGATTATGTCTTTGGAGGAAGTGGAAATAACAATGATGAAGGTGATAGTGAAAGTTATGATCCTGCACGTCGTTCTACCTGAAGTGGAAGAAATAGTCGCAAGAAAGGGAGTTTGAATTGTAACCCTTTTAAAAATAATTTCTGAAACTTAAATAAGTTTATATACTCAAGAAAGTTATTGGTAAGAGTTAAACAAATAAATATATTTGTTAATTAATAAATAAAAGGACCAGAGAACTCTGAATTGTATATTTAAAATAAAGTAAATAAAAGGACCAGTAAATTCTGGAATATATGACTGAAATAAATAAAGTAATAAAGAGACCAGAAAAAATGTTCATATTAAAAGACATTGAATATGAATTATGAAAAATATTCATGTGAGCGAGAGATTGAATTCTTTTGTATTGTAAGCTCACCTTGATATGTTGCTATATTTATAGATGGCTAGAGTCTTTGAAGCTCACTTGAAATATACATAAACATACAGCTGTTGTTTGTACGTTCCAAAACAACCCATGTGCATTTGTTTTGTTGCTTGATGCACAAGGTTGCAAAAAATGTGTTATTCTAAGTGAAGAATGTTATGTAGAACATTCTCTTCTTTCCAAGCATTTTGAGACAACTCATGTAAGGTTGTAATAATACATCATTGATTAGTTGTAAATTGATTGAACATATTGATGTCATCCTTATCTCTTTGTAGTTTCACCAACATGTTCTTGAGAACATTCTTTCTTTGTAAAAACAATTTTTTCTTCTTTCTTTAAGAACACGTGATGTAATAATCCAGCTGTGATCTTGTGTTAAATGGATGGGACATAATGACATCATCTTTATCCCTTTGTAGTTTTACCAGATTTGTAAAACTATTTTTCTTCTTTCTTTAAGGCACATGCTTTTTCAATATTTCTTTAAATGCAAAGCCTTTATGTAATCATTTGATATTCTTTCCATTTATGTCATATATCAAAGTATCTTCTTTTGGTGAGACATAGGGAATATTTTGTTCTTGAATTTGTACCACAAAGTTCATTTATGTCCTTTTGCTTATTTGCTTTAATAAGGACTACCTGATACCTCTGACCCAATTCCTCACCAACAACATCATAATTAGGAATATCAACTACAACAATACTTTCATCCACATTATGTTCAACAAAAAGATTCACAGCAGATTTTTTTTTAAGTGCATAATCTTTTACAACTTCAGCAGTGGCGTCATCTTTCATCACCCTAAAACTAACCTCTTCATCTAACATCCACCACAACCTAAAAGGTTTTTTAACTAGCAAATCAGTTTCCAAAATTCCAGTTAGCTCAAAGAAACACCACTTATCAGGATCTAAACCTTTAATCAACGTTTCTTCTCCTCCGTAGTAACAAATAACCCAATCCCTAACAAACCTACCCCCGTAATGAAATTTAACAGCAATACCCATATCTGGAAAAAAAGAAACTCCAATTTAGAAATGATGGAAAACGATGACATTCCCTAAAACAACAAGTTCATTCAAATAACACAGACATTCACTAAAAAACAACAACTAAAAACATAGCTCATTGTTTCAAATGAACATACCCGTATTATGTCGTGACGATTCTCCAGCCGCTGCGTTCTTCGAATTCGAGTTTGACACCTCCATTGGATTCGCCATCGAAAACGAGTCAGCCCACTTCATTTCGTTCGATCCGTATCAGAGAGCAAGAAGATTCTTCATTCACGTTTTTCCCCTTTTCAAACCCTAATTTCGTCACCCAGAAAACTCAATTGATGCAAATGAAGAGAATGATGGATCAGAGGGTAGTTTCGTCATATTTAGTTGCCCTCATCTGAAGAGGGGCATTTTTGTCCTTTCCCGTGCCCAGATGGATGATATGTCAAGTGAAAACCAGTTTAACAGCGCCACGTCAGTAAACAGATGACGTGGCAGTGATTAAGTTGGTCAAGGGACGAATTTTTAACTGATTAGAGAATGTAAGGGTAAATCGCCAGGATTAGCGATTACAGAGACGGATTTTTAAATGGGGCCTAATTGCAAGTACTAAACATACCTTAAAGCCTAATTATTATTATCCACACAACTTCCAAAGTATCATTTTGTACTTTAATTTATAATGATGACAAATGCACCAATAACTAGCGAGACTATTTTAGTAAAAGTATTATATCTTTGGACAACATTATTCCATTCCTTAATCTGTGTGCTACTGTTTAGCAAAATTTCAAATTACTTAGTATACTATTTTGCATACAATTGTTGAAGAGGATGTTGTTATGCATGTTTTCTCTCATTGTTTTGAGGTACAAGTGTTGTTGTGATTCATTTGAAGCGTATGTCCGAAAACTGCAGGTAGTCCGAAATATGAACATTTGCTGAAACTGGAAAAAGCTTCTGAGAACCTTACACTCTTTAAAGAAGATATCTTGGATTACGAATCGGTTTACTCGGCAATTGTTGGATGCAGTGCAGTTTTCCATGTTGCTAGCCCAGTACCTTCAACAGTTGTACCTAATCCTGAGGTAACGTTTCTAACGTTCTCTTATATGCAAACTAATTTGATATGTCACCGCGTGGTTCTAGTTTTGCCTTCATGGTGAAAAGACACCAGTAAGGTGAAAGATTTTCAGCTTATCAATCAGTGTCATCGAAATTGTTCATGTTAGTAAACACGACATCGATGAAAAGTCTGAAGTGACAAAAATATACTTGAAGCTTAATCCGCAGGTGGAAGTGATTGAGCCTGCGGTGAAGGGAACTGCTAATGTACTTGAAGCTTGTCTCAAAGCTAATGTGGAACGTGTCGTCTTTGTATCATCTGTAGCTGCTGTTGCTATCAACCCTAATTTTCCAAAAGATAAAGCGATTGATGAGTCTTGTTGGTCTGACAAAGACTACTGCAAAAATACTCAGGTCATAAAGATTTTATTATATTTGTGCATGACATGAACTTATCATTAGCCTTATGATATGATATTAGTGTCTGTTACACTACTATTTACTCCGGTGTTTAAGTTGCAAAATATGCTATGTTTCAATCATCATAGAATTTTGTGTTATGTAAATAAACTTATGTTTCACATATGATCCAGAACTGGTACTGTTATGCCAAGACAGAAGCAGAAGAACAGGCCCTGCATTTCGCGAAAAGAACTGGACTTAACGTGGTAACCATTTGTCCTACTCTTGTTTTGGGACCAATTTTACAGTCAACCACAAATGCAAGTAGCTTGGTTCTCGTCAAACTTTTAAAAGGTACCTACTGATATGCCTTATCAAATTCTTATTAAAAAATGCATGTTTATGAACTATACAATGCGAGTTAAAATCATTGGTCATGTAACAATGGGGTTTGATTTTTAGTTTACATAACAGATTCAGAGTTTGGGCTTCAATATTTATTTGAATATTAGTAGCAAAGAACTTTGATGATTAATTATAAATATGTGTGTTTAGTTTTGTGCATTCTTCTATTTTTTAGCCATTATAAATGCATGGCAATACCATACCTGCTTCACCGTTATATTGTTTTGGGAGTTGGCTGCTACGCTACACTATCTTCTACTAACTAGATAGATCATGAATTATGTATGAATATGCCCTTCATGGGGATAGTTTTCTGCATAACTTGTTCTCCTGCCATAATAATTTACTAATTTCATATCTTTTAGATTTCATATAAATATTAAAATTATTTTTCATGTTATTCATCTTGTCTTAGAAGGTTGTGACTCATTGGAGAATAAGCTTCGTTGGATTGTTGATGTACGAGATGTAGTTGATGCAATACTGTTGGCTTATGAGAATCACGAGGCAGACGGGAGATACATCTGCACTTCACACGCTATCGTCACACGCGATTTGGTGGAGAGATTGAAGGGTATATATCCAAACTACAAGTACCCTACGAAGTAAGCTTCATATTCTAAAGTCGTAGTCAAAAATCAACCTCTAAATTTAAATATTATCAGTAATATTAATAATATCAAGATATATACGAAATATGCAAGAAATGTGAAAAATGAGAGAACTTTTTTAACAGAAAACTAAATAAGTCATTAATTAATGAGTATTTGTAAAGGAGATTACCTGTTAGGCAAGTTCTTGTAGATATAAATACTTGTATCAGGAAAATTGTTGAGTAAGGAGAGAGAGGAAGGAAAAATTGCAAACAATATTGTACGATGGAGTACTTGCAGTTGCAGTTTGAATCTTAATATTTGCTTTGTAGCACCGAAACTTCAGGTTGAAAGCGTGTCTTGTGTCCAACATTGAGATGGTACTGGCACATGCATTTAAATTCAATACTTCCGTTTTATCAAATTATCATTGGTGTCAGCATGCCAGTGTCGTGTTCGGGTGTTTCATAGCTACTTGCCTGTAAAGAATTAATGATCGCAATCTTATGTTAAAGTTTCGTGTTCGGTGTATGTGTCGGTGTTTCATAGCTACTTGCCTCTAAAGATTTGATGATCACAATCTTAAGTTAAAGTTTCGTGTTCGGTGTATGTGTCAGTGTTTCATAGATACTTGCCTATAAAGATTTGATGATCGCAATCTTATGTTAAAGTTTTCATCGCTGGCAGCTATATTGAGATGGATGATTACAAAATGCTGAGCTCAGAGAAACTGCAAAGTTTGGGATGGAAATTCAGGCCATTGGAGGAAACACTCATTGATTCTGTTGAGAGCTACAAGGAGGCTGGACTACTTCAATCAGAATAATTTTAGTTTGTTACATATTATCTCCCTATTTGGGAGGCTGCTCTCCTCAAACCGAAATAAATGTGACTACTTCTTCAGCATCTCCATATTATAATGGATTTGTGAATGTCTTTTAGTTTATGTACTTTCTTGTGCTTCTCAAACCAATTAATGACTCCTTTTCAATTTACAACGTGTTAATGAATATTGCACTTTTCAAACACGACACGGACACCGACACGCTGACACCGGTAATAATTTGAAAAAGTCATTTTATTTAGTGTAATTGTATGTGTCGGTGTCGGACACAACACGTGTCTGACACCGAGACACGCCTAATCCGAGGAGTGTTCTTGCTTCATTCCTTTTATTTACACTTCCATAATTTGGATTACATAACAAAGATAAACACACAACTTTCAACTTCTTTTATCACAAAAATGCTATCCACACATGAAAGGTACTTATTAGTACAATATAGAACATATAACAAACAAGACATGATATATGTCACATTGAAATTCCTCAACTTCTACTCAGCAATAAAAATCAACACCAGAAGGTGTGATTATTTTCCTCAAGGAAGGCCTTGTATGTATTAGTCCACAAACAAAATCACCATCCACCAAACTGCAATTCCTTAAATTTAACTCTTTCAATGTTATGCAATTTTCTATTACTTCCCTTACTCCCTTAGTTGTAACATACAAACAATTCTGAATGTCCAAAGACAGTAATCCACTGCACCACTTTGATGTTGTTGAGAGTGATTCATCTTCAATTCTTGATCCTGACAAGTTCAACACCTTCAATTGGGAAACTTCAAAGTTTATATCAAATTTTTCAATTCCTGTATTGGCAAGATTTAAATGCCTTATCTCAAAGCATCTCTTCATAACCTCAACAATACATTCTCCAGAGATACCCTCACAAGCATTTATGTCAAGCAGTTATAAACTGGAGCAAATTGAAGAAAATTTGATTAAACTTTCATCATTCAGTAAAATATTATCACCAAAATAAACCGCTTTTACTTTATGGTTGACGAAAAAATGCAACATGGAGTCGGAATCTTCCTCACCTTCTACTCTGATATACGTTCTCTCCATTTTGATCTCACTTAGTAAGGGACAATTTCTCGTGAGTATGAAAAAGGTTGAGTTTGTTAGCTGGCAACAACCAATAAGGTTTATAGAGGTCAAGTTATGAAGAAATATTGAAAACTTGTTGATACATTGATCAATTAGAAAGTCGGCTTTTCGAAAATCTAAGCATTGAACCAATTGACATTTGGATAAAACATAAAAGATTCCTGAAAATGTAAAATTGCAATAGTCTTGCAGGACAAGTTTTTTCAGACACTCAACAGCACCGTTAGCAACTGAGATAAGAAACTCATCCGTTATAAAAGAATATGACAAATCAATAGCTTTTAATCTCTTCAAGCTCTCGAATGAATCGATCAAATCCAATTTAATAGGTAGGGGTGTCAAACAAGGTCCATGTATTCTTTTCTTTTCAATGTTAAAGGATATCGAAGCCAAACTTGGCCTCATTCGGATCGCAGAAGCAATTCCAACTTGGGATATTTTGAAACATTGGAAGAATGAAATTTCTTCCAGTGATCTACAATTCTGGCATAGAGACAAAAGAGATTTATCGGCGGTTAAGTGATTACCAGAAAGATCAATTTTGCGTAGATTCTCGAGCATGGAAGATAGCCTTATCAATCCAAAATCAGATGCTTGAGAATCCAAAGGAAAACTAATGTCAAGCTCTTCAAGAAATGGAAAGCAATAAGCTATCACTATCAGATGGCTATCGCGAAGAGAGCCAATGTTTGAGCAAATCAAAACCCTCAAGTTTATCATCTTTGAACCGAGCTCTCGCAATCCATCAACAGGAATTGTTCTCTGGTTGGAAAGATTAACGAAATCAAGGTCCAGCCCAGATTGTGAAACTTGATGAAGCAAGCCTTCTAGTTCACCATTGAAGTGACTAAAATCTATGACTTTGAGCCTTAAAAATCTCGAGAGTAGCCGAGGAAGGAAGAGAACAGTAGGATCATGTACTGTTAAAGAAAATTTCACTTGGTTTGTAATGGAAAGGAATTTCTTGCAGACCATAGAAACAGACTCCAAATCATGTCCTTGGCCAAGGAATCTGAAGATTGATTCCCAACATTCTTGAGGAAAATCTTTCACTAACATATTGATTTTCCACTAGCAAATCTGTAGGATCATGTGTTTTTCTTACATGGAGCCCAAACCTTATCCATTTTTTAGTCATTTATATGAATGTGCAACACATGATTTCATTGGGGGGCGACAATATTTAATTCATCAACAACTTTTAAAACTGGTCATGCTTTCCATAAAGTTATTTAGAACTTAGAAAACATTTACAAAGTAATTTCAAGAAGGAAAAACACATTTAAAAGTCTGGGCACATTTAACCTTGCTATGCTTGGGAAACAAGGATGGAGTATTATGACTAATCCGGATACTCTCATCTCCACGATGTACAAAGCCAGGTATTTTCCGAGATGTAATTTTTTTGAATCATCTTTGGGTCACAACCCTAGTTTTGTTTGGAGAAGCATTTTGTAATTCCAGATTCATTTTAAAAGCAGGGAGCATGTGGAAAATAGGTGATGATACATCTATACCAATGTGGAATAATAATTGGATTAATGAGAACATTACTATTACACCGCCAACTATAGATGATTTTCCACTAGCAAATTTGTGGGTTAAAGATTGTCTCCTTCAAGATTCAAAAGTTTGGAATGTTCCCCTCTTGAAGCAATCTTCAGTTAAGACTTGGTGGATCACATCATTCAAACGCCCTTATACCCTTCTGTGAAAGAAGACCGTCTAGTTTGGAAGAAGGAAAATGATGGTGATTATTCTGTCTGGAGTGCTTATAAGTTATGTATGCAGGAACTTCTTGATGTATCTCATTTTAAAGTTTCTGGTTCCTGGGACATTATTTGGAGACTCAAGATGCCGCCGCGGGTTAAAAACTTTATTTTGAGAATTTATGGGAATTGTATACCAACTCGCAGGCGTCTTTGAGATAAAGGGTAGGAGGAAGAACACAATCTTCATCTCTTTTTTAGATGCCCAAACAGCTGTAATATTTGGAGCATGTGGGAAGGTTATTCCTCCGTATCTGATGCTCTAAGTCAACCCCGTGATACCAAAACTATGATTTTTAATATTCTATCGGTTCTTGGAGCCGCTGATGCAGAATTTTTCTGTTGTATTCTTTGGAGCATTTGGAAGCAAAGAAACAACAAAATTTAGAATGAGGTTACAGATGCACAGACTTTTGTTCTCTCACGAGCAAAGGATATTTTGTAGGAATGGAAAGCGGCTAAAGCGGTTCAGCAAACAACTCCAATTTCTAGACAGCAACATGGTAATGTGGTTTGGATGAAACCAGGTACAAGAAAATACAAATGTAACATTGATGCATCCTTTTCTAACACTTAAATCGCGTTGGAATAGGTATGTGTATTAGAGATGAGTACGGTGCCTTTGTCCTGGCTAAAACTGAGTGGTTTAGTCATATTTGTGAAGTTCATATTGGAGAAGCGCTTGGCTTACTTTGAGCGTTAAATTGGGTGCATGAACTTAATTTGGGGTGTGTTGAATTTGAGCTGGATGCAAAGAGAGTAGTCGATAGTTTTCTATCTTCGAGGCATGATGTTACTGAATTTGGAAGTATTATCCAAACTCGAGTGTTGAGTTTGTGCGGAGACAAGCAAATGAGGTTGTTGTAAGTTAGCAAAGGCAGCCTTATTGTCACTTAGTTTCCCTGGTTCAAATACCAGATTGTATTGAAAACACCTTGATAAAAGGCATGATATGATTAACTTACCGTATTCTATTGTGGCATCAAACACGAGATTGAGACACTTAGCCTATCATTGGTTTTGGTGTTTTTTTGATACTGTTCAAGAAGCTTTTCAATTTTTTTTATTGCACAAACATTTGTTGGTTTTCTGGTATATGAGAAACGAGTTATATGTTGTTACAAACAAAAGAAGAAAAAAAAGTCCTCATATAAAAAAAAAAGGGAATTTTTTTTCAAACCCAAAGTCGGGGTCACTACTTGGTCTGGGATCCATATGCACAAAATCAAAACTCTTGGCCTTTCTCAAAGTTCAATTACTTTAACTCTTCAATATCAATGTCTCCCACACTATAGAATTAATTAATGGAGCCACGTTGATCACCATATACACGCCAAGTTGTTGCAACAACTGTCCCAGAATTGCTCAAATCAAATGTAACTTCTCCATAACAATTCTCTAAACTGTAAAAATACCTCAAACATAAAATCTACAAATAAAGGATAAAAAGAGGAAACACCCTTTTTACTGTGGGTTGCCCCCAAAAAACACTTGTTATAGATCAAGAGTTCCATGGTGATATACTTTTGAAATTGTAAAAGGTCCTCACCATCTAGACTTGAGTTTGCCAGGACAAAGTTTTAGCAAGAGTTAAAGAAAAAACTGTCCCCCATATGGAACTCCCTCTTTTAAATTCTCTAATCATGACATTTTTAAATCTTGGACTTGTACAACTCAAATAATAGCAGCAAGTAGTACCATAAATTCAGAAGCGCTCCCTGAATTGATTAATTACTCTAAGATTGAATCATGCATATGCATGAGCATGTGTACTCAAATTACTTTTAGTTGGTATTTTGCACAAAGTTCAATGAAATCTCAAAAGGAAATAAATCTTAAAAAAAGTAAAACAAGATTCTTCAATATATTTTTCCCTTTTCTGTCATCAGACAAAAGGAAAGGCAGAAGAAGAAAAAAACTTATGATTCAAGAAACATAAAGGGGTGCAGCCAAGTAGGAAGTAAAAGCTAAAAAGATGAACATGAGTGCTCAAGGGTTTTCGCTAGAAAGCTTAGCCAAGATTAAATCCAAAGTTGATTGCATAGCAGCCCTAGCAGCTTCTCCCTGTTCATGCCTTTTATTTGTTAGATCAATGAAGTTCTCAGTTTGTTCCACAAACTGATCAAAGGTTTCTCTTGTGACAAACTGAGATGATGGAGGTTCTTGATGGAATTCAGTATGAGCTGCAGTAACTAGCAACTGGTTGACAGTAGTTTCAATCGGTTCATCTTCCATGGTGATTGTGAGAGGTTTTGGAGTCCATTCTTCTGTTTCCTTTAGAGCTAAAATATGTTTCTTTTTTTCCCAAGCTGCAAGTAACGACTGGTTCCGCTGTTCTTGTTCAGCTCTGTGCTTGCGGTGCCATACCTCTTGTATCTGTCTTCTTCTTTCAAAGTCAATTCTGCTAAACTTTGCCCATTTTCAGCCTACAACCACATTTTGATCAATCCAATCATTTGCAATTTGTCTACATCCTTCCCATATACTAGAGATGGCATTGGGACACAAGCTATCATAGGCTTCCCTACGATAAATGCCAGCTTTTGCTGCAAACTTTTCAACAAACTCAGCAATCTTAGGATAAGGATTATCAGTTTGTTCTTCTGGGACATCATGATCAGCTTGAGTAGGATAGGTAGGAGGTGAAGTAAAGTCAGGTGTAGATTCAATCAAGATAAACTGATTTTCATTTGGAGATGAAGTGGTGGTGTTTTCTGATGTTGGTGGCGTCTCCAAAACGAGATTTTCATGTTGAGGAGGAACAAGGATCAAAACGTTATTTTGGGTTGGTGATGGCGAAGGTTCTTCAGGAATTGGGTGAAGTAATTGACTTTCTTGTTTATTTTGAGAATGAGGAATATCTGGTTGAGTGACTTCTGGTTCTTGTGGTGGTTGAGATGGCTGAAATTGAGTGGTTGTGTGGTCAATAGATGTGGGTGTTTGATTATTTTCTGGAGGGGAAATAGATTGAGCTGCTATGATTAGTTCTGGCTTTTGTTTCTTTGTTGGAGATTCTGATTCCAATATTTTCTTCTTCCTTTTTGACCTTATCATGGATGTAGTATGAGTTGCTAATGGTAACGTTCCCAGATTCTCTGTTTCTGGAAAGACTTCACCAGCTACAGAGACTTGTCAACAATCATAAACGTCATGATTGGAATGGAATGATGGCATTAACTAGTAAAAAAAAGTAACTACAGGCACTATTTGAATAGCAGGATGTCATTAACTAACAGAAGATTAAAAGGGTGGAAATAAAAACAAATCTATAAGACATACTACTGAGTTTCTTGTGGTCAAATATCAGCAGTTTCACAACACAAGATTTCAAATATCATGCTAAAGATGAGAATCATTCATTCAAACATTCCAGGGAAGGGCAAGCCGGTTTCAGACCTATTTAAAAAAGAACAACTTCATGAGTTTTCCCCTAAGACCAAAAGAGTTATCTTTACAACCCATATTTACTTCACTTTATGATTTGCTTGACTAAATTCTGCTGTCCTTGCAAGACTTCAGTGAGGAAATAAAAATGATAAGAAAAATAGCTTAGTACCTTTTGGTTGTGCAGTCTGTGTTGTAGAATCCACGGAAGTTGCAACAAATATGATACGGAAATCACATCACATGAACATACAATGCTAAGAAAATACATGAGTATGATAGCAGGTTAACAATAAAAAGGGTCTACATAAGGAAAAACAGACAAGGACATAACACTCGCGTAACTTACTGTAATATCTAGGTATAGTTAGGAGTTGAGAATACATAGGATAGGAAGGAAACTAAGCCAAGAAGAGATTACAGGAAGTAAGTTTAGAGAGAGCAAGGGTCTCTCAAATACCATTGAGGAATATTCGTTTCGTGTATCAATTTCTACCTCTAGATCATCATGATCAGAGAAACTACTGTTGAATGATACACCATTTACTGTCTCTTCCTAATTTCACTCTATCACTTGGTCCAGTTCTACCAGAGTACTTTGTATTTGCTTATAGAGCCACTGACTCACGAGGAAAGTGATGACAGAGTACAATACATGGACGCGGGTGCACAGGGACAGAAATTAAGCTTAGGGGGGACCAAGTTTAAAAGTATAATTCAGTAATGTAAAATTAAATTTTCATATGAACAACATACACAAGAAATTATAAGACAATTCCAAAATCAATATAGTAAAAAATATATATAAAAAAGAACTATAGCATTTACTTATGAAGTTACGTTTGTCGTTGGTTCATATAGTTAAAATCATTAGATATTAAGTCAATTTTTCAGCAATCTCCTCTTCAATATAAACAATCATGTAATCTATGAGAAAATCATCTTCCATCTTGTTGTGTAACCTTGTTTTTTAATTTTGTGGTTGTTGTTGACACAAATCGTAGCACTCTGTTAATCAATGGATAAAAATTTGATTTAGCAGCCTCAACTAATTTATGACATAATTCACCAATAGTGGACAACATTTGAATATTGACATCTTTAAGCACATCAAATTCAGTGTTGCAACTCATATTAATTGAGTCTTCTTGAGTAGAAATTTGGAAGTGTAAAATTTCTGAACAAGATTACGAATGTTGTCAAGATTAAATGACTTGAATGCATCATTGGGATTTAAAGTTGCACTCAATATAAGAAGCTTGGTTGCTTGCTCACCAAATCTACTATTAAATTTATTTAATTGATAATCTATGATAGAATTAAATAAGTCTACACGATAATAATGCTAAACTCTCAGATAATTCATTTAACGACGAGACAGAATTAATCAGATAAAAAAGCACTATAGTTGTCCTTAATCGTTGTTTAACATTATCAACACTTTCAACATTAATATAAGATTTTTCTGCAGGTGTGTGACACATAGATTATACTTCATATTATCTCTCTCTTTTATCCTAAAACATGAGTGAATTGTTCTTTTAACCATCTTTCACCTAAACCAAATACATGATCTTTCAATTAAATTTAGAGGAAAAAGAATATTGTACATAGACTTTTAAATTTGGTTTAAAGACTTTTAATAGTAGAAACTCAAGTGTTTAAGACCCAATATATTCAGAGAAAAGGTTCATTATACAAATATCATATAAAGTTTACAAAAAAAATAGAGACCAAAAAATATAATTGCACACTAGTATAAATTTCTTTTTATAAAGTTTGGGGGGACCATGGCCTCTGCTGGTCCCCCCCTTCTAGCTCCGTCTCATGAGGTACATACCTGTTGATGTCTCTGGAGGAGCTCTTTGAGATAGACATAATTGTTTTTGCTGATCAAGAACATTTTGCTGTTGAAGTAATGGCCCTGATGCTTGGAGTTTCTGCAAGAGAATTTGATGCATATATTGTTCCAAGAGATTTGGCTGCTGCAGCAAACCCTGTTGCAGTTGCATATGTGCAGGCTGATTGTGAATCTGTGACATTGATTGATGTTGTGAAGCCTGTATCAGGGACTGCTGTGACTGAGATGGCAACAACTTCGATGTATTTTGTTGCAACTGTTGCTGCATTGAAACTTTTGGTTGTTGCAGCATGTGTGAATAATGATTGCTTGTATGGATGCCTTGGTTGCCAGGCTTGCTTCCAAACAGTTGTAACCCTGGTACATTATTTCCTGACTGTCGTTGATATATATTTGTTAGACTGTTTTGCTGATTCAGTTGTGGATGCAGCATCTGGGATTTCTGTGTGTCACCGACATTGCTCCGTGGCACAAGACTCAGACACTGCTGTTGGTAAAGAATCTGTTGTTGATTCTGTGAATGCTGCTGTTGCTGTTGGGGGACAATCTGCTGCCTTCCTGGCATTTGTCTCCGAGAACCAGGAAACATACTCGCAGAATTTTGCCCAGGTTGTTGTGTGCTGGAATTTTGGCTAATATTCTGGTTAGGAGTCTGGGTTAGACTTGATACCGATGGAAGGTTAGGCTGAGGTGCACCGTTATTTTGAATGGTCCGAGATAGACACTGCTGACAAGGCTGGTGCTGACTAGGCAAAGGATTAGGATGTTGCTGACCTTGATTAAGTACTTGAGACGGTAAAACAAGCCTTGTGAAAAAAATTGTTTGCCCAAGTGAGAAGGGAAAGGAAAACAAATATAGATCACAATGTTTAACCTGAAAACACCACTGGAATTTAATAATACATGGGAAAGGTTAAAATAAAAATTGAAAATGAAATAAAACAATACAGGCAGAGAAGAATAGTAAGATGAACTTGTTTAGTTATTAGACTTCAAACAATAAGATGTTAATAACTATATAGTCCCAAAAACATCTATACAGTCAACAAAAATGTGTTAGAAACTTAAAATATATGGATACCTCCCTTAGAAACTTAACACCGTTTGTTTTTAGGTTAAAATTCAAAACATCTTTTTCGTCAGCGGTATGACCAAACTCCAGTCTCAGCTAGAAGATTCTGGCGACATTTGGATTGTCTGGCCACGTCTCTCCTCCTTCATGTGAAGGTCTTTCAATTGCTTCACCTCTGGTACTGTTATCGGCATCGAAATAACACCCACTCCAAGTAACTCATCGAGACTGTTATTTCCCGTTTCTGTTAGCTCTTCTTTCATTAGTGCCACTATGTCGCATCGAATTTGGTCTCTCCAATCATTCAACTTCTTGTTCCCTCCCTCTACCTATCATGAGCAACAAAGGGGCTTATCTTGATTTTGTTTCTTTTCAATCTACTACTTCCATTAGTATTTTATTTTTATTTCTTTTCGGTTTTGTTTCATCTTGTTTTCTCTTTTTCTGGCAGAATAGGTAGAGGAAGGTAGTTTGAACTTTGAAGATGGGTCTTCTTATATATTCAAAAGTCATATTATCTCTTTATTTTCCCTTTTTGTATGTTCTAATTAGGGAACTTGTTGTTGTGGTGTCTACGTGAGTGTTGTTTTCTGGGCAATCATTTAATTAGATTAGATTGAGGCCGTGGTACAATGGATGAATTTATTGGAGAAGTAGATGAAAAGCAGTTTTTCAATATATTTTTCCCTTTTCTGTCATCAGACAAAAGGAAAGGCAGAAGAAGAAAAAAACTTATGATTCAAGAAACATAAAGAGGTGCAGCCAAGTAGGAAGTAAAAGCTAAAAAGATGAACATAAGTGCTCAAGGGTTTTTGCTAGAAAGCTTAGCCAAGATTAAATCCAAAGTTGATTGCATAGCAGCCCTAGCAGCTTCTCCCTGTTCATGCCTTTTGTTGGTTAGATCAATGAAGTTCTGAGTTTGTTCCACAAACTGATCAAAGGCTTCTCTTGTGACAAACTGAGATGATGGAGGTTCTTGTTGGAATTCAGTATGAGCTGCTATGATTGGTTCTGGCTTTTGTTTCTTCGTTGGAGATTCTGATTCCAATATTTCCTTCTTCCTTTCTGACCTTATCATGGATGTAGTATGAGTTGCTAATGGTAACGTTCCCAGATTCTCCATTTCTGAAGAGACTTCACCAGCTACAGAGACTTGTCAACAATCATAAACGTCACGATTGGAATGGCATGATGGCATTAACTAGTAAAAGAAAGTAATTACAGGCACTACTTGAATAGCAGGATGTCATTAACTAACAGAAGTTGGTTGTGCAGAAACCTACTTGGTTGAGAGAGAGTAAGGGTCATATATATGTAACGTACTAAGGCTTCGTATATATGAACAGTACAACAAAATACTAGTGTCTAGTGAGCATGAAGAACAGAAGAGACTGCAATCGTAGGACCCTCTATAACAGGAGTATGTATAAATCATCTAAAATCAGTGTTGTCAATAGCAAAAAATAGCAATTTGTTCAAATTCCCTTACGCTGCACTGCTATAGCCCCACTATAACCACTTTTTGACAACAGTGTTACTAAATGGTTGTCATGGCACCACCATGGCTGGCATTTGGACAACTACCATATCAAATTTGTGAAGGAATGCCCACCATCGCGGCGCCATAGGCTGAAATGGCGTGTTTATAAGCGTATTTAACCATCATTTATATTCCGCCATCCACTGTAGACAACATTGATTGACAACACTTTGTACTACATATCATATTACAAAACAATAACAGTTTGTTCAAATTCAGCTATGCTATAACCGCTATTTCACAACATTGACTAAAATGTGCCGAATATTAAACATTAAATCTCCACAGCACTAATTTATTAAGGTTTAGGGTTCTGGGGCTTATTAGGGTTCGGGCAAGCCTCAAGGCTCAAAGAGTGTTTATAGAAGAACCTACAGATTATCGTACCCACCAAAGAGATGGGTATGAGTCAACTACTTACCAACCGAACCACCGTTCATTGCCATAAAATAATGTTACAAGAATAAACAATCCAATAATTCTGTCATTAAGTTACAAAACTCATATTTCATGCCCAAAATCCGAAAACCTAAATTTCAAAAGTTTGAGATAAAAATCACCTTAAAACCAGAACTAGCATCACGATATAACAAAAACATTCTCAATTCCAACAATTTTTTTTTTCATTCACATTTTGCAAAATTTAGCTTAATGGTTAATGTAGGTTTCGTAATATATAAATTATATTAACCTGTGTTGTTAATCGCACCGCTTTACCGCGAAATTAAAATGGTATATTGTATTTTGTTAAGAAGGGTTATTGTGGTCGCAATTTGCGGTGGAATTGAATCCAAAAAAATGATAGAGAAAAACCTGGACAGAGAGTTTGCGGCGGCCGATGATCGACTCCACCTTGTGACGGGAATGAATTGAGTTGGTTTGTTGGGTATCAACAGTGTTTTGTTGAAGGGAGCTCACTGGAACCTGTTGCAAAGAGTTCACAAAATTTCCTTGTCCAGAATCTAAATTATTTCTTGGTTGAATTGTATTCAACATATTCTGCTGTGTTGTTGATAAACTAGACATAGAATTGTTCTGCAAGCTCGCAGTATTGTTCTGCTGTACGGCGGCAGAACCTTGTAAATTTGATGGCTGCATCTGAGAGTTCATTTGATTTTCATGAGACTGTACTGAAGTAACTTGAGATTGTGACTGTGGCATCAAAGCCATATGAGTTGGTGGAAGCTGTCCTGGTTGCTGTGAAGACATGCCTTTCCTAGGTCTAAATTGATTTATGGCAGCTGCAATCTGCTTTTCATATGATCCCAATTTTTCCTTTACACTGTACTGAATACTGCTCTTGGGAATCTGCAGAGTTGATATCATGCGTTCAAACATTGTTTTATATCCCTTCAACTTTTCAATCTGATCTGACTTTGGTTGTTGAGGAATAGATTCAACCTGATAAATAAAAATGAAAATTGGATTAAACAGTGTAAAAGTAGACACACCAATAAATTATGGCTTTTAACGAAACGTGCCTTCAATGAACTTGTTATGATTTAAGAATATAATACCCTCCATTTACAGTACTTTTTTTATGAATAATCCTCTGATATACTGAAATAACAAGTATTAAATGCTTTTAGGTGCCAAAGATATATTACAAACTTCTCCTTTGGCAACTAATAATTTTTATTTTTATTCCTGAATCACCCATAAACTATTAGCAAACAAGTAGGAATAAAGCATTGTATTTCATAATAGAGTTGAGGCTTTATGCCATTTACTGCCTAGAACATGCTTCAGATTCTAGT
>Ga0315913_1001462_pt1 | contig 26120 bp, 13 predicted proteins | sample MpolsnodulesMG_FD_207736 | JGI IMG/M metagenome (GOLD analysis project Ga0315913, IMG submission 207736) | Medicago polymorpha root nodule microbial communities from Los Angeles, California, United States - small nodules | ecosystem: Host-associated > Plants > Roots > Nodule | place: USA...
ATATTAATATCTTTAATTGTTTTTAATTTGAAGGTACTTGTTTGACAAGTTCATTAGTCCAAATGGATTAATAACCAAGTTCTCCTTCGTATCCCCACATGTATCACGGGACGATAATCAAGGAAATAATATAGCAAAAATACTCTTGAAAGATAAGGAGTTCAAGGATAGGATGATTCTTGCACCTTGCAATATAGGGTGAGAATTTTATTCAAATTTTTAGTTGCGTCAACAAAATATATTTAATGCAAATTTTTTATTATAATATTTAAATGTTGGGTGCAGTAAACATTGGGTGTTGCTTGAAATCAATCCTGATGCTGAGATGATATATTACATGGACCCGTTGAATGGTGAGCCAACAAAATATCAAAATTTAAAAACAAAGTTTGATAAATGAGTATTGACTCTTTTAATTTCACATTTACATAAGTACGATTATTTATAATAATTACTCATTTGAAGTTGAATTAATCTTGATAGTGCTTTGCAAATTTATCGTGCCCATTAATTCTAAAGTGTCCAAGTCAAAAAAATCACATGGCAAAAAATGAAGGTATGTTGAAATTAAAGTATTTTTTATACAATTATGTAGAGTAAAAGTAATCAATGTAATTTTTATTTTTTTTGCAGTGCCCCTGTCAAATTAATATTATTGACTGTGGATATTTTGTAATGCGATATATGAAAGAGGTTATCATGGAAAATGAAAATGTACGTGATTTTAATTATTATTAATTTGTAATCATATTAATGTAATTTAGTTCTAACTCAATTTTATTCATTTATATTTGAAGTACTTTCTTGACCACAAATGTCGCACCTACTCTAAAGATAAGTTAACTGATGTCAAGGAGGATTGGACTACCTATGTGGTGAATGATGTTTTTGGGGAGTTTTTGTTGTGTTTTTTTTCCTAGTATGGTGTACCCTTTTTTATGATAAATAAAAACAAATTTGGTAAGCATAAAAAGGTAATCTATCAGCTATAATGATACACAACTCAAAAAAATAAAGACGTGTATAATAATTTTATATAAACATATAACTTAAATGTTTGACTTTTGAAAGCTGATGATTTTATTGTTTATGTTAGAAGTAGTTTGTTACCTTGAGATTTTGAGCTAGTTTTAGTTAATATTTTGCTGCGAAACTATTGAGAAGAGAAAAGAGTACAAGGTTGTTCAAAATAACTATTTAGTTGACCTTTTTGGTTTTACCGAACTGTTTTGACAATTCAGTTTGACATAATTAATATTTCTTCCATGAAACAGAAAACCAAGAAGCTGATATTCTTCCTAACTAGGTCATTGTATATGTGGTTCATATTGAATTAGAAGGTTGAAATTGTTGGGGTTAATTTGCGGCTATGAGAGATGGATAATTTGGATTTTTTTTGGTTCAGCTGTTGTTGCGTGCAAGTTGGAAAGTCCAATTGGTTGGGTGAAGCTGTTACTAGTTTTTTTTTTGGTTATAGAAGTTGTTACTAGTTGTTGCTATTGTTTTGTCCTTGTTTTTTAATTTAGCTGGTAATTCTTTAGTTAAGGAAATATGAGTAGAATATTTGTTTCAAATATTGTTTTTAGCATCGTGGTTTTATCCACAATTTTAACTTTGTAATTCTCTCTTTGTTATGATATTTGTAAACAAGATTTTTGGATTAATGCATATTGATTGATCATATTGCATATGCAATGAGTAATTGAAATGTAATTTGGTATTGGAAATTGAATATAGGTTTTTAACCATTGTTTTGAAATTCTCAATTTGAAAAGAATATGGCTGCAATTGGGTTACAAACCAATCATTGTAATAATTTTTCACCTAGCTTTAATAAAAAAAGTGGACTTTTAATAATATTTTGTAAAGGAAATGTTATTAAAAATACACATATTATGATAGCACTTTTAAACTAAATGTTATTAAATACTTCATGAATCCTATTCAATAGACCAAACCTCTTTGATAGTACTATAATGATACTACAATAGCGCTTTCAAGAAATGCTATTAAAAACTAGGCTTGTAATAACAGTTTAAAAGGGCTATTAAAGAGGATGCACTTACAAAAGCGGCGCGTTTAATAAATAGCACTTTTAAGTGTTATTAAAGGTCAAAAAAAGTGTTATTAGACATCTTTTTTGGCGTAGTGGAGTGAGAGTGTGATTATGTTATGACGACTTATATTGTGTTATGTTAAGTTTGTTTATCTAATTTTAATTACTTTTTATCTTAATGTTGTATTATGTTTTTTCAATTATATCGAATACTGCATTTTTTCCGTTGTATATTATAAAAAAATTCAACGCAAAAAAATGCATTATTCAATTTAGCGTAGATTGAGACTAAATGTTTCAAAACATGTCAAGATTAAAAAAAAAAACTCCTTCTCATTTTTCTTTTTCTCATTTTATTTTCCATTTTAGTTTTGTTATCCAAATATATTCCTAGTTTTACATTAGAAAAAGTTTAAATTTCATTTCTACTTATCTTTCAAAGGATTTATCTAGTCTCTTTCAGTTATTACTGCCTTAAAGTTTGGTTTTGTTACCCTTATAATGCGTGAATATCCTATTGATGCATACACACGATTCACGTCAACATAAGAAAATAGAGAAAATGTATTGCTTGTGTGTCACCCATAGAAGGTAAAATCTATAAATTATATAGATGTTATAGAAATAAATTACTTCGATAACATTTAAATTATCCCCTTTATTGTTTAATTTCTTGCTCTTAAAATTTAATCATAATATTGAAATTTTTACTATAAAGCTAGTGCTCATATTCTTGCAACATGTAAATCAGATTTGCTGGATTTGGATGATAGTGGTTGAACTAATTTTGGTAAGATTTATTGAATTTGGTTTGCTTATGTGTGATTATTCTTATAGTTTGCAATTTGTATGACTTTTGAAAAATAGAACATGAAATGTTGATATGGCAGCATCACACTCACAAAATACTTGGTAAAGGTCCTATCATATGTGATGATGGATTTCAATGGTTCCACTAGTAGCTAATTATACATGCTTTGTTTTAAATCATTTTTCTTGCCAAAAGTGACAATCCATTTTCAATTCATTGGTGTTGTAGATCTTATTGCTTCCTGCTGGTCCATTGAACTATGTTGAATGCTATTTGGTTTAGTTGAGGGAGCCTCCTTCATGGTTATTGTGAGTTGTATTTGCTAAAGAAATTTTAGCTTCGTACTTTATAGTCCATTGGTCATTGAGTTTGGATTTTCATTATATTGTTTTTGCTGCCACTGAAAATTTGTGCCAATAACATAATAGTCGTTATGGTGATGATGCTCGTGTGTACCTTCTTAATATGAGCCTTGAAGCATTTCAATTTTAGTTTGGAAGGAAACAAATGATGTTTATGTTTAAGCTATTTGTTCTCAACATGACACTAGCTCTATATGCATCAATTGTTTGGTGATATATTTCTTTGTTGATATATTAGCTTTACTTTTATTTGTGATGGTCAACTATTGATAATTTGCTTTCACCTTGAGTGATTTATCTTATGACTTTCTGAATGTTAGCTTCAATCCTATGTTCGTTAAAAAGTTGTTGCCTCCTTTAAATGGTAATACTTTGGCTTATTACTTCTAGTTAATGGTTAAACATGTTCTTCCTCCAAGTGGTTAAACCTTAAGTTATGGTTTGTGTTTTATTGTTAAACATGTGTTGACTTCTTTGATATTAAAATGGTTACTCATGAGAGTAACATTTATTGATTGTTTTTGAGTGAATGTTGTGGAGATGTCACAAAAAACTTGATGGGGTTTAAATTTGGTCGAAGACTTCTTTGCACTATACACCTTAACTTCTACCAATTTGATTTCCAGATACTTTTACACTTTTAAAGAAGAGCTATGTTATTTAGAAAAAGAAATGAACTCTAATGTGTCTCACACATGGAAAAAAATACACCTCAAATTGATTTTTCTTTTCCCAAATAACATAACGTCTTAACAAATTCTTCAAAATTGATTTTTTTTTATACACGTCCATTGAATTTTTATGGAAAAGTTAATGTGTTTTGCTATATATATAATAAAATTTCCTTAAAAAATTAAGTTATGATAAAATTAGTAATTTGTAAATATATATTTGACAAAAAAATACCAAACACACTACATACAAATATCTTTTTGGAAAGTCTTTCAACCCTTTTCTGTTGATATAATAAAAAAACATGGTTCAAATTATATAATAAGCAGTTGCAAATTTTGCTTATAAAAACCAACAAAAAAATAAAGTAGAAAATGACAAAACTTATCAAATAAAATAAAAAAAGTAATTTATTTTTTGATTTTTTTTATGAAAATACAAAAAAATAAAAAAAAAATGAAAAACAGGGCTAAACAATGGAATTTGGATTTTTAGGTGCGTAGTCTCATAAAAGTCCCTCATATAAGACCCCGTTTGGTGCACGTGATAGGATAAACAGTTGGATAAGGATAAGATATGATAGTGACAGGATAGACGTTAGTTTATCATGTGTTTGGTGCACACATGATAAGAAAGAGGATAACATTTTTTTTTGTCAATTAACACAAAGAAACGATAGACTAAAATGTTCAGCAAAAATTTGACATGAGAATATTCATATTCATGGAAACACAAACTCAAGCATGCAGCAACGATGAAAACACAAACTCAAATATTCATGGCAAAAATTTGATGTTGATTAGCACAGAATTAGGAATCAGAAATCGATGTAAATTTATGTTGATTAGAAATTGATGTAAATGAATAACATAAATTGACTTCAAATTGATGTCGATTGGAAATTGATGTAAATTAGAATCAGAAATTAACAACATAATTAGGAACATAAATTTGATGTCAATTGGAAAATTGCTGAATTGCCTTTATTCCTTTGATGTCGATTAGAAATTCTATGCTTATCATTATTCTATCCGTTCGTTGATGGCTGATCATAGAATTAGGATCAGGAATTGATGTCGATTGGAAAATTGATGTCGATTAGAGATTGATATAATCAACATAAAATTGAAAGTCAGAGTGGTTGTAGTGGGAGTCGAAGATGGATTCTTTGTTAATAAAATAATACACGTGTGATGTTTTTGCTATCAGGTTGCTAACCCACTAAAAGCTAAGGATTAGAAAAACAAAGGGTGAATAAGATATGATTAGAAATAGGTTTAACTTATCATTTCCTATTGGTGCACTAAACGACAGATTAGATCAGGATATGATAGTTTTATCATATCCTATCTCCTTATCATGTGCACCAAACGGACTCTAAAAGTTTGTTCTTTTTTTTCTTCTTCTTGATTTTCTGGGCATTTTAGAGCAACCTGATCAAGTAGCTTGAAAATCGAAGTTTCGATTAGGATACGACAGAAGCGGTGCACAATGACCTAAAACACAAGAAACACAATGAAAAAATGAGTTAAAATAGTTAGTACTCCCTCCGGTCACATTTATAAGCAAAAAATCATTTCTTAGGTACATTGAATAATTATTGTATCCGGTCATATTTACAGGCTAGATACATTAATTATTAGATGTACATAAAAAATTGTTTTTTACTTATAAATGTGATTGAAAGGAGTATAATTCTTAAACTGACTATACTATCACAAACAGTTCAACTCTTGTGTTGATAGAGTTCAAATTATATAATCCAAACATATTTTTCGTATGATTTTATTAGAGAGTGCGTGAGAAAAGAGAACGGTGGAAAAAGCAATTTCCATCGCCATTAACATTCTAAATCATGAAAGAAAACAATGGGTCCGGCCCAAACAAAAAATGGATCCACCAAAACAGCAAAATAAATACCCATGAACCAATGCACCAAAATTAGGGTTTATCACATACCATACCTTCTCCATTCTCAGCAGCTTCAGTTTGGTTGCCGCATCCACCAGAATCACGGTTCGTTCATTTCCTTCACATTCTTTGAATCTTCGTTCCTTATCTGTATCCATTGTTTCTCATTCTTCGTTTCTTTATGCAGCCATGGCTGATGTCATTGAAGAACCTGTTGCAGTCGTTTCAGATCCAAACCTGATCGAAGTCAAGCTCTTCAACCGCTGGAGCTTTGATGACGTTCAGGTCTATTTTTTCACATTTCTTCAATTTCATCATAGATTTCGTTTTTAATTACTTAGTTAGTTTAAATTAATACTTAATTACTCTGTCTGAAATGTTGTAAAAATTTCTGTTTTTTTTTTTGTTTAAATTTTTGTATTTTATGTTTTAGTTTTCTGATGTATACTGGAATTTTGTTTATTTCAATTAATTTGATTTTGTGTTTTGGTAATTAAAAAATGTAGTGATTATTAATGTTGGAATTTTGATTATATCAGATTACTGATTTGTCTCTTGGGGATTACATTGGAGCAAGATCCAAACATGCAACATATGTTCCACACACTGCTGGTAGATACTCGAAGAAGCGATTCAGGAAAGCACAGTGTCCCATTGTTGAGAGGCTCACTAACTCTCTCATGATGCATGGGAGGAACAATGGAAAGAAGCTTATGGCTGTTAGGATCATTAAGCATGCTATGGAGATTATTCATTTGTTAACTGACCAGAACCCAATTCAGGTCATCGTTGATGCTGTCGTCAACAGGTATGAATTGTTGATTGTTGATGGCTGTAGAAATTTGAGTTTGATATTGTGAAAATTGTTGGATGTTTTTTTAATTATTGAAATGTTGATTTTTTATTTTCTGGTTTGATATGGAGGATGGAGTGATGAATTTTTGTTTCCCTATTGGTTTGACTAAGAATGATGCAATTTGTATTAGAACTATCTGACCATTCTCCTAACATTCCAGTTAATTTTTCTTTTAATATCTAATTAGATATATTGTTTCTTACTAAAATAAACCTTTTATGTTTCATTAGTAATGATTGTTGAGGACATTGAAAAGAATTGAGTAAATTAAGTGCAAGTTATCATTAATAAACACTTGGGAAATGATATTTCTATGTTTTTGTTGGCTGTAGAAAATTTGAGTGATAGTGTGGGATTTGTCTTAGGTTTGTAATTATTGTGGTCTGGTTGTTCATTTTTTTTTAAATATTTTTTTCTGAATTGATATGGAGAATGGAATGATGAATATTTGTTTCCCTATTGGTTTGACTGCCAGAATGATGCAATTTTTTTAGAACTATCTGACCATTCTCATATCATTCCATCTACATTTTTTATTTATTTATTATTTTTTTATGAAGATATGCCTTTTATGTTTCCTTAGTCATGACTGTTGAGAAGATTGAAAAAAACATTTGTATTTTTACTTATCAGACAAGTGTAAATGATTTGAATTTGAATGATGTTTGTGTATTTGTTGTGATTGCTTGGAATGGAGAATGGAGTGATGAATATTTGTTTTCCTATTGGTTTGACCGCCAGAATGATGGCATTTTGTATTAGCTCTATCTGACCATTCTCCTAACATTCCAGCTCATTTTTTTCATATGTAATTAAAAATTAATTAGAAATATGGTTCTGTTACAGCATAAAAACAACTTCCTTTTTATGTTTATTTTAAGAGCCACCACTATAAAAGATATTTATAAGTAATACTCAAGTAATTAAAGTTAAAGTTGTTGTAAATATACTTTGCCAATGTTTTTCATCAAATAAGTGTGAATCATTTGAATTTGGATGGTGTTACCATTTACTTGCTCCCTTGATTTGAAGGATGGAATGATGAATAATTTGTTTCCTATTATGGTTTGACCACCAGAATTATAATCATAACTCATGAAATGTTCATGTTTATTTGCAATTTATAATTAACAAAGCACTTTGCAGAAGATAAGATATTGTTAGAGAACAGCCTTTGTGATATCTTACATTTCATGAGTTGTTTTGATTTGATGTTAAATCTACTGTGTTTTTTAAGCATTGAACAGTGATAATATTGGAGTGGGAGAATGACATGATGATTGGTTATTTCCCTATTGGTTTGATTGCCTGGATGATGGCATTTATGTATTAGCTCTATCTGATCATTCTCCTTAATAAATAGAATTATGATTGTTTTTATGCTTGTGGGTGGTTTTTGCTTTGTTGCTTAAATATGCCCTTCTAGTTTATTTTCTGAGGTTGTTATTTACCCATTGTCTAAAAGGTTAGCATGGACTTAATATTAGGATGTACCCAAAAGTGTTCTGTCAAGTGTTGCAAGTTATGCTGATTTTTTGTTTCATTGATATGCTACTACCTTTTGTTGTTTTTGATATGTTCTGTTATGAAAAAAATATTAATGTTTCAAAATTTGGAATTCAGATCTGATTTATTTGTGTATGCACTTGTGTCTTTTTTCAGTGGACCTCGTGAAGATGCTACCCGTATTGGTTCTGCTGGAGTTGTGAGAAGACAGGCTGTGGATATCTCACCCCTTCGCCGTGTTAATCAAGCCATCTATCTTCTAACTACTGGTGCACGTGAAGCAGCTTTTAGAAATATTAAGACAATTGCTGAATGTCTTGCTGATGAACTTATTAATGCAGCAAAAGGTTCTTCAAACAGGTATGCTTATTCAAATTTCATCCCTGTACACATGCCAATATCTCTTTTATTTTAGTCTTTTAAATTATCCGACTTAATGATAAACACTTTTATCTCTCAGCTATGCAATCAAGAAAAAGGATGAAATTGAAAGAGTTGCTAAGGCAAATCGTTAAGCAGCTTGTGGCAGCATCATTGGCATCTCAGATTTTGTTTTATCTTTGTACCTTATTTAATGAAGTTTTATGGGCTTTAGTTTCCTAGATTTTTCGTTGTGCACATTATGAGTGATTTTGTTCGTTAAAACGTACAATGTGTTTGAGACTTTAGTTTTGATTATCAACCTTCAAAAGTTATAATATGATAATTTGAACGATGGTTTATGGGTTTATGGCCAACTGATGTTTCATTTATGCAAAATTATGGGTGATTATAAAGCATAAGCATAAAGTCATAAAACAGATGGTTGGACGATCTGTGCTTACAAGTTACCTCCTTACATTAGGTATGTGTCTTAGAGAGAGGTATTTGCTAAAGCTCGAGTCATTTAGTAAATAAATAATTTATTAAATCTTTGATGCGGTGAAAATGATTATTTGTCTATGAATAGAATAGCAACTCAATCTTTCAAGTGATAAACTGTTGATGGAACAGAAGTTTTCTTGGAGTTTATTTTTACCTCAACTTGGTCCCTTGGAGCACAAGTTAGTCTGATCCATAGGTTTTGAACACCAAAATTTTACTACCTCAACTTGTGCACTTGGAGCACAAAGGTTTTACCTAAAATTTTGTTTTAAGCCTCGACATAGGTCGACCAACCCTGATATATTCATATCGTTGGAACCCTGATTCAGGAGTTTAGTTTTTCAACATGGCTATGGTCGGTATGATAGTTAATAAGTCAGACTCTAATCTGTAATTTACTCAAAGCTAAATATTATGTGAGACATTATTTTGACGCATCTATAGGCCATAACGTACAATGTGTGGAGTGTATTTGGAACGGGGAATCCATATCGGTTTGGCACTAGCCTAGTTGGTGACCAAACACATCTCACGCCTACAACATAACTACACACCATGAGTAGTGGAATGAGGTTTTTAAAAACTTATGTTTTTGACAATGATACAACAATACACATATACAACACACCACTGCTGCCTTCGGTTCGACATGATATGGCTACCTGGATGTTTGAGAAAATGGTCACTACACAATTCAGAGTGTGTATCATGATATTATCAGTAACGATAATGCTACGATTTGGCACCGCGTAATAGGCCACCAGATTAGTATTTGGAATCTCAAACTCCCATCGAAAGTCAAAAACTTTCTATGGCGTGTCTGTCGCAATTGTTTACCAATACACATACTACTACAAAGTCATGGTGTGGTGTGTTGTGTTCAACTAACTGTGCTGTTTATGCAAGACCTAATGAAGACAATAGTCACTTGTTTTTTTGAGTGTGATAATATAAGCATAAAATGCTGGCAGCACATCGGTCTATATGGAACATAATTTTGAAGGTAGTGCAACCTATGTCCTCTCGTGCGGATAATATCTTCTCAATTATCCAACAGCAGGATTCCCACCAAAAACAAATATTTGGAGTCACCATGTGGAGCCTATGGAAGCATAAAAACAATAGTTTAGAATGATGCAACTGAAACAATTCAAGACATCTGTGAAAGTACGGCTCCTTTGCTCATCATTGGCAAAATGCACAGCTTTCTCGTAATATAAGACTAAGTACTACAACAAATCGAGATTGTATGCAATGGACAAAACCAAGTAAGGGATTTGTTCTTGCAAAGACGGAATGGTTTGCACCGGTAATTGATGTTCATATGGGCGAGGCTCTAGACCTATTATCCGCTTCACAATGGGTTAAGGACCTTCAATTGGTGAATATGGATTTTGAAATGGACTGAAAACAGTGGTTGATAGTGTTTATTGTAATAGCAATGGTATATCGAACTATATGACAATAATTTTGATCTGAAGTTCATTCAAAGACACGTCAACTGTGCTGCTCATAGATTAGCTAGAGAAGCTCCATCAAATTTTTCTTTAACACACCATTATGTATCTCAAATATAGACTACATATAAAGAAAATAGATTGTTTTGAAATAATTTTTTCTCATTCTAATTATACCCTTTAAATAAATTTGACCATAAAAAAGTTATTTTTTTATGTCATTTACAAAGATAAGAATTTATATTATATTTGTTATTCTTCAAAACAATTATATTTGTTATATTTTTTTTAAAGATAATATATTTGTTATATTATTGGTATCGTTGAAAAAATAAGTATAATTTGTTAGAATATAAGAATGTAAAATATGTATGCCTGTAATTTTAATTAAGATTTATCGTTGATAATCTCAAATTTACATTCTTTTGGGCGTTTGCTTCGTGTCTGTGTTTGATTAGTTAATCGGACCATATAAAGAGATATACTGACCCGACCCGGTCCAAAATACCATTCCTTTCGTTCTCCCATCATCACCCCACATTACACAAGCATGGCGGAGCAACTCGAACTGAACCCTAACTCGGTGACCGAACACAGTGAAGATGACGACACTCCAGTTCTAAGCTCCCATGCTCTCTCCGCACTCAAAGAATTCCTCTCCGAACAGCAGAGTCACTCCGATGCCGCCGGAGACGACTCTGAGGAGGTTTCTCTTGTATCTGAAGATTGGAGGCTGAGTCAGTTCTGGTATGATTCAGAAACTGCAAAGACAGTTGCTGAAGAGGTTCTTACTCTTTGCAGCAATGGCGTTGATTCTCGTGTTGCTTGTATTGCTTGTCCTACTCTTTATGCTTATCTCAAGGTATTTCTACCTTCGTGAGAAATGATATTTGTACAACCATTTTATGACAACTTCTTGACAACTCTCTCTTTCATACTCTTTTTATTATCTCTCTTGTTTTTGACCAATAGAAAGAGAGGAAAAAGAAGTTGTCATGGTAGTTGTCAAAAATATTGTTCAAATTTCACTACACTTTCCTCATTTCTGTTATTGCTTTTGTTTCAATAGGCCTGTTTGGATAAACAGCTTTTAAGTAAGCACTGTCATTCATCGGATTAGGTGTAACTCGGTGTCGGACACACGTCACTCGACACGACACTATCACATATGAGCACATTGAATTATATCAATTTCTCAAACTATTATTGTTGCCGGCGTGTCCGGTGTCCGTGTCTGTGCGTGCTTCATAGCGGCGCTTTTGTATATACTGTTTCAATTACAAGAATAAATAAGATTGTTTTTATAAAATATTGTGGAGAGTATGGAAATAAGTGGAAGCTATGTCAATTAGTTTCAGTAGTGTTTATATAAAGTAAGTTGAAATAATTCAATTCAAACAAACATTTTTGGGACAACCATTTCTTCCCTCTTCTTTTGGGGATAAAAATAGAGGGAAAGAGGGAGAGAGAGAGATTAAAAACACAATGTGAGTTGTCCCAAAAATTGTCACAAGTTCGTAGTACAAATATCATTTCTCCAAGGGAATGTATAGGGAAAAAATGTTTTGTGGACATCTCATTGGGTGTATACACTTTGAGAGAGAGATAAGATAAAATGATGGGATAGAAAGAGAGATAGAGATAAAATGAGGTGTAAAATGATTGTTAGTAAGTACAAGGTGTTCAACTATCAGTGTTGACTATAATACAAGGCAATTAGCAATCTTCAATCGTATGATATTGTGGTTTATTGCTAATTATTGTTTAGAGTCCCAAATTGGATGATAGTGTTTATTAGTGGGGGATTCTTTCACTTTACCAACCGGTTTTGTATAATTGAGTTAGGCTCAACCCAAATTTTAAGATGGTATTGGAGCTTTTAAAGGTTTGTTGGGCCATCTGCCATCGGCCAATTGGGTTATGTTCTAGGTATCCAGTCTTGAACGTGAGAGGGTGTGTTGAGAGTCTCATTGGATGAAATATGATATGAAAATGTGATTACAAGTAACCTTTCTAGTCAGGTTTGTACCAGATTGTAAGAATGATTTTGAGATCGTTTATCTATTTTCAATTTTCAGAAAATGGATCCCAATGTTTCTGCGCAACTTCTTGAGTATGACAAACGTTTTGAGCAATATGGAAGTGATTTCACATTCTATGACTACAATCACCCCGAGGAGTTACCATCAGAATTGAAGAATTCCTACAAAGTTATAGTTGCTGATCCTCCTTACTTGGTGAGAGTTAATTGCAGTAATTTTACCTCCTTTAATTTGGTGACATACTCACATGATCTATACCTTTTATTTTACTTCCACTTATGCCAGTTGTTTATGCAATTGCAATCTTATGTTTTTTCTCTGTGAAAAATGGTTTTTGAACCTTATATCTTGATTCAGTTAATACTTAGATCCTGCTATTTTGAATATTGGATCCTAAATGAGATGTACACCTTGTACTTATCACTAATGTCACTACAGTATTTGTTAATCACAAGCAGTTAGAGTTAGCTTAGCTAGCTCTTTTCCTAATATACTTACATATACACTGATGTACTCAAATCTAAAGTGAGTTGAATCATTTTCACTCAATCTTTTGATGTTTTACAATTTTTCTCCGTCTTTTTCTTTCTTTTCTCCCAATAGTATATGCAGTCAATGCAGATAAAAGTTATATTTTTAGTTTGGAGTCAATAGTAGCATTAGTATTTTCTTCTATTTTATAAAGGCTTCAATTCCAATTTCCCAGTCTCCTAAATTTTTCATGACTAATGCATTGTGTTGGTTGAACTTCTCTTGAGTTTAGTTTTTTTATTCATGACAAATGTGAGACTTTCCTCTTTTTTGATGTCAAATTTAAAAGGGCATATATTTATTTTGGAGTGTACAAGTAGCATCACTCTTTTTCTTCGTCTATTTTTGAAAGCATAGATCCCTGCTTTACAAAATTTAGTGACCAATGTATTGCGTTGAACATCTCTCAATTTTAGTTCTTCCTCATCCATTGTATTTTTTTCCTCATTTTCTAATTAAAAGTATCAGGATTATGGGATATGAAGTAGATATTGTCAGCCTTGTGGGTATATTGTAATCACTAATCAATATGAAATCTAATATTTTGTTTTGCTTCATAATTATCTTGTGGGATATTTCTTTTTGCTGAGTTGAGCTGTATGTGTCATGAATACTTAAAAAGAAAAGTCCAGTTATATTTCTTTCTTTTTGAATCTGAATTGAGTTAATTTTCAAACTGTAAAGAGAATAATTTAAAAGAAAAGTTCCTTCAAAATCGGAGTGAATGCAGTTAATGACTTAAGCTAGGGAGATATGAAACTATAATATTGTAGATTATTTATAATTTATATAAAAATAATCTTGTTGTTTACCTAATTATTCTAATTGCTTTGGTAATAGAGCAAAGAGTGTTTGGAGAAAGTTGCTGAAACAATTTCTTTTCTTAGACAACCTGGAGAGTCATTTTTGCTTCTACTCACAGGTAACAATCACAGCATTGAAAATGATTATTTACTCTTAATAGATTGTTCATAATGAGATCACCAATCTAAAGAATTGCTAAAATATAAAACTGTATACAACCTTGGGTTTTGTAATTATAGGTGAAGTGCAGAAAGAAAGTGCAGCTGAGATCTTGGGTTTGCATCCTTGTGGTTTTAGACCCCATCACTCCAGTAAACTTGGAAATGAATTTCGGCTGTTTTCTAACTATGACCCTGAAACAAGACTAGGAGGGTGGGAAAAATAGGTGTTTTTCTTTTGCTTGCTTTGATTTCTCTAAACTGATATATCTGTAAGAAGTTCAATTTAGGATCCACCAGTTTGAGTTATCTCAATCTCATCTCAAACATAATTATATGTTTAATGATCTGTGTTTTGTTGTCAACCACAATGATTTGTATTGTATATGCAAAATTTTCCTCTCTTGAAAAATCTTAATTATATAATTAGACTTTGCTAAAAATCACCAAAACTTGAAAAAGATTCTGTTTAGAAATAGAGAGAATTGATATTTGAATACAATCCTTAAATAGCCCTTCTAGTACTCAGTGAATGAAACAAAAAGTTAAAACGTGAATGAAAGAAATAAGGTTATGAGACCTATGACCAATATGAGAACATTGTTTGCTATGATAGATGGCTTGGCTGTTTGTGTTTTAAGGTCATGAGCCCAAAGGTTGTGGCTCATGATGAAAATCCAAGGGAGATAAACACAGTTGAAGTCTATTGGAGGATTCATACAACGTACAGGAGCTATGCACAAGTGAAAAACAATTTGGTCTGGTTTATGTACTTCAATTGCAGAAAAATTAATGTGTTCTATGGCTGCAGCATGTGCAGATAAGGGGGAATTTGAGTGATTATCATTATTAAATCATTGATTGAATTAAAAACATTGATTCAAAGTCGTCATGGCAATCATTTTCAAACGTAGCCAAGAGAGAAAATAATGACTTTTTTTTTTTTTTTTTTAATTTAGAAATTAGAATAGACCAATTATAATTATTTTTTAATTTGTTTGAAAAAGCATAAAATTCATTGATAAATTTTGCCTCAACTCCTATGCACATTCAACAAATGAGTGGCCAGAAGTACAAAAACTCAAACAAGATGTTTTCATGAATGAAGCCACCTACGTCCTCTCTTCACCAAGCTGACAGATAAGTAGATAGTTATACAGAAAATCAAACACTTACCACCACTTTCATTCATTCACCGCACAAGTGGAGGACATAAAGTTAGGGATCTTCAATTTGAAGGACGTTGAAAATATGCATATTTTTCTATTTCCAATCATTGAGGTCCCTGCCAAAATGGCTATGAAATTAGAGTGAAGAAATATTGTGTATGTGTTTAAGTAACTAAATTTTTTATTCCTTCCCTCAATTTTTTTATTTCTGTTTTGTAAAATCAAGGAAGTGTTTTGTTATGAGCAATGAAAAAAAAAAAAAAGATGACCTACATCTTCGAATCGATATTTAGTTTATGTAATGCAAGTTTTTTATTTTATTCTCTTTTTTTTAAGGGGTGATCCTTTTTATTTAGAACTTTTGCATAATATCATAATACGAGCTTACATATTATACTTTTTTTTTCTCCCTCAAAGAAAAAATATTATACTTTTTTTCCTAACTTTTTTTAATACTTTTTAAATATTTTTTAAAAATGTTTACTTTTCCATTCAAAATATATATATTTATTTTCAAACATATCTATTTCATGTTATGTTTTTCTACAAAATAATTGCACCTATGTCAGTCCTATTTAGTTTTAATTATAATTATAATTATTTATTTATTTTAATTTTTTGCTATTTTATCTGTAACAAGTATTAGTAAATCTAATTACCATATTAATATTATTTTTTGTTTGTTTATTTTACCATATTAATATATTGAAAAATATTTTTTCACCTTTTGATTTTGGAATCACTGAAACTATATGTTATATTATAGTTAGGCCAAATTAATTAAATTTTGAAAAATGAACTAAATTAATACTAAATCCACTTGAGTTGGTCTGATGGTGTTGAGTTGGAATTTGAGAGTGTGCTCCTCCTTAAGGTTTCCTGTTTGATTCTCCCCGATACCAATTTGAATGAGATAATTTAGCTTCTTCAAAAAAATTAAAAATTAAATAGAAAGCAATAGTTATTAAATGATTATATAAAAAATAATTATTTTTACTAGAGTATCATAATATATAGTGGTTAACTAAATGATTAAAGAAACATTCTTAATGTCTTGTGAGTAGGCTATAACTACATTTGATATATTAGAATGGGAGTTTGAATATGCAATTTCACACCTCTCAACACGTGGTGAGTGCGAGTTACACCACTAGATTCACTTGAACAAGAAAAAGAAACATTCTAAATTTAATTAAAATTAAATACATATCCAAGTGTGTGTATGTCTAGGAGAGTTGGAATCATGATTCTCTCATAAGGAAAGTAATTTAAAAGATTATTGTTTGATTTTTGGTAATGCCTATTTAAAAGGTAGTTCACTGCTGGCCGACTAGAGAATTAGTCCCATAATTAACCGAAAAGATCTAAGTCGTGGACATACTTTGGGGCGCTGATGACAATTTAGGCAAGTGCATCGAACCATTCCAAGTAATACAACAATACGTTTATCATCTCCCCAAAGATTATTGTATTCTACTAGGCAATTTACTAAAAATAAATAGGTTTGCTTCATATGTTTTAACGATGATTAGGATTCCTAGAATCTCATCTACCTCTTTGTTGGATTAATGCATGTTTTCTGCCGAATATGACTTAAGGACTATATAAACGATGGTTAACCTTGTGGTTCGAAGATTCTTGGCCTTCCAGATGTTCGATTGCTCCATACTGATATACCATGGACTTATCCTCCCACATGTAATTGAATCAAGAATGTCACATTGCTCTTCAACTATTTAAGGGACTTATACTCACACAGACATATGAGACGTCAGAATGTTGTATAATGTATTGCTTCCAGAGTCGGGACTTACACTCCTATATGTGTCTAAGAACCTAACCATCATACTAAGAATCCCTAATTTCTTAACAACTCTTATGCAAAATACGTATATAAAGATTCATATTAAGCAAGATGCCAATATATAATGCCTAACTGAAGATCAATTCAACGCTAAGAGGCGTCAATTCTTAGTCGAAAAGCATTAATCAATGAGATATATGTAAATTCAATATAACTATATCATATTGTATAAAATAAATTATGCATTACATAATTCAATAAATAAATAGATTCATTGTAGAATCCTAATCTTAAGGTGTTTAGTTACTCATGGTAACTGGAAAAAAAATCTAGAACGATTGGAAGGAGGTATGGTAAACACTCCTGTTTGATGCTCCGGTCGCTCGACTTTTCCTTTGAACCACCAAGTTTTTGAATGAATTTTATATTGGATGAAAAGAGACTCTTAAATATGCATTTTTTTGTCCCGAGTTTGCCTTGTGTTATTAATCTTATTCTCCTGCCCGCACACTCAAAAATAACAAAAAGCTATTTTTTCATACTGCAGCATGCGCGACGCATGAGGAAGAGGAAAAACAATATCTTTGTTGTAGCAATGTGCTGGGCTTGTGGGCTATGTGCTGGACACCACATCTTAACCAAAAACCGTAACACATTAAGTTTATGAGTTCTCTCACTTATATAATGCTCAACCGACACTTTTTCAAAAGCAACGTGGGACTTCCAACTTACACTTACTACATAACAATCTCTCCATCAAGTGTGAGTCCATCCATTCATACGAGTATGCTCTCCCTCAACCAGATTTTTTTCCCATCCACATACGCTTGTACTTGCACAGTTGTTGACATCCACCACATCAACATGACACATCGCCATACTACTATTGTCAGGAAGAATTTCAACATAAAGAGATGGTCGAGCCAATTGTTAAACTATTGACTCTAATACCACGATTGACTCATGAGTGGAGTCCAATGAATCATCCACGTTGAACCAAAAAGTATAATGTTATATTTTATTTATAATTAGAGGAGCACGAAGAATCATCCACGTTGGATCATGAGGGGAGCTAGAGGGAGTTTTAACCTTATATTTTTAATGTAGCTTTATGCACAATCATTTTATTCTGGCTTAATTAACCATCCGTCCCTTAAATTCATTTCGAGTGTTATTTGGCTGGAATGACAAAATGAGTGGAGCCGCCAGGTCGACTTATTTAGCCTGTTATTTTTGGTGGGTGTGTCAGAATCTTGAACTTGTTAGTACTAACATGCTAAAAACATGAAGCGGTGATGGGGGTGGGATGTGTTGGCACATCATATCTAGATAGTCTGCCCGCTTCACATTGATTTAAAAGGATTAGTAGTGGTGCGTGTCATGGGCGTACATGTTGGCACATCTTGCACTCATTATAAACGACTTAATATATTATTTTGTCGTTAACCCTTCGATTTATAGGTGAAGGCCCCTGGTAATTCTGAGTTTGGTTGAAAGCTAAGTAAAACATGATTAATAATTGTTGCCGTTAGGAATCATACTCGGATTCTCGTAAATAATTTGTTCTAGGTGAACTAATGAACCACTTAAAATCAATCACTTGGTCAAAGGACTTAACCTATAACTATATATATAAAGGGGAAACATCCTTCTGAGTTGATTTTTTTCCTTCAGCTATGATCCTTTATTTAAACTATTATTAATTTTATAATATTGTTTAAATTATAAACTAAAAATGTACTTAAATCGCATTAAAATAGGAGTAATTTGCAACAATAAAAATAATATTGGGTACTGATGACAGGTCAAGCCCGCACTTTTAGGCCCAAACCCAGTTAGAAACTCTCACTATAAATAGTAGCATTCCTCATTCAAAATTTTTGGTTTAGAACTGTGGCAGTTCAAGAGGAAGGCAACTTTGGAGCTTTAGGAGAGTTTCTACCTTCTCCTTGATTTTCTAGGGTATGTTTTTATCTTTAGTAATTTGTTTTTAGTTACCATGTGTAACTAATTCTTTTTAGGTTAGAGTTCGAAGATGAACCTCTATTTATTTTTGTTGAATATTTATTTAATTTAATGTCGTTTTTATTTTATTTATCTGTTGTTCGCTATTAAGTTTTACTAGGATTAGATACTTAGGTTGTGACATGGCCTAATATTGATATTACTATCCTGATGCTTATATCTTGCTACTTATATCTATCTGTTTAGGAAGTAGTTAGTTTTAACTAGCGAAAGATACCGAAAGAGAGTTGACCCTAGTAGTAATTACTTAGGAGGTGACATTGCTAATACTGAGTAACATCTGCTGAACCTGTGATGTAACTAGTTAGTAATTAAGGAAACAAATGCCTACTTGAAGGAAATAAATCGTACCCTAATAGAACCATTCTCTTAAAACCTTGGTAAGGCAGACGCTGATAAGGCTGCCCATTTGTACAACTACCAAGTGCGAGAGAGAGTGTGTTATGAGTGTCCTAAGATTCATAGATGGGCAGACCTAAGGAACCCTGACCTTCATTGCCTTGGGAAATGGTGGAAATCCAACATAAAGTCTATGTTTTCAATTACCTTTGAGGTGGTAAGACCCCACACGTAAGGATCACCGTGTGACCACCAAGTGCAACCGAGCATTGGAGGGATAGACCTAGTTAACCAAGATTTATAGACCCCACACGTAAGGATCACAAAGTGATCAACAGGTGCAGTTTCCAACCTATTAGGTTAGTCACGTCCCAATGACCTCATCACTTGTATAGTCTATCTAAGATAAATAAACGCAACTTGACTGTTATTTAATATCCAACAATATAAATAGAGGAGATTCGAAGAATTCTAACTGCTGCTTACTTTTCTGCAACCAAAAACAGGTAAACTTGCTCTGTTGCAAACAGATAAAAATTGCAAGCTTCTAACCCTTATCTTTTATTATACCGTCAACTTAAAAAATAAGTAACGCGAATTGTTTGGACGAAACGACAATTCCTGTGGATACGATATTCTACTTATCATTTTATTACTTGGTAAACGATTTGGTACACTTGCCTAATCCGCACATCAAGTACTATAATTTTTTATTGAGTAAATGGTCACTTTAATCCCTGACTCTGCACCTGGCTGTCACAAAGATCCCTGACTCATGATTAAATACAAAGAAGTCTCTCACTCTTCACTTTCATTATCACTTTAGTCCCTGACATTAAATAATTATGTTAAGTGATGATGTGACACATGTTTTACGATGTTCACTTTGGTCACAACCAAAAATCAATATCTGCAAATTGAATCTCAAATCCCTAGATCCCTAAATCTCAAATTCCTAAATGTCATTTAATTCTCTCTTTTGTTCAATCAATCTTCTATTAAACACCAATTTACTGTTAGGTTTCTGACTGTGCATACTTACTATCAGTTAGGTCCTTGACAGTAAACATGTACTCTCACTAAGGTCCCTGACAAGTTGTTAGTTTGACATAATGCTACCTACTAACAACAATAAGATTTACTCCAGGGGTCCAATGCCAACTATGTGATATTTATTAGTTTATTCATGTCCTGAAGTTGCTAAATTATAACCAAAACTGCGGTGCAATATTTTGTTTGATGTTTTGTTGAATCATTATGTAATGGCTTATGGAATTATATGCCCAAATGTGGTGCAATCGTTTGATTACTCTATGGTTGATATTTATGTAATGACTTAATAGTTATGTTATGGAAACATTTTGGTATTTAATTATGAAATCATTTTGACAAGTGTTATAATAGTTTACAAGCTTTTAATACAAATACCCAAAAAATCAAATGTTGCAATGCCTCCTTCTTGCTTCGTGCACTAATGTCTTATTGCTGTCGGTAGGTAGCATTTTGTTAAACTAACTTGTCAGGAACCTTAACGAGAGTACATGTTTACTGTCATGAACCTAACTGATAGTAAGTATGCACAGTCAGGGATCTAACAGTAAGTTGGTGTTTAATGGAAAATTGATCTTGAACAAAATAGAGAATTAGATGACATTTAGGAATTTGAGATTCATTTTGTGGATATTGAGTTTTGGTTAAGGGACCAAAGTGATAATTTTCTACTTTCACTTTTGTCTCTGTGACACCTCATATGCCATGTCATCGTAAAACATGTGCCATGTAACAAACAATTTTTTGCTAGAATTATTTTAATGATTTATTATGTGTTTATATGCGCTTGTGTGTAATTATTTGTCTCTATGTGTATTTTATTCGGGATTAGTGGAATTTTTTTGCCTAGAAGGTTATTAGTGTACTTATTTGTCACTAGTAAATTAATGTAATTATTAGTGTAATTATTTGTCGCTAGTAAATTAGTCCTTTTTATTAGAAGATTATTTTTAGTGTTTTAGTGGGAATAACTATTTTTACTAAGTTACTAGTGAGTTGAGTTAATTATTTAGAGACGATAGTTATTCGTTATTTGACGGTTTAAGTGAGTATTAACTTTTGAGAATTAGTTGGTAAGAATGTTAAGCCCATTAAGACAATTAGAAACCTATCCCAATTATGAGGTGACTATATAAACATAACTCTTGTGAAAAATTAGGTTAAGCCTTCATTGTCTCATTTCACAAAAAAATAAGAGGTAGGGAGAGAAAGTAGATCACAAGAGGAAAGAAGAGGAAGCTAGAGGGAGAGCTTGGAGTTTGAAGAGTTAAGAGCTAAATTGAAGTCATAGCTAGGATCTTTGAAGCTAGAGGTAAGGGGGATAGTTACTTTTCATCAATAAGCTATAATCTTCATTTTCTACTTATGGGTATAAGAGCTTTTGTGTGAATTATGACTTTTCATGAATTTTAGTCAATTTTCGTGCTCATGTTTATGTAATAAATTTGGGTATGTGAAATTTGTCCTAAACTTGTTGTTTGTGCTTAAATTTCATGCTTAATATGTGTTAAAGCTTAATTTGATGAAAATGATGATGTTGTGGTTGATTACTGATGAATTCATGAATTATATGTTCTAAATGTAATTGGGTATGTTTGGTGCTTTTTATATATACTTTAAGTGATAAGTTTCATGATTTGGAAGTGATTATGTGTGTTGTTGGGTTTTTGAAAAATGATTATGGAATTATGAATTTTTAAGTAGGAATGGTGTTTTGAAGTGTTTTAAGTGTTTAAAATAAGTGGTTTAATCATGGGTTAAGTTTGAGAATGGTTTGGAAACATTGATAATTTTTTGGTAGATCTATTAAATAATTTTTTAATAGATAGTGTTTCTATTATCAAATTTGTGATTAAATAATTTTGAAAACTCGTGACTATTTTCAAATTATCAACATTAATATAGTGTTTCTATTAAATGATTTTTTATTTAATATGCATAACACCGTTCAATGTTTGCATTGTTATCGTTGCAGATTTTAACTGCTTATATCTATAGAAACAAATTTTATATACATATATGAGAAAATCCATATGATAAAATTTTGAAAACTCATGACTATTTTCAAAATATTAACGTAAATTTATCTTAGGGAACCAAATGGGGAGAAACTCTTATGTGAAGAGTGTCAATGGAAGAGTTTCTCCCAAATGGAAAGTATGTCGTTATTTATATTTATTAATTTGGAACGTAGTAATTTAGAATTTGTCAAGTACCAACATAAAAGAACACATATGTCGTAATCCCTCCGTCCCAAATTGTATGCAAAAAAATAAAACCACACTTATTAAGAAAACTAATACATAAGAATTTGAAGTATAGTTTTTTGTGTTTTCTTTGTAATAAGTTTTATAGAAAGATGTAAAAATAATTTTCATTGACTATTGGTTATGGAGAAAATGGAAGAAAGATAAAATTGAATGTAATTTGCATTTAATTTCATGAAAATAAACAAAAGTTTTTCTAGAAAAAGATGATTTTTTTTAAAAACAAGATTAAATAGGATAAAAGCTGATCTTTTTTGCTTACATTTTAGGACATGTTATGAATATACCTATTAATGGATGTCCATCCCTTAACCTTCCATATGATTGTAACTGCCATTGATGAGTGGATTGTAATGTGATCTTCCATTTACCTATATGTGTCCTATAAATAGGACCTATATTGCAATGTAATGACACACTTGTGAAGTAATACAATATACTCTCTTGTTCTCCGTTTATCATTTTCTCTCTACTTTTCTATGTTGTACAATATCTTGCAATGCTTTGTATATAATTTCATAACACGTTATCAACAAGAAACTATAGCCATGAGGTAATAGTGATTCTTGTTTTAATTTTATTTTATATTACTTGTGGTGATGTATGCTTGTACGTGAGATGACAAATTTTATTGAGTACTTTTGTTCATATACCAAAACTAATTCAATACTGTGATTTACTTATTCTTGATTTATCATGATTTCAAGTTTCAAACATTATGATAGTAAATTATATTTTTTCTAAATCATGTGTGTGAAAAGTAAAGCTTTGCTATCTTTTAAGTTTTGAGACCCGAGGCTCTCTATGTTTCTAGTGTTTTGTATACTTCAGTTTTGTCACCAGTTGTTTTGTTTGAAAATTTAGCGTACTGATCAATCCTTTGATTAGACATCGTCTTAAGAGATTGATAGGAATGGTTTGACATGCAAATATGCTAATAAATGGTTTATGTTTTTGTGTCGTTTGAATATGCTTTTAAAGCAAAACATTGTTTTGGTAAACATAATCCCCATTCATGATAAATTAGCAAACGATTTGTTTTTGATAATGGCTCATGACTTCATGAAATATGATATATATGATTCATGTGATCTACTTCCTTTTTTTTTTAATTTTTTTTTATAGCCAAATGCATGCTAGTAATTTAGTTAGTTTTGAGGGTTTGAACCCTTAATCTTATCGTTAGTACTCCTTCGGTGTTCCTCAAATATATGATCTAATTTCTAAACTTGTGTTAAATTGTTAATATTATTATTTATGAAATATTTGTGAATATTGGTTTCTAAAACTACTTGTAAGCTAAATAGGAATTTAAGCAAGGGCCAACTTTCCCTTTGCTCACTGTCTGATGCAAATTCACACAAAATATGGACAACATATTAAACCTTCATGATTTGAAAATGCATTATTTTTGGGTGATAAATTTGAAATTAGTAGTGATTAGAAGGGCACGAAGTAAATGAGGAAGTAAAACTGTTTGGGACCTGCTCTTCTACTAGATTAGTGCCCTTTACAGTGTTTTACATTTATTATAGTCACAACGCTTGAAATGATTTTCATTGTTTCTATTTTGTTGTTCATATTTTGTTATCTTATTTTTCTTGGTAAAAGTTATTCAAATAAGATTACTCACGCGATTCTAATTGGAAAAGATTATATAAAGAATTTTTTTTTCTTGGTCATTCAAAGGATAAATTAAAGGTTAACTAATATTCATAATCCCGGAAGGATTGTATAAAGAATGTATTTTTTTTGATCATTATGAAGATCACGTGAAATATAGTTCTTGAAGAACTAATTTTCTTTTAATATTAAAGAATCCTTGAAGGACCGCTCAAACAAAGATTTTTCTTGATCATTATTTATAAATATTTGAGATATAGTTTTAGAAGAACTAATAACTTAATATCAAGCATTTGTGAAAGATTGCATAATAAAATTATTGTGATTTCCTTTGTCATTGTTGATAGAGGTTTGTGTTTGAGTTCCCGAAGAACAACACATTTAAAACATGATAGAAATTTATAAGATCTATTTGATCTATAAAAATAAAAGAGAGAAAATATGAGACAATATGTCTAGTTCTATGTCATTCAAAATGCTCATGAAGTAGCAAAATAAGTGAGTATCTTCAAGAATATTTTTGAAAGATTAGTCACATTTGTAATTGAACAAAGAGTGGCTCTTGACCAAAATGGTAAAATTGAACGTCATTCCCAGAAGTGAATGGTTCATACTATTAGTTTCATATAACCAATATTATGGTTATGACAATTAATTTAGCAGAGTCTACTATTGATACAATACATGTCAATATCATTAAATTCAATTAGTATGGACTTAGATCGTTTGGGAAATTAGTGTTTGATCAATGATTTTCTTGATACAATCATATTTCTATTATATGGATTGAAACGTGCAATATTGTTTCCTTATTCTACGATCAAAGTTTGGTTATGATTTTCTTCTTTCTGATTGCATAAGACTTCTAGAAGGCCTGAATTACAAGGTAAGCAAGCACAAACTCTTTTCTACAATCTTCTATGAATTGACGTTCTCTTATTTACTTCTAATTGCTTCAAGATTATTATATGTTAGATATGTATATTTTCTTATGAAATAAATTTATTCGATCTTGATCTTACATATAATATAAAATTTGGAGATATCAAACTTGAAAATATGTCTTACTGACATTATGTGATGTCTAAATTACCCACCTAATAAATGCGTATGATTTATAAATTTTTATTTGTTGAAAAAATTGTGTTTAGTTCTTTTTATATTTGATATATCTATGATAATACAAAAGATGATTCAAGGTTTTTTTTTATATTTATTATATAATTTCATTTGAGCATAATTATTTTGTTTTTCGTTATTGTTTCAAATGGATTAAAACAAATTAAACATATATTATTGTAAACTAGATGTTTACAAATCATGTTTCAAAATGTCCACTCTGATTGTATTAAAGAATCCCTGAAAGATTGCTTAAATAATGATTCATTTTGATCATTTGTGGTATATTACCGAAGGAACTACAAGATCAATGAAGGCTCTTGAAGAGCTATAATATTGTTGTTGTAGCAACAAAAGTAAGTATTTATGTTATCGTCTCCACAGGGACTGGTGCGATATTCTAGGCCGTTTAACAATCAATATCGTTCTGAGCTAGGGTTGTTGGATATTTTGTTGTTTCATACACTATCAAACTAAGAATTTATAAATGGGATGAGAGTTAACAGGGAAATAAGTATGCTGGGATTAAACTTCATCAACCTACTCGTACGTATTCTCGGATTTGGATTGCGGATTCTAATTATCACTCGATATTATCACATATTGCTCAACAACATCATTCGTGTCCAAATGATATCGTGATTTCTATTGGGTCGTTTAATTGTCGATGTCTCGCACGATTAAACGGTCCAAT
>Ga0315913_1001469_pt1 | contig 26059 bp, 9 predicted proteins | sample MpolsnodulesMG_FD_207736 | JGI IMG/M metagenome (GOLD analysis project Ga0315913, IMG submission 207736) | Medicago polymorpha root nodule microbial communities from Los Angeles, California, United States - small nodules | ecosystem: Host-associated > Plants > Roots > Nodule | place: USA...
ACACCGAGACTTCGAACTAAGGGTGTGATTTGATTACGCCATAATATGAAGTTGTTTGTGCTCAATTTCATGGAAATAAAACTTGAACATTGGTGGAATGATTGGATGCTAAGTTCTGGTTCTATTTTTGGGAGGGATGTGTTGGTAGTGCTTGAAGACATTATGTGTTTGGCTTGCAGGTTTACAGGCTCTGTGATACCATAAAGAGAATGCAGAAGCGTTGTATATATTGATCTGTCAATTGAGTATAATTTATACATGAAAAAACATAGAAGCATATCTAGAATATTCCTATGTTGTTGACCCATGAATTCTGCCTTAATTTCTACCATTTAAGGGATTTGACTCTACATTTATTCCAATTCTGATATCCTCCATTATAGCAGATTGTTTGTCATTATTTATTTTACAATCAGCACCTATCAAGGGATTTTGACTTTGTTCCTTATCATAACCTACCCATCACAACACTCTAACACAAAAGTATAAGAGAAATAATTAGATATCAAGTTAAAATGTTCTTAATTGGTGCATCTTATAACCAAGAACTAGAGCCTATATATATAGTCTTGTTCTAAATCTTCCTTTACAATTCTAAGTAATGTGAGACTTTTTCAACATGTATATTTTCAACCAACATCAACAATTGTTGGGTTTCAAGTGTGAATGGTTAAGTCACATACGTCTATATGAGTAAAATGTTGAATATATAGGAGAGCTAACCCATATATCTAATGCCTTAATATTTTGACGCAACTTTTAGTGTTGACTATCTTACCGTAACGGCCCTGACCCCTAATCCCACAAGTGGTGAAACCTCAGTCAAGTCTACACATGCATGTTTTCCTCCTACCCATTCGTACACCATAAAATCCGCAAGTCTAAGTGTCGATCTTCTATCCGGTGAGTCAGTTAGGAAATTCACAGGCGCCTCCTTCTTCAGAGTGTTGTAACCAAAAAACTCATATCATAATGTTACTTTCTTAAGTTATTCTTAAAAGATCTTCGTGAATATCTACATCGATGTGATGATTCGTTTAGATGCATTTGTAAAAAAAAAAATCCATTGTCAAATTAAATCATTCATTTTCAATAGAAATGGAAACAACCCTACACTTTTTTTCCCCTTCATATTTTATATAAAAAAAATAAAAATATTATCAATGAATTGGCTAAGGCATGCACAAGTTGTGCTAGCTGCATAACCTCCAACCATAGCACCAAAATAAACCACGGAAGATGTACACTCCACTTGACAAAGATCTATACACTAAATATGATTTAGAAGAATATGTATAAAGGCATTCATATGTCTTTTTGATATGGAATCTCCTCTCTTCAACTAGCTAGGTGTCATTTGTGGTTCTTAAGGGAACGAGTCACCTTAATTATCTTCAGTGTCATTTTAGAAAATATATATTATTCTTCCACCAACATGTCATGCACTTTTTCTCCTGCATATAAGGAACTGAATTAGTCACCTCTTTCCCATACCTTCACTTGACTAAACAAAAAATAACCAAAACCATATTCTTTTTATAACAATATTATTCATTCATTCATCAACAAATGGCAAACTCTTGGACTGCGAGGCAAAACAAACTGTTTGAACAAGCATTGGCTTTATATGATAGAGAAACTCCTGAAAGATGGCACAATGTGGCCAAAGTGGTGGGAAAATCAGTTGAAGATGTTAAGAGTCACTATGAGATCCTCAAAGAAGATGTTCAACGTATTGAGCATGGCCATGTCCCTTTTCCTCGTTACAAAACTAACACCAACTCCTAAGGTATAATATATGTACTGCTACACATTTTCATTTTCTTATGACCATGTTCTTAAATTAACATATGTTTTTGAGGTCTTAACTTAGTAATTTGGTATCTCTAATACTTAGAAACATAACTATAAAGAGAATTTGAATTTTCTTGTCTTTAGACTTCTGTTGTTATCAAACTTTTTCCAGCAGTATTTTAACTGAAATACAATAAGAAAGTAGCCATGCTTATAGGCTATTTTTTGTAAGGTTTTTCACAATATTTGTGTACTTTTTGTTTTTTGATAAATCATTGACGTGTACTTAAAGTACTTGTTGCTATGCGGAGTCCATATTGAATGAGATAAGAATTTGATAATAGATTTACGGACATGTCGTCAAATCAAAATCATTTAGCCACACATGTATTAAGATATTTATCATTTAATTATTTTATCTATTTTTTTTATACTTTTTTCATTTATTTGTGTGCCGGAAGGAATTATACTTATGTTTATGACCAAACAAGTGTATCTCTAAATATATAATCGGTAAAAAAAAAGATATTTAGTCCCAGAAAAGTGCTATAGTTATTAGATTTGTAATAGTATTATAGTATATGTGGTCTATAACTATAACTTCATATATTTATATGTTGAACTTTCTCTTAGCCATTGTCTTGTATTATTCACCTAACTACTTAATTTTTCCATGCAATTTAACAATGACTTGTGCCTTTTCCATGCACTTGATAATAATAAATGAAGAATTGATAATTCTAATCCTATCCTATCCTATCCTATCCATTGCTGAAAACTATATTAATGGCCACGCTTGCTAGTTAAAACAAATGCATTTGCTTGAATTGAACCAAAGATATTTTTTTTGCATCATTGTTAATCTGTTCAAAATTGAGAAGAGTATATTGCATAGCTTGTTATGTTATATCTGTGTGATAAACTTTATAACCTTTCATTAGTTTTATAAACAAGACCATTATAATTCTTATATAATATTTTGAAAATTTTTGGTTTTGTATACATGATAATTTCGGCTTAATATACTAATAAGGTTTATCTTTTCCTATATACTTGGCAGGTTCTTGAAGATATATTCAGAACACAATAAGCTTGAATAACCAACCAATATTTGGCGTATCTTTAATAAACAACAATGCATACAAGTGTATCTTTGGCGCAAGCTATAGAACACTCTAATTGCACCCTGCCAAGTGAATGTGGCAATCTTCTATCTATCAACATATTTCCTTTATTTCTTTCTATAGCTAGTCAAATTAATAATCCTCGTATTCGTTGCCTTTACCTTCCTTAAATTTGTACCAAAAATTAGATATTGTATTTAGATTAATTTAATTAATTATTGTAAGTTAAATTAAAGATTAAATTCTAATCTATCAATGATTGTTTGTAAAAACCTGCGCATTATCTTTTGATTTTTGTACTTTTATTTACTTTATGGTACAAATTAAATTTAGTACATAAAGAACTCCAGTTAGGAACGATGATCGAAACAATCAGTAGCAATACTATATTTATTTCTTGTTGAACTCCTAATACCGAGGTACATTTTTCTTTAGAAATAGCTAGGAGGGTTAAACCAAAAAAATGATGACAATTTTTGATACAGACGTAATACCTTAGTCAAAATAGAGTATGATAAGAGAATGAAAAGTTTACCTCTAAGGAAAAACGGTACATATAAATTGTAAAAGGAAATGCAACATACAAAGACTGATCAAGCTATTAAGCTATAAACTATCCGTGCACAAAATTTGGGAGTCTATACAGATAAAAAATGTTATGCCGGAACAAACATCACGTCATTTGGTCTTTAAGGGCGTGTTTGTTTTAAGTTATTTTTGTATATTTATGAGAATAAATTGATAGAAATATATATTTTTTCCTAAAAAAAATTAGAAATATATATTCTTATGTTTGTTACAAGTTTAGAAAATTTTATTCCTAGGTATAAAATGTTTCTGGGAATAGAAATTTTTTTTCAAAGAAAAAGGTGGGAATCAAATTCTCATGAATATGAAAACAAATTTATGTATAACTACATATTTATCTCCCTATTATATAAAGGTTCCTGGAAATATTATAATATCAACCAAACATCTTTTTTAAAAACACTTTGAAACAAAACTCGCATTTTTATATTCCAAGGAAAGTTATTGTTGTGAATTCGGACTCAAAATCACACTAATAAACTTAGACGTGTGGAACTAGAGGGAAGTAGTAATCAATATCAAAGTAACTACAGGCAACAACAACAATAACAAACCTAGATCTAATCTAGGAACTAAGTGAAAAACACAAAATCACAAGTAAAAGATAAAAGAGAAGAAGAGAAACAAACACACCAAGAAATGTTTACCTAGTTTTACCCAACAATGAACTACTATGGAGGAAGAGATTGATCTCTCCAATCTAATATCAATGAGCTCCTTACATAGAGATACAAAAAGTTTACAAGAAATTAGCTTCAACAAGCTCTCCAAGAATTAACTTTATTTCTTTCCATTTCCCAATCTCTTCCCATGAACAAGAGACTTAATGATTTCACTCACCCAAGGTGTTTTCCCAACCCAAGATTAACCTCTCGAGAGAACCCTCACCAAAGACCCTCAACCTTAAAGTTATCTCTTTTGATTTCCCAAGTTTCTCTATCTTAAAGCTCTCCTCAAAATATGAAGAATGAAGTCTTATATAGTGTTCAAACCCCGATGCATTGTGCCATGTTCCATGCCCATCGTGCCACCAATCGTGCCACAATGCTTCTCCACCGTGCAATGATATTTCTAGTGCAACCTCCCATAAGCACACCCAAAATCGTGCCATGATCCCATCACACGTGCCACAATTTTTCCAGAACTTCAACATCAATTTTGAGACAAATTTCAATAGTTATTCTTTTGAAATTTTTTGTTAACTTGAAACAAACACCCCCTAAAACATATGCTAGTTGAACTACAATATTTTATTTTTCTTTCTAAAGAGTCTAGTGGCGAACGTCACATACACTCTATCCGTATAGAATCTATCCGTATAGAAGTGAGAAATTGCGAGTTCAAATATGTGATCTAACATATCAAATGTTCTTGTAGCATTTTACCACATGAACTGTACTTACATGAAAACTACAATCTTATAGTTATTTAATTTCTCAACAGTGTTTTACTTGCAAATATTCCAATGCTTGTATCATTTGATGATGAAGGAGTGTTAGATGTTTATGATCATGATTGAGTTTATCTTTCTTAGTTGAAGGTGCCTTCAATAATTAGGACTAGTAAAAGGAGGAGGATGCATGGTTCTTGATGGAGGAAGAAGGGGTCGCATGTCGTTTTCACTTGGTTGTCGCAAGTGGGAGGTTCTCAAACTTAGCTCCCATATTTTGACTGAATTAACAACTTCAAATTCTTAAAGTCAATTGCCTTTTACTTTATCAAAACTAATTCTTAAGAGTCCCCGAAGGAGGGACCATGTTGGAAATTTCAATCATTCAATTTGTTTGGGGGACGTTCGAACAATTTGTTTGGGTTAAATATGTTTCTTTTACCTATAAAATAGGGATCTTGTAAGTTTTTTCCTTGTTTAACTTTTATTGTTTTGTTAGTCTACACAATTTTATTGTAGGCAGTTTTAGTGGAGTCATAAACCTTTTTTCCTTAACTTTTTTTTTTAAGGAAACCATTTTCCTTACTTAATAGATTTTTATATCTTATACTATCTCCGGTCACTATTATAGGAAAAAAAAATACATTTAGCTTTATTGATTAATTCATGTATTTGGTCTATAATGCAGACGAACTACATTAATTACTCAATGAACCTATATTTTATTTCTTTTTGCTTATTTTTTTTACAGAAGTTTCTTTTTGCTTATAATAGTGACCGGAATGAGTATTTGTGGGAACAAGTTTTCATGATACGCATATATTTATCTATGACAAATATTTTTCTCATATTTATTAATTTATTTTGAATAAATCTCATATTTATTAATTGTTATTTCATACTAATAATTTTTAATATAATTCATGTTATATTTTGAATCAAATAAATTATCTTACCATGTTTTTATAATATTAGTATAAATAAAATAATTACAATTTATTTAATTTGGTCAAAAAAGTTAACAATTGCATTAAATTGGATCAGATTTTTTTTTTTAATTTAATAATCACTCCCTTGAAAACTGATTAAAATTCCAACCTAGTTTTACACTCAGCATAAACTTGATGATTGCTGTATCTGCACCTTCCCTTGTTGACTAGTTGAAGCACGTTAACCCTTCTCTTCCCCCTCGCGCTCATCTCTTTCAAATTCAAATCCATTCAATGGCTTCTACCTCCAATGAAGTTCAGATGAACATCCACCGCGACCTTCAACCTATCATAGCCGAACGTCTTCTTACACAAGAACAGGCTGATACTATCGTCAAGTTCATCTCCAATGACTACCATGTTAGGCGTGCAGTTCATATTTCCCCTATCACTCAAGCCTCAGCATATACAAATCTTAATCTGTTGCTGGAGTTTTTATGTAAGAATACTCCTATATCCATTGTTGATGAAAATGTTTCGGATCTGTTTCATACGTTGGTTTTAGGGCTGTGTTGGCATTTTGAAGGACCGTGGTTTGATAAACTGTTGGAATTCTCTCATGAAATTAAGAGCGTTCGGGATTTAGGTTTCATGGAAACCCTAGAGGGTAGGAAGAAACATCTCACTGTTTCTGAATCTCAACGATCTAATCTGAAAAGGAAGGGACAGTCAAATGAAGCCTTGAAAGCCACAAAAGGTTTATTTGAATTTTGATTATTCTGTTGCATTAAGATGCCCTATTAGTCATATATATTAAGATGATGGTAATATTTTTTATTTTTTGTTTATGTTGTTCAGCTTTTCAAGATCGTGATGATGGTCGGGTTGAAGAATCGGAGATATTTGAGAGCAAGGTTAGCCATATTGATCCCGAGGTTAGGCGGGTTTGTGCAGAGTTGAAGACTGTTCGGGAGGCCAGAGCCAAATTAGCTTCCTTGGAGTTCGACATTTTTTCTCCCACCATTATTCGGGAGAAAGCTGTTACAAGGTAGAATCTAATCTTGTTTATAAGTTGTATGTTTTGGTAAAGTAAAATGCTACATCGCAACATTCAATGAACCTTTTAAGCCGTAGTGAAATTAACTATCGTTTGGGGCATTCTTTTTGGGATGCATTATGTGAGTTCACTTTCAATATTTTTCATATTCATTCATACTCCATAGAACAAAACCATATATTAGTTGTATCAGAAGCAAATTGACCTGTTTCAATGCATCTTTACGATGGTGGCGATGACTGTTCAAGGCTGGCGCGATGTGTTGGCTTATGTTTTGTAGGTATCTGAACCTGATGAAATAATAACCATATGTGCAATTTCCCCACTTCATAAATTATGCAAATTTACAGAAAATTTGTGATTTGTCTTCCCTACATGTTTAATTATTCTACTTGTTAAATGTAGTGATGGAGTTTGAATCAATTACTTTTAAAATTGTGAAAGATTGCAGCATTCAATTCTGGAAGATTGTATTTGTTACATTCTCACGAACCACTTTTGTTGGCCGAGTTTAGGAATAGATAGGGAAATTCACTACGGTTGATTGTATGTTAAATTTGGATAACTTTGGATTTGGAACATTAGATTTGGTTTTGCGCTGTTTTCCCCTCGACAATAACTTTACTTGCGACGTTGCATCATAATTAGTGAAAAACTCCCAAATCCACTTTCTTGCATGAGTTTTAATCAATGCAATGTTTCTCAATCTTTTTTGAAATATTGCCTATAAGATTTATTTCCTTGTACTTTGAGTGGCGTACTACGAACCTGCTGCTATGTCTTAATTTTTGATTAGGTTTTTTTTTCGGGTCGAGTACCCCTTGTACCATCCCTGAGTTGTGGTTAAGTACTCTTTGTACTTCTCTCCTTATCTAATAAATTTTTTCATTAAAAAAATGTAATGCAAACTATCCCTGGTTTCCTTTGTTGTATTATTTTGTTTTACTAGTTCATTGTAGATATGTTGCATAAGAATGTGTTTTTAAAATATGCTTAAATATTGCACTTGTCCCTGCAAATATGCCTCGTTTAAGTTTTGGTTCCTGTAAAAAAAAAATTTGTTTTTGGTCCCTGCAAATTTTTTTGTTTTTTAAAATAGTCACTGACCTCATTTTTGTGATGATTTGTATACGTGGCACATGATGACTGAACCCATTTTGTAGTTTTTGGTCCCTGCAAAATATTTTGTTTTTTAAACAGGTCCCTGCAAAATTTTTTGTTTCTGAAAATAGTCCCTGGAGGGATTATTTTAAAAAACAAAAAATTTTGCAGGGACCAAAAACAATTTTTTTTTTTACAGGGACCAAAACTTAAACGAGGCATATTTGCAGGGACGAGTACCATATTTAAGCCTTTAAAATACTATCCAGTTGTTTCTTTTAACCACATCCTTGAAGAACCTTCAACTTGAAACTATATGAATATGAATGGCCACAAAATTCTTGTTGACTGGGCTAATTTTCTTTTCTCTCATGATTGAATCTGCTGGCCTTCAACTATTGACTTAACTGCTCTATTGTGTCTCTCTTTTTATATATGTCACTGAATTGAAATTAACAAAACTTTCACCGTAGCTAGGAAGAGATTAAAACTTACAAATTGAGCCACAGTATCTTCACAGTTGGCTCAATATTAATGGTCCGAGCTGCTGTCTCTTTGTTGCTAAAGTTTTCTTAATCTTCTTAATGTGAGCTCTTGTTATGTGAAACTTAATCTTGTCAGTATAAATTGATGACTCTTTTTATGGAAGAAACTTGAGATACACATTTAGACCCTTATGTAATTAAATAAAAAATGTGTGTTAAATTGATTTCCTGAAAATCCTACTTGCCAATGGCATGTACATGTGTTCATGTGATCACAGTTGGTGTAGTCAGTAATTTAATTTGTATACCCTTATCAAGAAAACAAAGATAAACATGTGACTATGTTTATGTACCAACATTTTGACTTTGATTCAGACACTTGATCTTCTTAAGTGTAATGACAACATGTACGTACTTTTGTCTACTACTAGGAATGGCTACTATTATATTTCTAAAGCCGTTGATTTTTTAATGCAGTGGTGTGAAAGTGAAGGAAGAAAAAAATTGAAGATAGGAGGTGGATTGTACCAGGGAGCTAGATGTGAAGTTAGTTAGTCTGAAAGGCATGCTGGGAGGTTTACTTGGGAGACAGGGAAGCATGGAGAATTTGCTTAATGTACTCTTAATATCTTGTTAGAGTCCATATTCTATAAACAAAGTAATTTACTCTAATTACATCTTTAAACAAAGTAATTTATTTTGATTTGTGTTACTCCTTCAGTAACACGACATGACTAAAACTTTCTTGATGTTGAAGTTATCTTTCTGGTATGGTGCTTTTTTCTGTGCATTTATGTCCTGCTATTAATTTGTTGTTTTATTATATGTTTGGACGGATTTCAAAATGGGGTGATCCTCCATTTTTGTTTTGTTGTTACTACCCATGAATAAGGGGTTTGTAGAAAACTATTTTCCAAGAATGTAATATAGATATGTATGTATATATAGTCCTGTTGGTTGTATTTCCTTTCATCTTGTCCTGTAAATAAAAATATGGTGCACTTTATCCCATCTAACTATTGTTGAATGATCTCTCTCTTGAGTCATGATTGAGGAGGAGAGTCCGAGATTCAACACATTTTACCAAGAGTAATTATACGAGTGAGTTAGACACTATATTAATCTGAAATTAAATATATGAATATTTTACCTTATATATTGCTCAACACCAACTTTTCCATCTAATGCGCTCTTACTCATATTTGACATGTAAGGTGCGGGAAGAGTGCGCTTAATGAGCAGAACTCTTCAGGGTGTTTTCTGCCGAATTTTAACTGTAGTGATTAGTTCGGTGCAACTTGGTGTACTCAATAGCGTATGGAGGATCTCTAATTTTAGAGCAAATTGCCAACTAAAACCAATTTTATGATATGAGTCTCAAGTGAATGAATCCTCCTTGCATTTTGAATGTAGTAATTTCAAGATTTCTGCAGATAAACGGAAAAACAAACAATGTTTTTTTTTGAAGAGACTAAAATGGCAATCAAAGTGTCTTTCCTAGCACAAGGAGTACTAAGAAAAAGACAACAAAATCACACAGTATTTACAAGATAAAAACTGTACAAGAAAAAGCAAGGAAAGAAAAAGCTATCAGCCGATGCCAAGCATGGTGAACGAACTAAGCCACCAACCATGGTAATTGAAAGCAAGAGTAGCAAATTTCAGCTTCAACCACCTAAAGGCTAGAGCCTTGATCCGATCTACCACCTGACCTATCGGGCTTTCTTTATCACTAAAATGCCTGTTGTTTCTTTCTTTCAAAATTTCTCAAACTGAAGCAAACCAAATGACCTGAGTAATTGAACGACACCTCTTTGCGATACCACCACTAACACTGAAATGATTGAAATGATCAGGCACCTGAGCAGGAATGACTACAGAAATGCCCAACCACCTATATATAAAATGTCAAACTGAGCCAAAAATACTACAATGTAAGAATAAATGATCGGAAGATTCAACCGATCCACATCCAGCCACACACATCCTAGAATCTTGGGTGGACTGGAACTCTGTCTGCAGGAGTAAGGAGGTTGGGGTTTGAGGGTAAGGAGAATTAGGGAATTTAATTTAGCTTTGTTAGGGAAGTGGTGGTGGCGGTTGTTGGAGGAGACTAATAGCTTATGGTGTAGAGTGTTGATGGCGCGTTACGGGGTGGTGGAAGGGCGAGTGAAGGGGGGAGGTAGTGACTCTTCTCTTTGGTGGCGTGACATTCACGCTTTGTGTAGGGAAGACTGGTTCAATGATAATGTTAGTCGCTCAGTAGGTAATGGAAAGCTTCTGGTCTGATGTTTGGCTTGGTGGAGTGTCTTTTTGAGTCAGGTTTAGCAGATTATATGAGTTGTCAAAGCTTAAGGGGATATCAGTTTTCGATATGTGTCAGTTAGGCTGGGGTGCGGAGGGTGAGGCTGGGGAAGTTAGTGTAATTTCTCTTTTATTTTGTTTACTTATAAAAAAAAAAAGTTAATTATCTTACACATTTCCACCCAACGTTTTTGGAGTTTTTCCTTTAATTCCACCCAACGCACAAATTCAGTGAATACCTCATATCTTACACATTTAGGTAGGTAGAGAACCATGTTAATTTCCTTATCTCGTTCGTCATAGTATTAAGGAAATTCGTTCCAATAATACTATGAACAGATGAAGAATACTATGAACATCATGAATACATAATTTCTTTCCAATAATTCGTTCAAGCTCATACAAACTCGAAATCCATCATCAACCATGAGAATTTCAAAAAAAAAATCAAATAGTATTACAGCACTACCATTCTTAGATTCCCAACACCAGAACCGAATTCGAGTTTAAAGGAGAAGATGGTTTCGGATCAAGTACAAACGCAAGAATGTGAAAGAGGAAGAGGTAGATCCAAGCCAAGCTGAACTGAATCCGATCTCAAAGTAGTAAGAGGTAATAGTTTCGTTTCTCTTTTGTCCTTTTTTCTTTCAAAAATTCGTATTTATGATGTTAGATCTAGGATTGGTTGTGGTGTTTTGTTGAAAACTAACATTGGATCTGAACAAAGGAGAGAAAGAGGAGTCGGAATATAAAAAAAACGATAAAAAATTCTGGCGCGGCGGCTCTCTGGCCGACCACCGCGCCGGAGGCGGCTCCGACCGCCACTTTTCTTCTTCTCTGACGTGTCTGGTGTTAGAGAGAGTTGCAGAGCTTTTCTCTCTAACTTAAGTTAGAGAGAGAAGTGTTATGTGTTTGTGGTGTTTTTTTGTTGAAGTCCACTTTTATACTACTTTTTGTTTGGTCCATTTCTATGTGTGTATGACTATGTTCTTGCTATATGACCTTAAGACTAGACCGTTGGATCTCAGATCTGACAGTCCAGGATGCTCTTGGGAAGATTCACGTATGCCTTTGTCTTTTACTCCTCACTGCGTGTCTTTTGTTTAAATCCCATGAGTGTTGTCTATTTTCATTATTGTGTTCCTCATTTTTAAACCCTTGGATCAATTGATCTAGTGGCTGTGATGAGTTGATACAATGATTGAATCTGGACCTCCTGATTCATCAAGTGGTCCTGATTCATCCAACCTGAGCCTTTGTTTTATTTATTTTTCTTCACTATTTTTCTTATATATTTTTCACCAATCTTTTTTCATTTTAATGTCTCTTTTTATTCTAAAAAATGTGTTCTCCCTTTTGAAACTTTCTATCTTTTAATATTTGTTTTACTTGTTCATTTCCACTACTTTTTTGGTTATTTGCTTGATTGTTTTTTTTTATTGCGATTTATTTTATGCTTATTTTATTTGTCGCTTATTTCTAATTTAATTTATGCTTAGAATTTTTGCATGCATATTTAATTCTTGTCATTTATTTTATTATCATCATTTGTTTAGTGTGTATAATAGGGAATTTATGTAACACATACATTTTATTTCTTGTCATTTATTTTTGCTTGAAGACCTTAGAATGTATCTAGGAGGCTATGTAATTATGTAAATGACACATGCACCAACACTATCCCACTTTATTTATCGCTTTATGCTTGGATGGCGAGTGCGGACCAAAATGAATTAGTGACAAACTAGGATTAAATAATGTGGCTAATCTGAGAGCCTTAAAAATGAACAACTATTAATTTAGGTTGGAATTTTACTTGGGATCCAATATCCTCGGTAATTCCTTTCACATTTTATTTTTCTGTTACGTTGAAACGTGTAGTTTTTACCGTTAGCTTAGAAAAAATCATTTTCCCAAAAAAATCAAATATGCAAAACTTCAAAAAAATATTTTCTTAAGAAACCTTGGATTTTAACCCAAGAGTTTATCTTCCTTTTATTTTCTTAATCAAATTTTAAGCAATTTTAATATCCATATTAGACTTTGATTTCTTTTAATTAAAATCAAACAACCTCACTTCCTTTTTCTTCTATGCCTTGAGGCCTCTTTCCCTTCTTAAAACCATTTTCAAAAACTTTAAAATCAACCTAACAAAAAATAATTTTTGAGAGTGAACTACATTGGTTTTGATCCCTTTTTAGGGTATGTAGGCAAATGAGTTAATCCTTCCAAATCAAATAAAAATAACCAAAAACATACTTCTTCTCCCTCCATTCTTTCACTTAGACATTTAGGCAAGTATTTTCAAGATAAGTAAATGAATTAGCACAAGATAAATTAGGCAAAAGGTTCCTACAGAGTACCGTAGTCGTGTAGGGTGCTTAACACCTTCCCCCCGCGAAATCAACCCCCGGATCCATAATCTCATAAGGGTTTTTACTTACTTTTTCCCTTCCTACGAATAAAAGTTAAGAGTTCAAAGATTAACGATTCAAATCAATTAATGGTTTGATATTCGAAAATCAGGAGGACACGTTACATTAGCACATAATTTCAATGCCAATTACCGGATATTCTTATTCTAATTCTCATTGTTCTTCTGGTATCAGTTTGTCTTTCTTAATTGCCACTCTCAATTAGTTTTATGGCATATGTCATTATTCATTTATGAAATTATATATGACATATTTAAATTATATATGAAGTTTGTCTATTTTTCATTATAATGAAAATGAACTTTGTCTACTTCAGAGAGCTTTTCGAAAAAATTGTCGTCATTTCAAAAAATTGCCGTCATTTCAAAAAAATAAGAACGCAAAAAAAAAAAAAAATTGTGTCTGAACCGGAATTCTTCACCAAATAATTTTAGGAAGAATTAAGTGTTCCAAACGTTTTCCGTATACCTACCGGATCGCTTTGCACATGGTTTCAACCCTTCAACCATCATTACCTACCGGTTCATGCCAATTACGTTACCACATAATTTCAATGTCACCTTCTATCATATTCTTCCTTAATTCATTTTACTCAATTTTCAAAGGTGACAATTTTAATCTATCCATCAACCATCATTTATACTCAGAAATTATAATGAGTGATCAAATTACAAGAAAAAAAATATCTTTTAAAAATATTTCATTCTACTTTAAAGCAATAATAAGAATTTTTCTAATTACACGCGATGTACTTATGGTTGTACTCTGAAACGACAAAATTACCTTTAAATAAAATTTAATTTTTAAATTCATCCAGAAATCTAACTCCTCTTCCTTCTTTCTTCTTCCAAAACCCAGAAAACACGTCTCTTCCTTCTTTCCTATTTCAAAATCATACTTATCCAAGCAAGATTTCTCTCTTTGATGAAGAAGACTTGATTCTACTGTAATTGAAATTGAGTGAATCGAAACCTAAAAGAAAAAAAAAGGAATTGCTTTAACGATGGAGAAGACTTGATTCTACTGTAATTTAATCTTAAACTCAGTTTAAATAGGTCATGTAAACTGAGTTTTGTAAGAGCAGCTCCAGCGGCACATTTCTTTGTACCGTCCGCCAGCGTGTCAAGCACTTTTTCCACAAATTACCATTGGAGCTCCTCAACATTTCGACAGCATGGCGTTACCGTCTCTTCAGGAAGCAACTTTGGTCAAGTGTTATTTTTTGACACAAATGAATAAAAAATGATACTTTCATATATTATTAATAATGGACTTTGCCATATATATATATATATATATATATATATATATATATTTTATAAATATCAGTCGCATACCATTGGTAAGGGAACTTGCTACATTTTAAGCACTTGAATAAAAAATCTATAGTTGCATAAAAACTATACCTTCATGTTAATTTAACGGGACTTACCGTTCAATTTCATTTTGTTTTTTAATTATTTTCATATTAATATAAATTAAAAATACTTAAATTAATAATTTATGTTATAACAATTTTTAATGAATAAAATATCAATATTTGAGATAAAATTGTGGGACCACGTATGTGTATTTTAGAGTTGTACCATTGGAGTAAAATATAAGTGAGTTGCTTCAGAATGATGTGACATTAATTGGGTCCACAAAATTCATTTAGATGAGTTCACCATTGGAGATGCTCTAATGCCCTACTTCTATTAAAGCTATAAAACACACGAATATTACGAATATTCAAGAAATAGACGTCACGTCTTCAAGAATTCTCAAAAGCATGCATATTAAAACTTTCTCAAAAGCGTCGCAGCGGATAATTAGCATACATCTCCAAGTAGCCATGTCATAAGCATCATAATACATCACTAAAATAAATCTTCATTCTCACCATATGAGTAAAAATCTCTACAACATATAAAATAGTCAACACCAAAAGAAAAAGAAAGACCAACACCCTAAATCAGAGCTCTATACTAAGACTCCAAAAGCGGTAGACAAGGTAGCTCCAAAGTTAGCCTCTAGCAACTCACCAAGCAAAGATAAGCTAATCCTGCACGCCGTCTACACCATATTTAAATATAGTGAGGCGGTCAACCGAACGACCACTAGGGGGTTAGTCCACAATTCATAATCAAAATATAATCAAGAATAAGCATTCAAGGATTCATGCATAACAAATATACATACTCAACATTCCTAGAATACTACCATCACATATATATTATCCCTAGTTCAACATCAATCATGTTATCATACTTCTATCATAACATATTAAACATATTCATACCTTAAATCATCATCAAAATTCAACACTTAACAACATCAATCAATATAAGAACTACTCACCTCACTCCTCATTTAGCATAATTAACTCAACAAATACAATTCGTCATTTCGAAAGTATAAGCAAGAAAGTCATCGTCACCAAAAAGATTATCAAATCACATTCATATAAATCACACTTCATTATTGTCACCAAAGTAAACATCGTCAATTAAAATCACCAAGTAAAAGTATAACAAAACATTATCACGTACATAGATCACCAAGTTCACCAATGCACATAAATCAACATGCACATATTCAACTAATTAACACGATTCACCAATGCACATAAGCAAGTATGACACCTGTCAAGTTATGCAATGCGCCTAAACACGAATTCTATATGCATGTGGTACCAATCGTCACCAAGGTTGTCACCTCATGATGCAACAAAAACATCATAATCGTCGCCAATAATTGAATACAAAGTATTCGTCGTCGCCTATATGGATATAAAATCCGTCACCATCAGTCATGAATGCGTGAACATATGACTCAATTAAATGCATATGTTCAACAACAAGTCGTCAACAATTAACATCAACATTTTCAATACATGTTTACACCATCAAGTCGTCGTCAATTGCATGTAAGAACTCGTCGCCAATAATTGTCGCCAATAATATTCATGCAATCACCACACTCAACATCAACATTTAGCATGTATAATTTCAACACATCAAGAACCAACATCATATTTATCATGTTATAATTCATTGACATAAACAACGACATAAAACATCATCATCAAATTCAACATCATTAGCATAGTCATTAAAAGTCAACACTTTCAAGGAAAATCAACACCTTGACGCAAAAGTCATCAACTAAGGAATTCAACACACCAAACATCAATTCATCCTCATTTCATCCTACTATAATCACATAAACATGATTACAAGACATTCCTTACGTTATCACACCATTAGGACACAATTCGACAAGTCCGTCTATTGTTCACAACTTTAAAACAATTGTAGCAATTCAACCAAAACTAAGCAAACATGTTCAATTGCCTCAACAAAGCATATCCACTACTCACATATGTTCATAGTAGTTTAGGTATACAAGTATCCTAGGCCAATTCCAAGAAATCACAAAATCACGTCTAGTTCGTCTCATTTTCATCATATTGCTAAACCAATTCATTATCAAAAGAAACTAAGTTTGATCCAACATTCCATAGGTTAAATACTCTTAAACATCCTAATTAAACTCATAGTACTCAAGTTTTGAGATTTGGAATCAAACCATAAGTTTTGGGTTGACTTAGAAATAGTTATGCTGAATTTTCATAAAATTTTACCAAGACCTACTTGGAGTATTTTTATCATAACTCGAAATCTAAAAATCATTTTCAAGTCAAACCAAAGTCATGGGAAAGCTAACACATTTATTTAAAACTTTCATGTTTACACCAAAGGCCAATTCAATGCAGAAAATGGTGAAAAAGGCTCAAAAATGCAAAAACTGAAATTCTGACAGCATGCAGCATCGAATGACACGCACGGTCCGTGCATGTAGGGCACACGGTCGTGCTCGTCAGACAACACATATTTTCTGATTTTTGTCGTTTAACCATTTCGCGCGTAAAATTCAAACCGTTAACCCGTTTTCGATGCAGTTTTCTCCTACGCGTTCGTTACACTTAGCTTTATCACATTCTAAAAAAAAATTCAAGTTTCTCCCATTCCAAAATAATTTGTCCAAAATCACTTATGACTACTTATCTTTCGAAATCACTTATACTAGCTTTTCATTGAAAACCCCAAGTTTCTTCCCAAAACTTTTCACAACCAAGACTTATGATCAAAAACTGAAGTTCACCTAGCCTAACCCAACACAACATCAACAATTCATCTCAAGTAGATTCACAGTTCACCATTAATGACCCATTTCTTCAAAACTCATTAAAACAACAACAACTCAACCATAACTTCACCAATAACAACACCGAAGATATAAATTATCACCAACAACACAACATAACATCAATCAAAACATAATTTCACAATTTCATCAACAAATAACAACAACTTCATTTTCATCTATTTAAGTAAAAATTAACAAAGTAACTTATCAACATACTTTAATCATGCAAAATCAACAACAACCACAAGTTTAACATCAATTTAGCATACCCAAACTTATCATCAAAGGAGGAACACAAAATTGACATTAAAATTCACAAAAAGAGTCACTACTCACAAATATGCACTTATGAAATTAAGTAGAAAATGTGATTATGACTTAAATTATGAATGAACACTATCCCCCTTACCTCAATTAAGCACAAGGCTTAACTTTTGCCCCTCATATCTCTAGCTTCTTCTTCCTCTCCAAGCTCTCCTTCTCTCAAAACCTTTTTTCTCCTTTTCTCTAGCTCTTTCTCTCTCTACCTTCCTCAATATTTTGTGAAAATGAGTGAATGACTATAAAAGACCTAATTTCTCTTAAGACTAGAGTTTATATAGGCTCTTCACAAATGGATTTCACCCTCAATTGTCTTAATGGGCTTACAGTTCTCACTAACTAATTCACCGAGTTTCTACTCACTTACGGATAAAAATAACGAATAGTTATCGGCTCTTATTTAATTACCCCAACTCACTAAGAACTTAGTAAAAATATTTATTGTCACCCAAAACACTAAAAAAAATTCTCATCACTAAAAGACTATTTCACCCTTACTCACCAAATGACCAAATTACCCTTGATTCAGAAATGACTAAAATACCCTCCTTAAGCCAAAATCTACTAATCTCGGATAAAATATACATAGAGACAATTAATCACATACAAGCACATATAAACACACATAATAAATAATTAAAATAATTCTAACGAAAATCGGGTTGTTACAAGTTTAAGTGTAGATACTTAAACTTAGTTTAAGTAAGTCATGTAAATTGAGTTTAAGTGTACATACTAAAAGTTAAATTTTGTTTTAAACTTTTCAACCTTGTTTAATGATTCTATGTAATCTTATTTTAAGTATGTACATATAAACTCAGTTTAAGTAGGTTATGTAAACTAAGTTTACATGTACCTACTTAAACTGAATTTAAGTTAACCTCAACATGTTAATTAACATTAATGTGTGCGTGTTGCACCATCAAATAACCTTCGTTGTAGAGTTCATAACATATCAATGTTAAACAACAAGGAAAAAAATAGAAACTCTAGCATCATTGAATAAAAAGAAGAAATTCACTTACTTATATACAATAGAGTATAAACGAAAGATGTTTTGATTCACTCCTTAATCTTTTATAGAGATTGGTTGAACATCCATGATTGTTTTTTGGTGAAAGAGGTTGAAACTTTAGAGTAATAATGAATAAAATCAAAGTTTTAAGAAAATTTATATAAAAGGGCAATTATGGTATTATTGTAAAATTTTAAGTAAATTTGGGTATAAACAGAAATACATGGGGCGTGAGTAGAAATTTTTTAATACTAATAATCTATACTATATTTAAAGAAAACAACCCCTTTAAGCTCTTTTGGGCTGACTTTTCTCTTTCCAAAAACGCCCTCAAATTTCAATACAAATAACACATGTAACAAATAGATAAGAATAAAAAAAATGTAACAAACACGATATGAATATATATATATATATATATATATATGTCTGATTTTTCCCTTTATCATTTAAAAAGTGTAACAAACTAGATGAATATTTTTTTATTGTTCCAGTTATACCCTTAAACAACTTTTTATATAATAATGATTGTTGTTGATGTCATTTAAAAAAAATTAGATTATATTTTTTTTTGGTTATATTGTTGGTGTCATTGAAATAGCTAATCATGGTTAGTTTGGTTTGTTGTAACTTGAAAGCAACAAATATTTATATCTTTAGTTTTAATCAAAATCAAAATTTCATAAAAAAATATTTGTTCATAATTTTCAAACGTTAGCGTAGTAAAAAGAGTGGAAAGACGGGCACACGAGTGTCCGTCTTTTCGCTAGTAATAATAATAATGATGTTCAACATTTTTTATGTTATTTGGTGGATGGATAGACTAAAATATGTGTTTCCTAGCAGCTCCTATATGTAAACGTTTTTTTCTTTTAACTACGTCAATTTTATTTTCTTAATTTATGGTTACTTGGTGGATGATGTTTAAGGTCTCTCATTACCGTAAAGAGGAGCAAAACCCGTTAGAACAATCAAGATTGGTTGCAAACCGCATGCAACGCAACACCTTCCATGCAAACCTTTATTAAGTTCACTCACACACATATATATGGCCTCGTTTTCTTTCAAACAAAACATCAAATACAAGAAAAGACAAAGCTACATTGAGAAGTAGAAGAGAAAAATGAAGATACAATATGCAAAATTTGTTTTGTTGGTGTTATGTCTTGCCGTATGTGTAGAGCTGTGTAGACCAGACGACGTGTTCGAAAATGCCAAAGAAAAAGCTAGAGAGGTAATCGATGATGCCACTGAAAAATCCCAGACTTTAAGTCGATGGGCTTATGATAGGATTTCTGAGTAAGTACTACTAATTCTCATAATTCTACACATTTTAATTTGAACATTAACAATATTACCTAGATTTCATGGTTTTCTTGTTCATAAAATTAGGCCAAACTTAAAATTTTATCATTTAATTCATCATTGATATGCAATTGTTCTCACAGACATTTCGGCTCAAAAGAAGAAATTGAAATATCACAAAATGCAAAGTTACAAACTGAAGCTGTTGCCTCAAAGGTCACAGATTCAGGGAAAAAATATGCAGCAGGTACATAGTTGTTCATTGACATTAATCCCTATTGGTATATATTAATTCAAATAAAGCTTACAATGTTTATCATTTTCCATATAGCCGCTGCTGATCAGGCTTCAAGAACGGCTGCCGATGCAGCTCGTGCATCTGGTGGAACCAGGCAGCGAAATCCTAAGGCCCCGGAAGTAGTTGGAAAGAAAGCTAATGTTGCTAAAGATAAAGAAAATAGTGCATCCGGTGAAGCCAAGAAACAAAAGCCTAAGGCCTCGGATCCAGTTGGAGATAAAGCTAATGTTGCTAAAGATAAAGAAAATAGTGCATCTGGTGAAGCCAAGAAACAAAAGCCTAAGGCCTCTGATGTTAAAGAGAAAGTAAAAGAAGCAGTTGAACACGGAAAAGCTAAAGCAAGCGGTGCATATGGTGCAGCCAAGAAACGAAATCCCAAGGCCCCTGAAGCAGGTGGAAATAAAGCTAACGTTGCTAAAGGTAAAGAAAATAGTGCATCCAGTGAAGCCAAGAAACAAAAGCCGAAGGCCTCGGATGCAGGTGGAGATAAAGCCAATAATGCTAAAGATAAAGAAAATAGTGCATCTGGTGAAGCCAAGAAACAAAAGCCGAAGGCCTCGGATGCAGGTGGAGATAAAGCCAATAATGCTAAAGATAAAGAAAATAGTGCATCTGGTGAAGCCAAGAAACAAAAGCCCAAGGCCTCGGTTGCAGGTGGAGTTAAATCCAATGTTGCTAAAGATAAAGAAAAAAGTGCATCCGGTGAAGCCAAGAAACAAAAGCCAAGGGCCTCGGATGCAGCTGGAGATAAAGCCACTAATGCTAAAGGTAAAAAAAATAGTGCATCTGGTGAAGCCAAGAAACAAAAGCCCAAGGCCTCGGATGCAGCTGGAGATAAAGCCACTAATACTAAAGGTAAAAAAAATAGTGCATCTGGTGAAGCCAAGAAACAAAAGCCCAAGGCCTCGGATGCAGTTGGAGATAAGGCCAAAGTTGCTAAAGAAAAAGAAAGTGGTGCTTCAGGTGAAGCCAAGAAAGAAAAGCCCAAGGCCTCGGATGCAGCTGGAGATACAGCTAATGCTGTTAAAGGTGCATCAAAGAAAACTGCAACTCCTGAAAAGCCCAAGAGTCAGTAGGAGATCCATTATTTCCAAGATTCATATTGTTGGAGCATATAGATATATATTAATATTTGTTAATACAATAATACCATAGGCTTAGGGAAAAAAAAACCCTCCTTCTGTGCTATCTTTAACAATGTTATTGGTAGGTATCAGTGAAATGTGGAGAGTTTCTGCAATGTTTCGACCGTTGTAATTTAGGTTAACATTGTTGCTATGAGTCTTATTTTGTTTATCCTTTGGTTTTTATAAAATATCCCATAATGTTGTCCATAGGTTTTATAATTTGGAGAAGAAATAAACGAAATTCATTTGTTGATGTTGTATGGCAACATTTTATATCCTGAAAAATCCTTATTCAACTTATGCCAATTTTTTGTTGAAGTTTTTAGTAGAATAAGCTAGCTAGTATGGTTTAGTAGGAAAAAAATCGGTCCCAAAACAGAATAGGAAACAAATCATGAATGATTGAACTACAAAAGAAAATCTTCCAAAGAATTTCTGAGTAATTTACTTAAGAATGAGGTGCCTACATTTATTGATTATGTTATCATTTGTGTACTGCAACAATGATATGAATTTTCTATTTGGAAAAAAGTAATGAATCAAATCTAATAAACCTACCTGGTTACCATTGACAAATATAAACAATACATCTTTGTATGCCATTTCTGAGTATTGAGGGATGTCTATGTATATCTGGAGACTATAAATCTGTAACTATCAATTACTGCCAACCTAGATATTAATCTATCTCTTACTAGCTTCTACAACCAAGCCATGATAAAAGTTTAAGGATTTAGCCATGGATCATTAGATACAAATTATAGCATATCAAGGTAACAAAGAAGGAATAAGAGATTGTGTACCTTTAAGATTTAGGATTCATGAAGGATAAAGATGAGAGGATGACTATACTCATTCCGTTTAGCACCAAAATGTTCAGAATAATTTACCGATGGGAGACATTTAAATAGCTGAGGGCAGGGACCTTTCATTGGGCTTATCTAAATGGTGCAACCCATCACGGTCCATTTAGTAACAATAGCTCAATCACTCAAATTCATCAACTAATTAGTGCTTAACACAATAGACTATAATTTATATTATAAGATTAACTTATAATAATTGATTATTGTCGATCCATAATTGATTAATTCAACATGTCTTTTAATAAAGTAATTTACTTATTGTAATCTCATTCAAGGACCTTAAGAATAATAATAAGTAAGAACTATATCATCACAATATACGATTCTTATGTCTCAAAATTTAAACATTGATAGAGTATTCTAATTATAATTGACATAAGTATAAACATTTTAGGTACATCGAATAATAACGATTATATTAATAACAACACACCGATAGGGTGTGACTGTTACCAATATAATGCTAATCTATTTAACAGAATTCACATAATTGTACCCATGATAGGTGAGATTACAATTATATAAATAAATATAATGTTTATGCTTAGGTGAGATTACAATTATACAAATAATTCTCATTGGGCTTATCTAAATGGTCCAACTCATCACGGTCCATTTAATAACAATAGCCCAATCACTCAAATTCATCAACTAATTGATTAATTAAATAATTGACCATAATTTATATTATAAGATTAAATTATAATAATTGATTATTGTTAATCCATAATTAATTAATTAAATAATTAATCCAACAAGCCACGCATCAGCTCTATTTGCTACAAGGTTGGTAAGATATACAATTTAGTCTTCCTCCCATCATTGAACCTCAACTTGAAACAGTATATCATAAATAATCTACAAAGTATAAAGGGAAGAATAAAGATATGAGTAGGAAAGTGGAAGAGAATTTCATAATTTCAGCTGATGTTAGTGTTGCCTCGCATCCGGCTTGTAAGGTGAGGATTGCCTCCTCTTTATATACTCTTCTCAAGAGTCTTGTCTATCTGATGTGGGACTTGGGTTTTTCCCAATACACCCCCCTCACGCCCAATACTCTTTGGGCTTGGTGCGTGAATAGGTTTAGGTGGCCCTTGAATTCCACAAGCTCTGATACCATCTTAGAAATCGTGGTTGAGCCTAACACAACCCCACAAAACCGGCTTGTAAGGTGAGGATTGCCTCCTCTTTATATACTCTTCTCAAGAGTCTTGTCTATCTGATGTGGGACTTGGGTTTTTTTGGCCTTTTCTTCAATTCCAAATTATCTACTTCCTATAAATTAACCACAATTGGTAGTTTGCCTAAAAAAGGAGTGAGCAAACATAGTTTAAGGTAGGATAAAATTGGCAAACAAGAAAGTTAAAACAGAAAAGAATTACAAAATTGTCTTTCTTCATGGCCGATGACATTTTGCTTCTAGTTGTTGGTCTACTAGCATGAGGAAACAAACACCACGCTGATGGGACTGAGGTCTTGAGTTAAACCTTCGCTGGAATTACAACGCATTTCGCGCAGAATGCACATGCTCAGGTTGATACTCTTGAAAATCTTCACTGGAGGCCACCAATTATCAAATGAATTTGATTGTTTATCTAGGAAAATGAGGAAACACTGCCATTGAGAACACTGATATGTTCCATGTCAAAAGTCATATATACCTTTAATAGAATGATCATGTCATAGATGCCTCATCCCCTCCAATCTTGGTTTTTGGCAACTTCCACCCTAGCAAGCCAAATCAAACAGCCAGAAGTATTATCTAAGCCAATCACAAAGACCCGGAAGCTTGTAATCAGATCAGCACAATAAATAAACATAATTCTATAGTAGTAACTGTTGTGAATTTGAACAATAATTATACCAATAAATTTAGATGTATGGAGAAAAAGAAATTTAGATGTATGGAGAAAAAGAAATGAGTAATAAAGAGCAAAGTAGTCTCAAGCATCAGCAACAACAACCAGCGGCGAAGTTAGCAAAAAGTTTATGCAAGGGCCAACTATAAAAAAAATAAAATTAAAACCTACATATTAAATTGAAAGATAAAGTATGTTTTTAGTCTCATGGATTATAATGTTTAAAGTTTAATCCTTAAAAGACATTTTTTTTTTATGCAATTTTTGTCTTGATTTTTTTAAAATTTCTCAAAAGAAATGTTTTTGTCTTGCATTTAATTTATGTAAAAAAATATTAAGGACTAAAATTAAACAAAATCATATGAACATGACTTAAAAATCGTAAGTATTGTAAAGACTAAAAACAATTTTAATATGTAAATTAATCAATACAGGACAAAAATCACAATAACTTTAACTTATATGAAATGTAAAATAAAGCAACAACAAAGGATAAAAATTGACAATAGCTATTAGAAAATTTGGACAAAATGCATTTCAAGAAACCAACTTTATCCATAATTGAGTGTTTACTAAATAGATTAATAATGTATTTTCTAATGTAAACTAATAGGTTATTTGCAATAAACTCATTGTTCATTTAATTTGTTTACGACTATTGTCTTGATAATTTATTGTTTTTTTAAGAATAAAAAATGGTATATATTAACAAAATCAAAGGCGTCTCGTCAACACAAGGTGTACCAAGAAGACCCCTCAAACCAATATAAATAAATTTATCAATCATGTAGTAATATTTTTCCTTTTTTATTTATCTTAATTTTCAACAACTAAACTTGTTTGGGTAACTCAATGTTTTTTAACTGCGGTAGCCGGATATAATACATACCGACCAATTGAAGAATAATTTTTCTTTTTGGGGTTGCCAAATCTACCCCTCTTACATGAAAGGAACTGCCCCACCTGACAAGGTATAGAGAGTCTGTACGCTTGGGTTCGTTATACGTTTTTTATACCAAATTTATATAATTAAAAATATAAAATAAACAATGAAAATATTAATACAATCAATTTTTTTTATGGTGGTCGAGGTTCGAATCCAGAATCTTACATATATTATGCATTGTCTCTACCAATTGAGATAAGCTCACGAAGACCGTCTAAGTTTGTCCCACATCGGCTAGTTAGCAAACATTGAGTGGAAGGCTATGTTATAAATAAAGAAGCTTCCTATTGCAAATCATATTGATTATCAAAGAGAATCCTACTTCCCTAGGTATTCTCTGAATTAGTTCAGATTTCTTATTTTTATTTTTCTAGTGTGTCTCTTATATGGTTCGCTGGTTCGTGCTTATATGAGAATTCCCTTGCGAATTTTCACCAACCGGTTCGTGTAAGTACCGTGAACTATGAATTTTCTAATTCAGACAAATTTATAATATATATGAGGGAAAAAGCAGCTTTTTATTTCACTATGGTAAGAGTAATACAAAGGGGTTACAATAAATTAGCTTACAAGCTCACAAATAACATATCCTAAATTTTACTTATTTTTCAAGTCACTCAAACCAACAAGGAATCCTAAATGGAAACAATAAAGAAAGTTTTTTTTATCATTTCTCTAATGTGATCTCACTATCCTAGGTGTTTCTGAAGTGTCTTCCAACCCAAGAACCTCTCATCAAATATCATTAACCCTAAAGTTACCTCCTTTGATTTCTCAAGATTCTCTCTTTTGAAGCTTAGAAAAAAAATGAAGAATTAATGAAGTCTTTTATAGTGTTCAGACCCAAGCAAAATCGGATAGCACTTGGGTGACATAGAGTTGAGTGACATTTGCCAATCACAATGTCACAATGCTTGTGAAAGA
>Ga0315913_1001470_pt1 | contig 26059 bp, 11 predicted proteins | sample MpolsnodulesMG_FD_207736 | JGI IMG/M metagenome (GOLD analysis project Ga0315913, IMG submission 207736) | Medicago polymorpha root nodule microbial communities from Los Angeles, California, United States - small nodules | ecosystem: Host-associated > Plants > Roots > Nodule | place: USA...
GCAGTTCTACATGTTCCCTCTTTTAATTTAAATAAATCTGAACCACCTATTTAATCTATTGGTGTTTTTCTCGTGGTTCACCGGTGAGGGACCTAATTGGACCCTCACCCTAGAATCCACCATTAAATTGTCCATAGTTTGACTATTTATAGACTTGTAGTTACATTTTAACATCTGTCAGCACACTGTTTCCCTTGAGCAGAAATGTTTGTAAGCAGTTTCTTTTCATAATAAAATATAATTTTGAAGTATAGTTAGGCATTTTTCTATTTTAGGAATTTATAAATTTGATCAATACAATTTTGCTTTTCCTGTGAACAAAAAACATTATACGTACATATTTTACTATGTTCTTTTTTGGTTGTTTTCTATACTACATTGGGAGCCTCCTGTTTCGAATACGAAGAGGGCTTGAAGATCCTTATTGTACCAATTAGGTTGTTTAGTTTGTTCTCACTTTTAATGATTTATTTGGGAGGAGGAGTGGAATGCGTGCTCTTCATTTCTTATGCCTCACATTCCTTTCTGATTTAAGTGTACATATATAGTGATGAACTGTACTTCCATTTATAAGCTTCTTTCCATAATTATAATATTGTAATTATTTCTTTCTGCTGCTTGGTTTCTAATATACTGGTTTCTAATCATACAATCAATTTTCTGGCAAAGCCCCCAGGAACTGCTGAATCTCAGGCACTTATGGTGTATGCCCCTGATTGTGGTGATGTTAACAGCAGTCCAGTTGGTGCCGATGTGATGGATGTTTCAGATCAAATGCTTTTGCCTATTGGGTTTTCTTCCTTTGAGAGCTTTAATCCAACTTCTCCAGCAGTCATGGAGGAATGTCTTAACAAAGATCAAGATAACTTGAATAACTCCATGTCAATGGGTCAAACTAATCAAACTCAAATGTTGTATACAGGGGAGTTTGATCATATAATGAAAGCTGAAGCAATGATCACATTTGCTCCTGAATTTGGAGCTGTTGAGGCCCCTACTAGTGGGTTATCCAGTACATTATTCAGAAGCCCATATTTTCCAAAGTTTCAAAAAGCCGAGAGTTCAAATTCTTGTTCAAACAATTACTTGTATGGTGCAGAGCCACCCTCTTCTCCCTATATTGAAGGATCAGAGGGGAAGAATGGACTGGTCATCAATTCAAAAACATGTTCTGGAAAACATGATACAAGTATGACTCTCCTCTCAAAAAATTATTATACTTTTGTGGAGAGTAGGAAAGACATGAATGACAAAAAACCAGTCACTTGCATTGCTAACAACATTGCTAAATCTGAGGGGATAGTACAACCTCCATTCTCGAACGTTGGTTCTAATGTCTCTGTCAAGTCCGTTTTAAGGAAGATGACTGAAGACCCAAAGGACGCAGAGCATTTCACTCCACTATCTGCAAAAACTTTATTAGCAACTAATGTTACCTGTGCTATGTTGCAAGCTTCCATGTGTAGGTTACGACACACACTCTTATCTTCTGGTAACAACCTCGTTCCTGTTGGTTTGAATAGGTCCACTGGGGTTACATTTTCTAATCAGCTTCCAACTGATCCAAGTACCACCACAGACAACATATCTGGCAAGTACGAGGTGAAAAAGAAAGAGAATATACCGGTCAGGATTGCAGGTGATTTTGATGGAGGAATGCTTGATGGACACCTCAATGCACCTGTTGGTGTTTGGCGCTCTGTAGGAGCTTCAAAAGTCGTAAAACCTTCCAATTCACCAAACATGGAAGTTGGTCCTTCCTTTTCCCATAATTCATTCAATGAAGAAGGAATCCTTTCTTATGCTCAAAGAAAACCACTTCAGGAGTTTCTTGATGGGATTGCATTGCTTGTCCAACAGGCTACTTCCTTTGTTGATCTGGCCTTGGATGCGGATTGTGGTGACGGTCCTTATGGTCTGCTTGCGTTGCAAGAACAGTGGAGGCGTGGGTTTTGTTGTGGGCCTTCAATGGTCCATGCTGGTTGTGGAGGAACTCTTGCCTCTTCTCATTCCCTGGACATTGCTGGCTTGGAGTTAGTGGACCCACTTTCTTCTGATGTAAGCTTTTGTTGTATATATACTTTTCTTAAATGTTTCTTCTGCTTGTTCAACCATTTTGGGACAACTTTTTTTCCCCCCTCTTCTTTTGGGACAAAAACAATAGAGATGGGGAAAGTATGCGAGTATGCGAGAAAGAGTTGTCACAAAAGTTGTCCCAAAATGTTTATACAAATAGTTGTCACAAAAGAGTTTCCATCACTTTTGGTCCTTACTTTCAAGTCAACTAATGTATAAATTTTATATTTTTGAATAATTTTTTTAGGAATGTATAGAATATTATAAGAATCCCTCCTAGCAAAAATTAGAATTTATTAACAAAAATGAATTTTTAAGCTCCAAAAACATAAAAATTCATATTTCATTCAAAAAATCTAATTTTTTCTAGGAGAGATTCTTATAATATACTATACGATCCTGCAAAATTTCATTTAAAAATACGAAGTCTACACATGAGTTGACTTATAATATACTATACATTCCTAGCAAACATATTTAACCCTTTTTATTAGAGAATTAGACTTAGTCAGTTTGTATTAGACTTAGTCTGTTATATTAGAGACTCTAGTAGTCTAATGCAAACTGACTAAGTCTAATACTCTAATACTTTTTTTTTTATTCATTGCTGTTTTTATTGGCGTATGATTCACAACATGAGTAGGATGTGTTTAAATTTTCGTGTTATATTATCTTCATATAACATACTGTTTCTGTTCCATATTTAGGATATCTTCTCTTAACTATTTTCTGTTTCATACTTGCATTGACACTTTTGTGTAATCTTTTCAATATTCATGTTTTTCTGAGTTGTTTAGCGAATAAGAAACTCATCTCTGTCCATGTCATGAGGGTTTGATGAAATTTTATGTTTGCTTTTGAATATGTAACCAAACCTTTGAGTTTGGTTGTGTAATTATTGATCCCCGGGGAAAGGCTTTTGTTGTGAACTCTGTCGCAGCCCTTTGCGTCTGTTGTTAATTTTGGTAGTCTTTTTGGGTTACCAATTTCAAGCATATGATGTATTGAACCTGTTAGAACTTAGAAATATTATGTAAACCATTCATGTGTCTTCAGGACAATGTAGGTGGGCCTGTGTATTGCTCGTGCTCCAAGCGCATAGAGCTTTTATATGAGGGGGTGTTAGAAATATAATATAAATCCATTTGTATGTCTTCATCTGAAAGCTTAAGCTTTTAGGATGGTTTGTTCATGACAGCACCAATGGCAGAGTTGATGATTGGTTTATGTTTCAATTTATACTTATCTTGGCAGTATTCTGAATTTTCAGGTTCATGCATCTACTGCGATCAGTTTGTTGCAATCTGACATAAAAACAGCTTTAAAGTCGGCATTCACCAATTTGGAAGGGCCCTTATCTGTGACTGATTGGTGCAAAGGACGCAGCCAATTAGTTGATACTGGAAGCATGGTTGATGGAGTTTCTGCTGAATCCAGCATTAGTGAATGCAGGGATTCTTCAGAACCATTGAGTCCATCACAATCATCCGTTTGTGGATCATCCAGTTTTAAAGGTATAAGTTTGCTTATACATTAGTGATGGAAGCCTTATTTTTGTTCTACTGATAAAATTTGAATGTTACTGCAGTTTCAAGCCTGACTGGTCAAGATATGTGCAATTCAGAATCAGAGCAGCAGCTGTGTTCCCGGCTAAAACCTACCCTCATCGCTGTTCCATTTCCTTCTATACTTGTGGGGTATGTGCACTTGAAGTCATTTTCATGTTTAAAGACAGACATGTTTGAATACATAATTACTTGCAATACAAGGCTTTTGATAGTATTTGAGTGCAAAAAATTCGGTTGATTGATCCCTTGCTTACTTGCTGACTTATCATCATCATCATCATCATCTATTAAATTTGATCAGTTAACAAGGATGCCATTTGTTGTTAAGTTTTGCCTTAACCACTCATACCAATGTAACATATGCAATAGGTATCAAGATGATTGGCTCAAGGCATCGGCAAATTGTATGCAGCATTGGGAAAAGGCTCCTCTAGAACCTTATGCTCTGCAGAAACCTGTACGTTTATAATAACCAGTTGATGGTGTTGCTAGTTAAACTCTTTCTACCATATAGTCTGACTTAATTACCTGCTGGAAAATGAGTTTAGCAACTTGCTTTCATTTATGTAATTGTACTTATTGGTGGTTACAGATTGCATATCATGTTGTATGTCCTGATATTGATCCCCTTACTTCTGCTGCTGCTGATTTTTTTCAACAACTAGGAACAGGTGAGTAATGGTAATTATGCTTCAATTGATCTATAAGGTCTGTTTGATGACGCTTTTGTGGTTGCATATTTGAAATCTATTATCGTTACATTCTGGCTATATCAAATTTGGTATAGATGTCCATTTATTTAAAGTGGATGTATTATAGACAGTAAAAAGGATGAAAGAAAATGTGGAGAAACCATAGTAGGATCTTTTATCTTGGGAAAGGAAAAACTATTTCTTTTAATTTAGTTTCTATTTAAATTTTAAAGTTCTTAGAGCTGTTTATGTTGCTGGACTTTCCTATGTGTCACGCCAATTAAGAGTAATGATAGCTGTGTGCTATGCCAGCAGCATGCTTCTATAATTTTATGCACTATTGTTGATTTAAGTTCCAATTATTTTTTGTTACAAAAAAGTTCTAACTATTTTTGTTCATTTACTCTGCTTTTTCGCACTGAGTTGTTCTATCAAACTTATTTTTCTTTTACTCTTTTCAGTCTACGAGATGTGCAAGCTAGGTACTCATTCACCTCTGGTGTTGGGGAATCATATGGAGATGGAGTCTGTGAAGCTGTCATCCTGTGGTTTTGTTTTGCTTGATTGTCCTCAATCAATGAAAATTGAGAGCAGCAATGCATCTCTTGTTGGTTCCGTAAGTGATTATTTTTTATCCTTATCGAATGGTTGGGACCTGACTAGTTATCTCAAGTCTCTTTCAAAGGCGCTGAGAGCTTTAAACCTGAGCTCTTGTTTTTCTGCGAACCCTACCGAAGGAAGTAACAGTTCGTGTTTGGTAAGTGACTTGTTTATTGATTTGATCCTGTAGATTAAAGGCTATTATGTATTTTTAACTAATGAATTAACATCATGATAACACACGTCTGTTCATATAAGAAAATTGTATATTTCTCACTATATATTTTGGCAGATCTACATGCTTTGAGATTTTTGATCTCATCCTTTTTTAATTTCCTTACATTTAGGTAATCTATGTGGTGTGCCCGTTTCCTGATCCTTCTGCCATTTTGCAAACTATTATTGAATCATCTGTTGCCATTGGATCGGTTATCCAACAGTCAGATAGGGAGAGGAGATCTAGCTTGCATAGTCAGGTTGTAAAGGCATTGAGTGGTTTGGCAACTGTTGATGAAGCTTCAGCATCTAATATCCCTGTGCTTTCTGGATTTAGTATTCCTAAATTGGTCTTGCAAATAGTTACAGTTGATGCCATTTTTAGAGTCACAAGTCCATCAGTGAGTGAGCTTGTCATTTTAAAAGAGACTGCCTTTACTGTGTACAGCAAGGCTCGTCGCATTTCACGTGGTATCTCCAGTGATTCCGCTCAATTGGCATTTTCTAGTAGATCTCAGTCTGTTTTGCCACAAATGCCCTCTCCCATCTCTGGAATGTGGAAAGACTGTGGTGGTCCTCGGATGGCAGGACATTCTCTTCCAAGAGATGGTGACATTGATACTAGCTTGAGACCTGGTAATTGGGATAATTCTTGGCAACCGACAAGGTCTGGGGTTCTGAACTGCGATCCAAGTAGAACCGGGGATATTTTTCTTCATGATGAAATTCGCTACATGTTTGAACCCCTTTTTATTCTTGCTGAACCTGGTTCTCCAGAACATGGTATTTCAGTTGTAGGTAGCCCCGGTTCAGAAGCTTCCAAGGCATTGGCAGATGACAGTAGTGGTAACCATGTGCAGAGTACAAGTACATCTGGGAGTGTGGATTCTGCTTCAAGCGTTGATGGATCAGGGTCTGACCAAAAGACTCATCCAAGCTTACATTGTTGCTATGGATGGACAGAGGACTGGCGTTGGCTTGTATGCATCTGGACAGATTCAAGGGGAGAGTTGCTTGACTCTAATATTTTCCCCTTTGGTGGAATAAGCAGTAGGCAGGATACAAAAGGTCTGCAGTGCCTTTTTGTTCAAGTTCTTCAGCAAGGTTGTCTGATACTTCAATCTTGTGATCCCGGCCTTGCAAAGCCTCGAGATTTTGTGATAGCACGCATTGGAGGTTTCTATGAGCTTGAGTACCTTGGTAAGAATTCTGTATCTGCATCTCTGCTGTATTTTTAATATCATACATGGGTTTGGGACATGTGGGCATTCTTCTAGATGATCTTGTGTAAAAGTTAATTTAAAAGCACTTCTTCCGTCCTCAAGTGAACAGGCTGTAGTCACACAATGTTATAGGCTTGAGTGCATAGTGTCCCACATCTATACTGCGAATTGGCCAATCAAGCCTTGCTGACTAGTTTGTGTGTGTGTGTGTGAGATAGAGAGAGATTGCATGCATACATTTGAACTGTACGGAGATATGGAGGACATTCTTTTACATGACCTTGAGTAAAAGTTAATTTAAAAACACTTCGACCATCCTCTAGTGAGTGGGCTGTAGTCACACAATGTTTTAGACTTGACATGACCTTGAGTAAGAGTTAATTTGAAAACACTTCGACCATCCTCAAGTGAGTGGGCTGTAGTCACACAATGTTTTAGACTTGAGTGCATATTATCCCACATCTACGCTGTGAATTGGCTAACCAATCCTCGCCTTACTAGTTTGTGTGCATGAGTGTGTGCGTGAGAGAGAGAGAGAGCAGGGGGGGTGATGGATTAAACCTCAGACATCATAAACAAAACTCTGCCAAGCGAAGATTATTACAAAGCTCTCATGGTCCTCAATAATTGTCCTAAAATTTTAAACTAGTTCCATTTAAATTTTGGTTGGTCTTGGTGTAGGTCCTGATAAGTTCAGAATTCAGATGTTGCAGCACTAGATTATGAACCTGATGTATAGCAGTGAGGTTGAGCAGAGAACGGACCAGTTATTGGAATCGAATCCCAAAGAGTCTATGACCTGGAAGGTCTATACTCATTAATCGCACAAAATGTGTAGGGAAAGAGAATTAGTAGAATTAGTTAGGCTGGTGAATTGGCGTGTCAATTAGACCAAGCTGCTTTATTATAGGGATGCGATTAGTAGCTTGAGAGGATGTTAGTCATTGGGTTGTTTTTAGACAAATTATTTCTTTGAGAAGCTGAGACTCTGGTTTTCCCTTGCAAGAGCTTGGGCTCTCCTTTCAGTTTAAAATAACAATCTTACACCAGTTCTTATTCTTTCAATTGTAATAATGAAATTAGCTGGCTTCATTAATTTTACTTTGGTACATTCAAACTATTGATTGTGGATTAGAGGGGACCCACTTTCGATTATCTAATATTTTTTTCATTGTAGCATGTAATGTTTAAATAAGTAGTTGAGCCTGAGAATGAGGAAAGTAAGATACAAAATACATCTTCTCTGATGTTTTATGTTAAAAATCGTTTTTTAAACCTGTGGTTTTAAACAGAGTTTTGCATTTATATAACTTTAATTTTTAATACATATATCTGGACAATTCACTGTTTAGTCAATCGAATTGAGCCCAATTGCTTGCTATTGGTAATGATGACAGTTATTGTTCCAGTCGTATTTAGATGTCTTCTTTTTGACCATGTTCAATCTGTTCCAACCTTCAAGTTATTCATAATACTTGCATTCAGTTGTAAATTCATATTTTTCTTATGTTCCAACCTTCAAGTTATTCATATATACTTGCATTCAGTTGTAAATTCATATTTTTCTTATTATTCATATGATAGTCAGTGGATGCTAATGTAGCTGATTGGATTATATTCGCTTCTTATGTCTGCCTTAATATATCAAACAGAGTGGCAGAAAGCTATTTATTCAGTTGGTGGATCTGAGATGAAGAGATGGCCCCTGCAACTCCGTAAGTCTCTGTCTGATGGGGTGTCCTCAACTAGTAATGGTTCTTCTTTGCAACAACCAGATATGAGTTTGATTCCAGAAAGAACCCTTCCTTCCTCCCCTAGTCCTTTGTACAGCCCTCATCCCAAACCAACTGGTTTTATAAAAGGTAATTTAGGGCAATCTGCTGCAAGAAAACAGATGATGGGTGGACATTCTACGGTTGACAATTCAAGGGGTTTACTTCATTGGGCACAAAGCATTAGTTTTGTTGCAGTTTCAATGGACCATACGCTACAACCAGTTCTCCCAGCTGATCCATCATCTCCTGGTGAGTGATCATTACTACCATAATTTTTTTTTCCCTCATTTCATTAAATTACATTCACAAGTTTTTAGTTTTTAGAATTTTGAACTACTGCTAACTCAACCTAAAAACAAGTTCAAGGGGTGAGGATCGTCAATGTCTTTTAGGGACTACTTTTGTCATGTCTCCAGTTGATGAAGATCTCAACTCACCTCATGCTGAAGGTTGGACATCTAGAGCTTGGACAAATAACTGGGACCTAATTAACTGATCTAAGATAGACTTTGATACTATCTTAGAATTTAGACTATGCCTAATTCAACTCCAAAAGTCAGAATTGTTTTACCTTTAAAAGGACTACTTAGGCTATATCTTCAGTTTATTTGGGATCTCGACAAGAGTGTTACAATATACTGTGAGTGAACTAGAGAACAGACAAAATTAGAAATTAGTGTGGTTGGGAAAAAATAGGAATAGTGACTATTTAGGAAAATATGGTAGAGTTGTGCTTAAGATAGTTTGGCCATGTGAGAAGAAGACTAATAGAAGCCCAATTAAGAGTTGATTAGATGTACAATGGTCTGTTATTAAAGATAAAGAAAGAGAAATAAAATTCTTACTGGAAATGTTAAAATTGATCTATATCTTAATCGCTTCTTCATAAACCTAATTTTGGCATTTTACAATTGCATTATTTGATCTGTGTAGCACTAAATCCATTAGTTAAAAAACTAAAATATTGAAGTATATGACAGAGTCGACTAAGAAAAGCATCCTTCAGGGCCTGAACCATAATGGAATTGCATTATGCTCATGATAGACTTGGGGATTTTGGAAAAAAGTTTGAAGTGTACACTTAATAGCAGAATAGAATAGAATTTGGCATTTCCAAAATAACCAAAATACAAATTTTAGAATTTTTGTGATAGCAAGTCATACTTGAATACTCATTATGAAGTAAATACTCAAGTATTTATAGAGAAAAAAAAACGTTTGGGAGGAACTGAAAGTGGCTGTGGGGTGTCTATTGTAGGTTATGTAGAAGGTTTCACTCCAGTGAAGTCTCTTGGTTCTGCATCTTCTGCATATATTCTAATTCCTTCTCCCAGCATGCGGTTCCTTCCTCCAACAGCTCTTCAACTCCCCACATGCCTCACTGCCGAGTCTCCACCTCTAGCTCATTTGCTTCACAGCAAGGGTTCTGCTCTTCCGCTCTCCACAGGATTTGTGGTTTCAAAAGCAGTTGCTTCAATGAGGAAGGACTATAGAAGCAACCTGAAAGAAGAATGGCCTTCAGTACTTTCAGTGAGCCTCATTGATTATTATGGTGGTTCTAGTATCCCTCAAGAGAAGATTGTTCGCGGAATTAACAAGCAAGGTGGTAGATCTTTGAACTGGGAAGCTAAAGATTTTGAAACTGAGACACACTTGGTTCTGGAGTCCCTTGCTGCAGAGCTTCATGCCTTGTCATGGATGACAGTCAGCCCCACATACCTAGAACGACGAACAGCACTTCCTTTCCATTGTGACATGGTTCTAAGACTAAGACGACTTCTTCACTTTGCCGACAAAGAGCTTTCCAAGCAGTCAGACAAATCTTGACTTTAATTTATATACAATGACCTTTACTCATTAGTTTGAGAGGAAAGACATCTAGACTGAGCTGAGTAGACTGTATCATACTAGATCCGCTGTGACTTTTGTAAATTAAATGTAAAGCATGCTGATGTGTTGATGGAAGAAATAGATTAAGTTATAGTTGAGAGTGTACATGAGCTTTCTAGAACAGCCGACTTTGACTCAGATTAGCATAATTCATAGAAGCTGTTGATTGTACAATAGAATAATACCATATTTTCTATAGCATTAGGGCATCTGTAATTTCATTTTCCTTGTAATTATATATTTTGTAAGGCAATAATGTGCCGCCATTAACTTATCTTTGTGCTCAATTTTGGTTTTCTGGCCATGGTTAATTCTTGTGCTGAACGTTTAAAATATGAAACGAGCACCCATTTTTTTGCAGCCTGTGTCTTTGAAATATTCCTCATGCTCTGCTGTGCAATCTGATCGAATTGAACTCGAACAACAATAGTACTCTTGTTGTGGTTCTTAGGTATTTATTTCTCGATCCAAATGAGTCGTGATGCAAAAAGAAAATAAATTTCAGACATTGAAATCAACATGGTAATGATTAATGGAAATCACTGCATGAGGGGTCGTATTAAGACTGTAATGGGTTCATGGCTAAGCCTATTTTTATTCTCTTTACGCAAGACGCGAGCTCATCTTTGCCTTCATATAGTAGATATTTGATCTGAGCTTTTTAGTTTTCCCACTCTCCAACATGAGACTTGGCTTTTGGCTTTATATAATTTTGTCTAGGAAAGTGACTCGAGCAAATGACTAAGGTAGCTACTAGGTAGGCATATTACTATTTAAAAAAATATATATTACGCTTAAAAGCCTCTCAAATTTTGTTTAAAATTAGACGGGATGTGAGCGTCTTTTAATGAAATATCAAGGAAGGTATATGTATTTTTCCCTATTTTTTAAAGGACCTCATTTTAGAAAGAAAAAAAGAGCCTTTGTTTCAACTTTCACCACAGGCTTCAGGATTTATTGTGTCGGTCCTATTTTATGATAATAAAAAATAAATAAATTTTGTTGTATTCAATTCAAATTTGAGATAGGTAACCAAAAAAAATTGTACAAGATATAAACGAGTCTTCAATTATGATTGTTGAGATTTTTTAGTGGACAACAAAATTGTGATATTTAATTGAGATTTGTTACAATTTATAAAATGTCTCTTGGTATTAAAAAAAATAGAAATTTTAAGAAGTTATTTTGTCCAAAATATGAATGAAATACTAGATCATTAACAATATCCCTCAAAACCTAGGTGGATTAATTTAACTTCTTCAAAAAAAAAAAAATTCCTCAAAACCTTATCTTGAAACTTTCTCAAAAAGTCGTCATCGTTTATACAAAGTTATTATCCAAGGAAAATGGTTACTTATTTTCTTCTTTTCTGGAGTCTATTTCTTTCGGATAGCACTTGGGAGACATTGTGGTTGGTGCCATTGGCCAACTACAATGTCACAAGTGTACAAAAAAAACAAAAATTCTTGTGAAAGAGAAAGAAGAAAGCCACTTGTGACATTGTGGTTGGCCTTTACAGTCATCACCACAATGTCAGTCATCACCTTTCTAAAAAAAAAAAAACCATATTCGAAATCATGGTCTTAATTACTTTCAGTCATCACCTTTAACTTTGTTGAGAAACATGACATCTATGAAAATAGAGAGAAAAACTTAGAAAATTATTATATTGATTATAGTTGAAATGATACAAGAATGAAAAAGATAGATACAATTGAGTTAACCATATGACTTATATAGTAACTAAACTAGTATTCTAACTAACTATATCATTATTCTTAATATGGTATCAATTATCTTGTCACGTTTATTATATAATTCCACTCCTTGCTTAATTTAATTTCTGCATAAGCTTTCTTTGCAGACATAAACTTTTTTATTTATTTTAAAAAAAAGACTTTGCAGACATAACTCAATTATCTATTGTTTGTTACACCAACTACATTTCAATGAAATGGACGCATAACGTTTAATTTGTATATCTACAAGTCCATCCGGTCACTATTATAAGAAAAAAAATCAACATTTTAGATTCATTTATTAAATAATGCATATGGTTTTTATTGTAGACCACATACATCATTTAATGAATGAATGTAAAATATGAATTTTTGCTTATATTAGTGACCAGAGTGTAGTTTCTTATGGTTTTCAGCAATGCTCAATTCAACACAAGCAGCCACACTTACCATCTAGTAATGAACTTGCTAAATTTTCTTTCCAGCATTCCCTATTTAATCTTAAAATAACTTCGGTTGACATGAACAACAACCAAGCCTTATATTATACAACTAACTGAGGTCGCCTAACATGGATCAAATTGCAGTTAACAACCATGTAATTAATCCAAAATTGTAGGTATGCACGAAGTGGTATCAATTTTCCGGAGCAAGTCATCAAAGTCACAAAGCTTAGATTTCTTGGACCTTACATTAGAAAGTAGGGAAGAAGTGACTCCATTGTTGGAGTATTAGACAAAGGTCTTTCTCATTCATAATCTGTTTTTCTCTCTTCAATTTATCTTCAACGGTTAGCATAGTAATTCTTCAAACTGAACAAGAAATATACATGTAACATGCATACTTGTGCGTACAATAATTAATGTTCAGCAAATGTAATAAACATATGTAGCATCGAAACTTCAGATGCGTGCTACATTCAGTCATTTTATTTTTAAAAGTTATTATCCGTGTCTGTGTGTGTGTCAGTGTTTCGAGAAAGATACTGTTGGAATAAAATTTGTTTAACATTATCCTTTGAGTTTTGATGATAACAAGGTATTAAAAATTGTCAATTGGATATGCTAATATTTATTAAAGTGTGCAGAACCATAGACAAAAAAATTCAATGTCTTATTTAAGCATATGTTCTGGAAGAACAAATGAGAGCAATGGAATAAACAAGAAGAAAGCTTGAAGTTCTGAAGAGTAGAAGTTTTGAAGACAAGAAGTTCTAAAGACAAGAGGTCTAGAAGAAGCTGACGTCATCAGAAGTTCTCAAAGAACATCAGAAGCTGAAAGATTGAAGCTTCTCAAGAGTTGTTCTAACGATGATTTAATCACGTCTATCATTGCAGAAGACTAGAAGAGTGTAACAACGACTATTTCAAAAGGATTTGAAGGCTTTGGATGCTTATTCTTTGAAGAGAGTTGAAAAAGGACATTTGTACGAAGTGTACAACCACTATCTTCACTACTCTATTTTTATGCATGCTAGTACAAGAACAATAGCTGTGCCTGCAACGGTGTTCCTCCAGACTTGGAATGGATTTGAAATTGCTCCTTCATAGGACAATAACCAAATCAGGCAACATATCATTGGTGATTTGATCAAGCTTCAAACGACTCTTTCTGATGTGCTGGCATTATACAACGTCTCTTTCACACCTCTATATAAAGGAGTGAAGACATAGAGAATTGCAAGACTGATACAACAATTTACAAGTGTCAAAACTCTGCTGAAATTGTTTCACATCAAAGTTCACTTAGAATTTCTTAACAACTTTCATATCTTAGAAATTCTAGAGTCTTAAAGAGTATGTATCTGATTTGTATTGTGAACACCACTGATTGTATATCAAGTGTTCAACCTTAAACAAATTTCTTTGTTATTCTGTTTGAATAGAAGTCTCTTGCAGTTGTGCTTGAGCAAATGAAGTCTCTTGATTTAGTTCTTAAGCATAGAAAGTCTCTTGATTAAGTTCTTGAGCATAGGAAATCTCTTGCAGTTGTGCTTGAGTAGTTTGAAGTCTCTTGCTAGTTTTAGCAATGAGCAATTGTAATCAGATATTACATTTTAGTGAACTCTCCTTGGAAGTGCAAGGGGGAGATGACTACTTCTGGTTTGTGGAAGGAACCTGAACTCTATCTGCTTTTGAACAGTGAATTCAGCTTAGGAGAAAACGAAGAAAAAGATAACACAATTCAACCCCCCTTCTTGTGTTTTTCTCACCTACAGATACTAACATCATTCCTATTTCCATCAACTTGGAAAGGAGATCTAGATTCAACGCTACTAAAGCATGTAACAACAAATTAATCGGTGCTCGTTACTACCTAGGTCTAGAACAAGAACATGGACCATTAAATCAGCAGATAATTTTGAGTGTGAATCACCTAGAGATTATGTTGGCCATGGAACACACAGCTGCAACAACAATAAGGTTAATAGTGAAAAACACAAGTTTCTTAACTTCTTTGACTTATGTTATGTTATCCTTTCAATAAGTGGCCTCTTTTTAGTTTTTGAAAATTACTTTAGGAAATCTCCTCAAAAATATTTACTTTTAATTGGTCTGCTTTTTTAATTTAACAAAACTATTTCACCTATTTCAATTAAAATTCACTCTCATAAAGAGAGGGCAAATAGACTATGATGGATAGGGGTGGGAATAGACCAAACCAGGCCAGGCCAGACTTTGATAGGCCTGAGCCTGGCCTACGAAATTTTTAGCAAGCCTAAGCCTGGCCTATGACCTTTCATAGGCCTATTTTTTTTGGCCTGACTTGGACTATTTAAAAGTCTGGTCTGGCCTATAAGCCTATGTACAGGCCTACTTCATATTAAAGTCATAAAATATTCAATTTTCTCTACTTCTGAATAGGCCAAACTGGCCTCAAAGCTTATTTCACTGTAAGACTTGTCTATTGTTATAAGGCTTTAAAAGCCTATTTCACTATAAGGCCTCAAAGCCTATTTAAAAAGTCTATTATTTGTGTTTTTTCTTGATTTTTATGTTTATATAAATTATATTTTAATATAAATAAAAAATAAATTTGAATAATATGCATGAATAGGCCGACCTATCAGGCTTCGTAGGCTTTTTTGATAGCCTAAGCCTGACCTATTTACTTAAATAGGCTTTTCAAAAGCCTAAGCCTGACCTTTTTCATAAACAAACCAGGCCAGGCTTAAACAGGCCAGGTCGTAGGCCCCTGCAGGCCGGCCTGGCCTATTCCCAACCCTAATGATGGATCATATTATATGTGCCAGTTATATAATTTTGATGTGTAAACCATTTTACACTTTCAACATTCAACCAACTATACGTGGAATTTAGAAGTAATTATGAATAAAGTTAAATATTTTTAGTGATATAACGATTATGGTTGATTGAGAATGCAATTGATTTATTTATACCAACACAGGATATGCATTGAATCTATACTTATAGAGTTGAGGTTTATTATGTAAATTAGTTTTTCACCGAGATCCTCCGAAAATTCATTGGATAAGTCTATTAATTGTTTGATCTAGGACTAATCTAGACATAAAACCAATTGATTACACTATTTTCCTCTGCAAAGTAGGCTTCGTAAACAACGGATAAAAAAGATCATTAATCTTCCTTCTCAAGAAATTACAAGCTGCAATTACTTGGCCACTAAAACAACCAATGATATTCTAAATTACCCATCAATCACACTCAAATCTTGATTCTAAAGTAACCATGAGAAGGACCGTTAGTAATGTGGGTCGAAACAAAAATGTGATATATTTTATTAGCATCTTTTAATTTATTTTTTTTGTTGAAAGGAGCTACTTTGAATTTGAAACATGTGGAGTTGGAAGTTCTGGTATGGCCTAAGATGTTAATATTCACGTAGTTGAAACAAGAAAACTCAAATCATGTGACACTTAATATTCAACTATCACCGTATGTTTGCATCTTTACCGAATTTCTTTGTAATCCATTAGGGTTGGGAATAGGTCAGGCCTACAAGGACCTATAACCTGGTCTGTTTAGACCTAGCCTGTTTAGTAGAGATGCCTAAGCTTAGACTTTTTAAAAAGTTTATTTAGATAGGGGTGTGAAGGTCACCGAAAGCAATGAGCACAGTGATAAACACAACCAAAAAGGGGTGTGAATGATAACACAACCAAAAAGGGGTGTGAAGTAGCCTAGGAACGAAACACTACTAATAGATGATGTTGTCGGCGGCAAATGTCGCCTCTAACAGCAGGAAGCATAGAGAAAAGATCACAAAATCAGAACTAGCTCTCACATACCATGTAAAATTATGTAAAGCTTAGTGTGTAAATTTTGTGTATAATGAGATCACACACCTTATATTTATAATGATTTTACAATAAATGCATTGAATATTTAATTAGTAATCAATAACCTAGGAAACTAAATACTTTAGGAGCAATAACATTTAGGAAGTTGTACAATTAAAGAAATATTTAAAGATTCTTAAATTTTTTTTATTTGGTTTCTAAAAGATTTTTAACTTAACAATTTCAAAATAAATGTCGTATAAGGTTTTTTTACACACCAATTATCTTCTTCTTTTAAAATGAATGTCGTTAATATATATTCTTAACTTTTTTTTGTTGACGAAATCTAAATACAAATGGTAATATTTGAATATTTAAACATTTTCCATGCGCAAAATCAGTTGAAGATTGTGATTTGTGGCGTATCCGCATAAAAAGTGTTAGTGTAACTTGTCAACTCTGTTTTTCTTTTTCCACTTTTAAACTCTGTTTTAACAGTATTAGGTAGAAATAAATAAAAGGACTGAATATTTTTATCAAGAAAACCGAATTTCTTTCTTAATCCATGTGTCTCAAACTGTTCTTTGCGAATCATTTCCAATAAAACTCAATCATAGTTCATTCAAAGAATCAATATTTTTAAGAGGTAGTATATTAATATAAAAACTAAATATATTTTTAACTTCTGAATTAGTAAAAGATTTTGCTCAAATACATATCCTTCCTCGTAAGAGAACAATTCAAAAATACTAATAACAGAAATAAGATTCATCAATTTAAGTTTGAATATTGACCATTGTCTAAATTCAAAAACGCTAGTCAAAAATAAAAATCAACAACGCAACAGATCCTACACCAATATAATTCATGATCATGACCAAGAGATTTAATTTTACAAGTAGACAAATTTGAAAGCAAAGCTGCTTAATAAATCTGCATATATACCAGTGTAGTACAAATTCATGAGATAGGGAGAACAAAAACAACCAACGACAAATATACACAAACCAAGTTGGTGGTAAAAGTTGAAGGAAATATAACAACAATGGTGCGCGGAATTTAGCAAAAACACAGTCACGTAAAGAATCATAACCGATAATGTCAACGTTGTATCTTTTAATCGGTAGTTCTTTCTGTACAAAAGCAAGGCAGCACATGAATAGTACACTGAATATGCAAGAATACTCAGTTTCTTTCTGATCGAGTACCATTTCCATTTGCATTGGAACTAGAAGATGATGAGGAAAATAATCCATTGAAAGGCCATGGAAATGAGAATCTTCTACCCCCACTTGGACTTCTCCCTTCACTATCTTCTTCAGCATTGGCATTGGCATGTCCAGTAATTTCATCATCCCTTTGATTTCTGTGATTCCTTGACACATCAGAGTCTTGCTTAGGTTCATCCACTCGCAGTTGAGACCTGCAAACAGGGCAAGAACTATGAAGCTCCAGCCAGGGTAGGATACAAGCACTATGAAACCTATGTTTACATGGCATCTCTTTAGCTTCAGAACCAACTTCAAAATCATCCAAACAGACAGAACACTGCAAATTCTCAATAATCTTCACAGTCGGTAGAGATTCAACGGCTTCCTTCGGTGCAGGTGGAGTTCCATACCTATTAGGGTCATTCTCAGACAAATGTTGCAACAACAGATCCAAACCAGGCCCTACGAAATAGTCGCCAAGCGCCCCAATTGGGTTATGATTATCACTTTGATCTCGGTTTGAATCATAGGAACCTTGAACTATAATAGTCTGATTAAAAGGATTAATCAAGATTACATGCTCTCTTTCTCTTTCCCTAACACGGTCATCACTGTCACTATTCTCGTGTGATTCAGATGTCAGTCCAGCTCTTATGCCTTGGAGCAATTGCTGAATGGTAGCCGAGCTTCTTCTCCTCCTTCGAAGGATGGACTCGAGCTCTCGATCATAATGTCCTACACCACCATGATCATCATCACGATTACCACTTTCATAATCATCTTCAAGCTCTATTCGTCTCAATCTTCGACGAAGCCGCGGATTACCCATCATGCCTAGCAAGATTGGTGCCCAAAGAGAGGGAGAACGATCCACTTCAAAATCAGGTTCTGGTATATTTTGCAAGTCACTGATACCAGTAGCACTGCTCATTTCTTCGATGAATCCACTTTGGCAAAGTGGACATTTGATCTCCATTCCCATGACAGGGCTGACTATTTGAGAACACGCGTGACACCAATATCTTGCCGCCATTGTTTCGTCCATGATATTCTATTTAGAATGTGCCGTCCAAAGATCACAGATACTATATTCCTTAATTCCTGAAACATCAAGCCAATACAACTTCAAATCAAAATCCAAAACACGGAAAATTAAGGACTTACATCTATTAGAGTTCATAGAATTAGGTTTGAACCCTCGAAATATTCATGGTTCGAGCAAAAAAATTGCCAGAGACGAATTTTTTCCCAAACCATGAATAAAAAATTTCTAAACGTGAAACCAAATATGCACTAATTCAACAATAAATTATCAAATATCATCATTGCACAAAATCAACACGATTTCATTGATCTAGCAATCAAGGTCAATGATTGGTTAAACAAAAGCAAACCAAAAATTAAAAAAAAAAAATAATACAATTTAATTCATACGCTATTAACAAGTTCAATAATCAAGCAGAAAGAAAAAAAAAACCCAAAACCCCCAAAAATAAACCTAAAAAAGAAAAACTAAAACCATCACAGATCAAATAATGATGAAGAACATTAATGAAAGAAAAAAAAAAGAATAATAATAATCACCTTTAACAAACGAAGAATGAAAGAATCGAAGCAACGAAGATTTGTACAGCGAAGGGTTTATGAAAAAACGAACATTAACAAAAAAAATAAATAACGCGAATCGGTTTATATATAAAAAAACGAAAAGAAGGATCTGGAAGAGTTGAAATAACGGAAATACGACACGCGCGGGGAAAATTGAAGCGCGTGCGGAGAAGGTGCAAGCAAAGCAAGATGATCGTAATTGAGACGCAAATATAAAGAACGAATTAAAAAATAGTAAGAAAATTGACGGAATAATAAACAAATAATAATATTATATTGTTAAGATTAAGAGCGATGAAAAAGTACCAAGAAGAAAGATTAACGAAGAAACGTTTGAGAGGTCATGAATCGGTTGTGATGATGGTGTTGGTGGGTGGTGCAGAAATGAATTGTTTGTTTGTTTGCAGCGTAACAGAGATGAAAAGAAAGAAAGATGGAAGTTGGAATTTGGGGTAAGTGTGATCAATCGATCAATCCAAACTGTGTCTCATTTCCCTATTTTCTTTTTCTTACTATTATTACATACATTTTTTATTTTATAACTTACATTTAATTTTTGGAGTAAAATTTCATTCTAGTAAATAGTAAACTTCGTCATAGCTCAGTTGGTAGAAGAATGCATTATTATATATAGGGGTTGGGTTCGAACCTGGACACCCCACTTATTCATCCAATAGACTACTTGACAAAAAAAATAGTAAACTTCAAAAATCAAATTACTCCTAAAGATAATTTTAAATATTTCATTAATTGAAGTAGCATTAACCATTATTTTTCTAACACATTAATAACTATTTCATAAATGTCCTAAAAATAATTTAATCTCTATATTTTAACAATTTGAAACTAAGAGTTTTTTGGGCGTATAATAGTAAAGAATAAGTATAAAATATGATAGGATAAACACTTATCTTATCTTATGTTAGCATTCTAAATGATATCTTCAAATTTTGTCAAAAAAAAAAAATGATATCTTCCAAAATAATAGCCCTCTTTTTATTTTTGGTAATTACTTTGGGATAATCTCCTAAATAATATTTATTTTAAATTGATCCACTTTTTGAATTAAACAAAACTTTTTCACCTCTTTCAATTAAATTGGACCCTCGGCTCCACTCACTCACATAAAGAGAGGAAAAAATGGACCGAAGAATCATATATGTGTTTGCTACGTGATTTGCTTTGATTTTAAGATTAAAAGTCATCTATTTCGTAAGACAAAAAAAGGTTTAATAGCAGTTTTTGCCCCTTAACTTTTACGAAGTTGTGATTTTGGCCCCCCAAGAAAAAAAAATACAAAACCGCCCCTAAGTTTTCTAACTGTAGCAGTTTTGTCCCCCCAATGCCAATTTTTGGTAAAATAAAATATAAAAAATAACATGTGGCACCTCACTTAGGGTGTCACGTCAGCGTAGACCGAGTCAAAATTGGTCTTGGGAGCCAAAACTGCTACAAATGCAAAACTTAGGGGGCGGTTTTGTAGTTTTTTTTCTTAGGGGGCTAAAACTGTTATTAAGCCATAAAAAAATACATTTGGTTAGTTTGGTTGACTTAAAATAAAATTTGAATCAAACCAAACTAAATCAATACAATTTGAGTTGGATCGGTTGATGCGAGTTTTTTTTAGACAATACAATATTTTGTTTTCAACGTTAAAATCAAGTAAAAAAAACAAAAACATAACATATTTCTAACAATGTTTTAAATTTAATCTAACATTACATTTTCATCCAACAATATTCCGAACAACATAGACCAAATTAAAAGCATAGACAAAAAGTAATCACATTCTTTAAGAAATGCAAAATACTATGATTTTATTATTTTTTAAAAGTTCAAGTAGCACATAGTCTAAGTGGCATAAGTTTAATTAGTGTTATTTTTATGTTACAATTTGGTTTGATTTGAATTGATTGAGTTTGTGATTTTTTTATTACATCGATTCGATTTTGAACACCTTAAATTTCAAAAGTAGTACAATTTTTCTCTAAAAAAAAAAAGTAGTACAACTTTTGTATCACATGTAACAAACTTAACTTTCTACGATTGAGATATTTAGACATCAAAATGTTAGCCTTCTTATACAATATCATATATGTTGATCTCTATTTCTCTTTTACTTTTTATTTTTTCAATTTACACATATTTTAAAAATAGAACTTTGTATTTGATATCGAAATTGTCTTTTTTTTTCTTAAGAAACAAAATTTTATCAATGTTGTATGGTGCTCTACTATTTTTTGTTTATGTGGTTATGTTATCCTTCTTTGAATAAATTGTCTTTTTTTTTTTTTTTTAAGAAATCCTCTTTTTTTTCTTGGAAATTACTTTGGGATAATCTTCTAAAATATATTAATTTAAATTGGTCCGTTTTTTTAATTAAACAAAAACTCTTTCTCCTCTTTCAATTAAATCGGATCCTGATTTCGTGAGATTAACTCAGTTGGTATAGACAATGCATAAAATATGCAAAGTCTGAGGTTCGGATCCGACCACCACCAATTAAATTGGACCCTATTTGTCAAAAAAAAAAAATTAAATCGGACCCTACTCCCTAGGCTCTCCACCGACTCACATAAAGAAACCATTGTATATGTTGTCTTGCCACTGTATTTTATGACAGTGCTATAAGATGTGTGTGTACAGACGATCCAGATTCTCTCACATAAAAAAAAAAATTTATGTCGAACATTTGATAAAACTATTTCTTTTCTCTCTTTTTCTCTCACACGCTATACTTAATTTATAATTGGGGTTTCGTTCATACGCTATGGCGATAATTGGCTTGAAATTTGTATTGTATTCTTAAAGTTAGGTAAAACGAAAAAACACAAGAAGACGAAGAAGAAGTCATTCCGATGGTTTCCAATTCCAACTCCGATAATTCGGTTTCAAGGTCAGTACATCGATTTGCTACTACGCATTGTTTTCTATTTTAACATTTTATACCTTTCAAGTTCAAATAAGTTTGCAATAATTTGCAATTTCTTTTCTGTTTTCCCTCAAAAAGGATCAAAAGCAATGATGGAGTGTTGAAAGACATGACCAAAATCTTGTACAAATTGATTGCCGTTTTAGCTGTTTTGTTAGCATTCAATTACACTGAAGCTGGAAACAAGTTTTCCAAACAACAATACACCATCTATTTCATCTCCTCCGTTATCGTTGTTGTCATATTTATTAATCGACGATGGAAAAACAAAAACGACAATGTCAATGGCAACACATTGGAATCGGAGATGGAAAAACTCTTCAAGAAATTGGACACAGATGGTGATGGCAAGATATCGATCTTAGATCTGAGATCGATAACAGGAAAGTTGGAAATAGGAGATGACGTTGATGGAGGATCTATCACGCTTCAAGAGTTTATTGAGCTAAGTACAACAAACTATGAATCTGAAGAGGAAATAGAAAACTTAAAGGGCACGTTTTCTGTGTATGACATTGATGGCGATGGTTTCATCACCGCAAAAGAGCTTAATACGCTTATGAGAAGCATTGGTCAAGAGTGTTCCTTGGATGAATGTGAAAAAATTATTGGTCGAGTTGATAGCAATGATGATGGTAGGATTGATTTTGAGGATTTTAGAATCATGATGATGGGTTCTCAGCCATAATAGAGTCGAACATCAAACTTGACATTTCTTTCTTTGTATTGCATTTGTAATTTTGCATGTATATCCATTGACAATTGCCACTAGATCAAATTCATTCTACAATTGTGTTGTTATTTTTTTTTGGTTGGAATCACAATTGTGTTATGTCGATGTTATTCATGATATGGTATGTAGAAGTGGTCAAAGTTTCATATTTGCTTTCTATAACAAGAAGTGAGTTTAAGTACTAACATGGATCATATAAAAAAAAAAAAAGAGGTGCTATACGTAGCGAAAAGATTTTCGCTAAATTTCCCAAAGCTTATTTACAGTGTAAAATTGATATAGCATGACGGCTTTAAGTTTGGTAATTGCCAGAAAACACGGGAGGGTGGTGTGAAACAACCAATCACAGTTATTCGCTTGGTATTCGGGAATATAATCTCTCGAGATGTATAGCATTTTTGTTAATATATATATATATATATTTATAGATAGACGAAATGACAAAACCATTATAAACTCACACACACAAGTGGAGGTACCGGGGTTCGAACCCGGTCATGGCATCCGGCCTAACGATTTTGGCATTTTGCCAGTTGAGCTAGCATTTCGGTTAAAAAATATATATTAACAAGAAGAAAATGTTATACTCGGTTTTTTGTAAAAAAAAAAATATATATAGCTGTTTTTTTTAACATCTTCACCATGATTGGCAAAACAAAATTAGGTACATACTAGGGATATTAGAAATGGGTTAGGTCTGGTTTGGCTAAACGCGAACCCAGTCTTAAATTAGATCGAACCAATTATTTAGTCACGAACATGACTGTGAATCTAATTGAAGTCGATGTAATACATGTTCAATACGGATGAGATGATACAAGGACAAGATCAAATTGATTTTAGGATAAGCCACCTTAACTAAATTAACGATTACCAACAATGTTGCTAATATTTGTCATTTCAGGGTTCGAATTATGACAAAATATTAACTTAACAATTAACATACTAACATTTTCTATTAGAAAAAACAATGGTATAGTAATAGTTGGATCACTTTGTCAAGTGATCTGCGATCGTTACAAACTATCGCAATACTCCATGTGGTAGTTGTAACGACGGTTTTCCAAACCATCGCAAAATGGTCTAGCGACACCGATATCCTCGATCGTTGGGGACCGTCGCAGATGGCACATTGTGATGATTTGAACCGTAGCAAATCCTCAAATGGTTGGCTTTATTTCATCTGTTGTTAAAAAATTAAAAAGGTAATTAAGCCCAAACAATATCTAAAACATCATCTCATTTGTTATATTTCTAATTTGTTTTTAAAGAGTCTTCTTTACTTTATTTCCTGGAACTTTCTTTTCAATAACAAACAATAATTATAATCTATGCTCTATATTGAATTTATATACAGGGCATCATTATTGTGGCCATTTATACTTGGCCTGACTTTTGCATAATATATTCCGATGGAGTCCAATTCAAACTCCAATAATCCAGCTTCAAGGTTAGTACCTCGCTTTGCTACTATGCATTAGCGTTTAATTTTTACCTTTCAAAGTTCAAAAAGGTTACTAACTAGGTTTGGTTTTGGTATTTTTTTTGTTTTCCCTTTCAAAAAGAAGCAAAAGCGATGAACTAGTGTTTAAAGACTTGGCCAACATCTTATATAAACTGTTTACCATTTTGGCTGCCTTGGTAGTACTGAACTACACAGAAGCAGGAAACAAGCTTTCCAAACAACACTATACGACCTATTTCATCACCGCGGTTATTGTATATTTCTTACTATGGATTCTTCAAACTCTTTTAAAACAACCCATTAGGGTTGAAAGTTTCATTCCAATTTCAGTCTTACTCTTACTAGGATCTGTTGCCTCATGTTTAGCCTTGCTACTTATTTCAAGCAACATTGCCATCGTCACTTTGGCCTTATGGCTCACTGTATTTGTAGTTGCTGTTATATATAATTATCGATTTCAAAGAGAGAGCAACAATGGCATCGCTAATGGCGACGCTGGTGATGACAATGGTAGCACCTTGGAATTGGAGATGGAAAAAATCTTCAAGACATTGGAGACCAAAGAAGGTGACGGCAAGGTCTTGATATCTGATCTAAGAGTGATAATGGGAAAGTTGGGTATAGGAGACGATGTTGACGAAGGAGGATCTATCACACTGCAAGAGTTTATTGAGCTAAGCACCACGAAATCTGAAACTGAAGAGGACATAGAAAACATAAAAAATGCCTTTGATGTTTTTGACATTGATGGTGACGGTTTCATCACCGTGGAGGAGCTCAATACGGTTATGAAAAGCTTTGGTGAAGAGTGCTCCTTGGCCAAATGTGGAAGAATGATCGGCAGCGTTGACACCGATGGTGATGGCAGAATTGATTTTAATGAATTTAGAATCATGATGATGGACATGTAGCTCTTTCATCTGCCACTGGATCAAAGTCATTCTTCAAATTGTTATTATCGCCACATATATCCAATGATTTATTTATTATGTATGGGTTAAAAGTAGTCGAAGTTTCATATTTGTTTTTTTATAACAAGAAGAAAAACAATATAAATGGTTACTTTTAACATCTTTACCTAGGTTTGCCGATTTTCTTTTACATGTAAATTGGAAACTATACTCACTCTGGTGATGATGTTAACTTTGATGTTATAGTTATCATTATGATCTTTATGCGACTGTTACGGTAATAATGTGGATGTTGGTCTTGATTTTAATTTATAGCATCTCCATCGACACAATTTAAAAAGAGTGGTGATATATGTACAACTATTTGGGACAACTTTGATGACAACTTTTATTTTCTCGGTCCAAAACAATAGGAAGAGAAAAAAGAAAAGAGAGAATAAGAATATAATGTCAGTATGAAAGAGAAAGTTGTCAAAAAATTGTTGTACAAATATCATTTCTCATTTATAAAACTCATTTTGGATAACATGTTTAATTTAGTGGGCTTCATTGTACTGCATCACCTGGATATAACCTATTATATTTTTATATTTTCAAAAGTGCATATTTAAATAACTCATATTTTTTTGTTGGTGACTCAAAACAAATGTTAGTAGATTTAAGGTTGACATGATATGTATGTACGGTTGAGGTTCTTGACTTGAGTGTTATGTTTATTTACAGGCCCGTTCTTTGAGGGAGCAAAGAGCTCAATAGAGTTGGGTCTCCTTAAGATATGAGCCTAAAAACAAATTATAGCCCAATACTACTATCCCAACTAAAAAAAAAAATTCCTTATTCTCATTTCTTTGATACGTGCGTTCTAGACTTTCCTTCTTTTCGTTTTAGTGAGTGGAAGGTTGATAAAGGTATTCGCCTGAATTTGTAAAATTTTATTCTAATATGGATATTTTTTTGTGTTAGTTACAATAATGAGTATTTCTTATGTTTACAGATTTTATTTTCAATTTAAATAGAACATTGCTCTTTTAAAAAAATGCATTTTTATTTTATTACCGACCTCTGTTTACTTACAGAGCCGGACCTTTGGATTTATAGGAACGACCCTGTTTATTTATATTTTTAGTAGGTTTTGTATGGGTATAGAGTTACTAGTGTT
>Ga0315913_1001472_pt1 | contig 26055 bp, 11 predicted proteins | sample MpolsnodulesMG_FD_207736 | JGI IMG/M metagenome (GOLD analysis project Ga0315913, IMG submission 207736) | Medicago polymorpha root nodule microbial communities from Los Angeles, California, United States - small nodules | ecosystem: Host-associated > Plants > Roots > Nodule | place: USA...
TTATGTAATGTCACATCCAAACACTTCAATTTATGTAAGTACTTTTTAGTGTACATATCCAAACATAAATAGCTTATCAAGTATAAGAGCTTATGATGTAAGCTCTAATGTTATAAGCTCTAATGTTATAAGCATCTATATAAGTTGTTTATCCAAACGGGGCCATAGTATAGCACTTATGGTGCTCTTTTTGGGATATATTGTGTATGTAATTGACTAATCATCACTCTCTTAATCGTCAATATTATTTATATTTATGTTGATGTGCTACGAGCCTATGACTGGTTTCTTTTGTTTGTTAATATATTTGCATATTAAAAAATGGTTATAATTATATTGTACATTTAATTATATATATTTTTTATTAACGTATCCCAGCCGTATCGTATCTTGATTTTTAAAATTTTCTCGTATCGGTGCAGTATCTTATCCGTATCGTATCTCGTATCCGGACTTCAGAGCATATACTCTTTTATTAGATGAAATACATGTGAATCCCACCACCACTTTGAAAACGAGTCCCACATGTATTTCATCCCTCTAAATTCATAGGTTCAATAATCATAATCAATACCAACATTTACAAAGAGAAAAGCTCAAGTAAGACTTGTTCCATTTACATAATACTGAAATTAGAAGTATGAAAAGAAAGAAAAATAAAATCATAATCCCACTCTAGAAATGTCAAATGCAAGAATAAGCAACCTCTTAAAGCACCTTAGATAACAACTAAAGTGTCTAGATATATAGTATTTTTTTCAAATCTGAATCAGAATGAAATCATTGAGACCATATCAGAAATGAAACTCAACTTTAGGGTACAAACCATAGAAATGCATATATGAAACCAAATATACAGTAAGCATATAAGATCAAGTCACTAAACCTCATATCATCTTCAAATATTTGTGACTTTGTTTTTCACAAATTGGAGGTGTCTTAAAGAGCTTCAAATACTTCATACCTTGCAGTATTGCAATTCCTTTTCCAGTGGGAGGTGAAAAAATCCACAGCATGCAGAGGTATGACAGATCCTAACCTCAGATGCAACTTCAACTTGATATGTCAACTAATGTCAAATGAGGTCAATTCTTTCAATCAACATACTTATGGCAGAGCAGTTTTGGTTCTACGACCTAATCGACATCTATTTCATTGTCGCTAAAGCACTTGTCAGTCACATTAAACGGAGAAGTAGAATAACATTGATATGAATCATTAGTTTGTATGTGAAAAATTACGATGATCATCGATACTAGTAATCTGGTATGATTTTCACCGGGCATCATTCATGAAGCTAGCCTGACTTTGCAGTTCAACCTATCATTGGAACACATCAAATTTTCAAGTTGCATCCGAGGTCATGTTCTATCATACCAATCTATTACATTTTACTTTTGTGATTTCTGTCAGGAATTCATGTATGATTGGTAAACTATGAAGCCTAGATACTTCAAAAATGAACAACGACAAGTATATAATTCCGGTACGTGTCTAGAAAGAATATGTTAGGAGTCTCGTAATGACTAGAGATATAGCCTATGTGATGCTTATACGGCCAGTCATTCCTCGCGTTATAGACTGGCTTTCTAAGGTTCGGTAATAAAACGAGGAGGGGAAGTCAGTGAAATCGAGTGGTTACCAGTTACGCATTTCCACTCTTTTGAATATATAGTCTGCATCTTCAAGATTCTCCCCAATTCTTCTTCGTTGTGATGCTTCTTCTTTTGACTATGAAGAAATGAAGAAAAGAGAGAATTTGGAATGACAAGACATAATGTATCACTGAGATATAAAAATTTACATTGGGAAAGTGTTGGAAAGGACGTAAAGAGAGTTTGGAAATAAAATAACACTGTCATAATTTTTTTAGCAGGAATGGAAAAGGACAGAAATGAACCAAAGTAGTTGTGCTCCCTCTACCTATATTTGTAGCCTCAATAATCAAAAAGCAATATCAACAGTGTTGAAAAGCCGAATACGGGCACGTGACCTTCTTGACGCTAGTATAATGTCCATTCGTTCATTTCTAAGTGTCGTTTTTATTTATGTTCTATTTGTTTAGAAATATGCTTGGGTTGCTTTTTTTTTTTGTTTTTTTTTTATAAATAAAAATGTTGTTTGGTAATTACAATTGTTAATTGTTTTGTTTTTTCATATAAGAATGTATGTTTGGAATCTACTTTGTCATAGAATTATGTACTGAGTTGTATGTGGATATGTGGATATTTTGCAGGCTGAAGACATTCAAACTAATGAGATCAGAATAGCTAGGAATGTTGAATCTGTGAATTGTACTGCTGAACCTGAACTACTAGCAACACTGCCATCGAGTATGGAGGGGGAAAATGATGTGAACGCTAGTACTCTTCAACCATTGAAAAAAGAAGATGGGAAAGGAACTAGTAGTACTCGTGTCACTGTCCATTTTGATGTTGACGAATGTAGCAGAGCGTTAGCTAGGATGATAATTGTTGATGAGTTACCTTTTAAGTTTGTTGAGGGAAAGGAATTTTGCTATTTCATGAGTGTTGTGCAGCCTAGATTCTCAATTCCTTCTAGGATTGCAGCTGCTAGAGATTGTTGGGATATTTTAACTGATGAGAAACATAAGCTAAGAAGTATGTTAAGGAGGGGATAAGAGAAAAGATTGGAAATGCTGGATTTTGGATTTAATTTTTGGCTGGATGTACTATTTAATTTTGGATTTTGGTTGTAGATGGACTAGTTAATATATGAAAATAATATTCTACAACTTATGGAATTATAGTTAATATATGAAAATAATATTCTATAACTTATGGAATTATGAAAGAATTTGCTACTACCTAATATATGAAAGAAAAAAGAAATTACTACAAATCGTCTTGTATACTTTATATGAGTGCAGCAAGGAAAAAATGACTCAAAATGATTTTTAATATAAGCATTACTATCACTTATTTACAATTTGGATAACCGAAAACCGAACAAAATTAAACCGCGTTAAATTGGATCGGACCGGTTCGGTTGATTTTATTAATACCAACCGAACCGCGTGTATTTTATTTTTTGGATCGGTTCACTTTTTGCCTCATAACCGAGCCGAACCGCACCGCGAACACCACTATGTTTTATTTTGTTTTTGGTTATGTTTGTATGTATAAATCAGATATAATGCTAGGTTATGTGTGATGTCTCTATGCAAATTAATTATGCTTTTAATTGATAATAGAACTCTGTGGGAAAATACTTTTAATCGATAATTAAGTTACGTTCGTTGAAAATACTTTTTGTTAGGGCGGATACGGGGATGAGACGGGAATTCCAAAACCCATTGGAGACAAGTATGTGATTCAATTTTTCATCCCTGTTGGATATGAGTAGGGTAACGGGTAAGTGTACGAAAATAGGAGATGGTGATGGTAAATACAGAACCCGTCCCCCCAGCCCCATTGTCATGCCTAATTGGAACCCGTCCCGACTCAACCCCATTGTCATGCCTAATTGAAACTGAATGTGTGTAAAACATTCAACATCTTATACTAGACTTCAATTTTCATATTTTTTTTTTTTATAATAATTTGTATCTTCTAGGTTAGCCAATGTAGACAAATTTCAACCGTATCAGTTAATCTGAAGATGAGTAAATTCGACAAAAATAAAGGTTTTAGGAGCTTTGAGAATGCATATGGAGCATAAACTTTCTTTACATATTTATCTCCGTCCAAACATCCGGAACAAAGATATATCTTTGGCTTAAATATATTTTCCAACTTTTATCTTTTGCTAAAAATTTCATTTCGGTCCTTTATCTTTTTTCAAAATCGTTTTAGTTCTGTCTTTTTAAAAGGGTGATATTTTAATTTTTATTTTCATTCATTTTGGTATGTCAAAAGGAATAAAACATCACCTTTTTAAAAAGATAAAAGACTTAAAACGATTTAGAAAAAGATAAAGGTCTAAAATAATTTAGAAAAAAGATAAAGGACCAATACACATTTTTAATAAAAGATAAAGAACATAAAAAATATATTTAAGCCAATATCTTATTAACACGCAATCGATAGTTAGGAGTTAATAATTTGTGATTTTAATCTCTCATTTAAAAAAAATGAAAAATATAATATCTTAGTTTGTAAAATTTTTGAATTTCAAACTTATTATGTTGTTCATAAGCGGTAGGTGATATGTGATGCTAACAAATGTATATTAAATCAAATAAGCTTATAAGAACTTATGCATGAAAATAGTCAGCGAGCCATCCCTTCCTCGTTCCGATGGTTATTGGAAATTAATCAGATATTAGGTCTCTCCTATGTTTGAAATAGAAATTGAAATTAATTTCAAAATTCAAACATAAACAAAAAATAAATAAATATTCATTGTAAACATGTCTTAATCCAAACAATTCATACAACTAAACCGGATAAAATAGCATCAAAGTTGTCATTATAGTACAATCAAACAGACTTAAGACAAATATACCTATGAGTCTATGACAAGAACATGAGTATAACAAAACCAGAATCCAGCAATATTCCTGCACTACACTTGAAGCAGATAACCACCAATGTTTTTCATTTCAAAGCATTGCCAACCTACTTTTAATTCTTATCCTCCAACGGTAACAGGACAGAATCACGGGTCTTCGCGATTTAGTTCATGCAGTCACTCCATTTGCAAAACATTTCAACACAGTAACATAACAACATGCAATTTGCAGGAACCAATTAACAGAAAGTTGTTACCTCAGTTCTGCATTGAAATACAAAATCAGATCAGATTGTTTTCCTCAATAATTTAATATTACAGAAACAAAGAAGAGTAACTTAATACCTTTAAACTTGACAATGATATCCTTGAATTCCTCTTAATTTTCTGGTTCTGATGATTCAATTTCAATTAGTTTGATGTATGATATCTTGGGCCAATCATGTCCAACCTCTGGCTGGTATCTTCTACATAACTCAGGACAATCTCCAATTAATAAGTGTTCAAGGTTTGGGAGGCAATGCACATCATTAGGGAGTGAAAGTAATTTCGGGCAATTTGTAATTGAAAGTGTTTTTAGAGAAATGAGAGTTGATGACCACTCAGGAAGTTTCTCAAGATTTTCACAGTCACCAATCATTAAGCTGTGTAATGTGTCTGCACATCCTTGTAACCATCGAGGAAGACTCAACAATTGTGGCAAAAATTCAATACATAGTAACTTGAGCCTTAACTTGGGGATTACATTCTCATGGCCCAAAGACAATTTCAAATTAAAGACTTTAGTTTCCTGCAAGAAGAAATATGCAACGATTTAAGATTAGGAAGCTGTATTTCTCCAAGCAATATAATGACTCCAAATTGTCACAATAAACGATAGATAAAACTTCTAAAGAAGTCAATTTGGCAATCTCTTTGTCTGGAAAACTAGATTGCATTGTTGTTATATGTAGCTGTCGAAGGCTGATCAAATTTCCTATTCCACAGGGTAATGTTTCAAACTTTACGCATCCACGGAGATCCAAAGTTTGCAAATTCTGAAGTATGCACACCGAATCAGGGAGGCTCTTCAATTCTTTATTGTACTCAAGGTTGAGATATCTCAAATGTTTTAGTTTACCAATTGAGCGGGGCAAACTCTCATATGTAGAATTAGTTAACTGCAAAACGCGCAAGACTTTACACATTGATGCCAAATTGTTCAAGAAAGCTATATTGTTGGCTTCTAATGGAAAAAGTATTGTTCTCAATCCAGTGGGAATTGATGTTTGTCCAAGCAAATCATTTGTAGTAAATGACAAATGGAGAACATTCTCAAATATATTTTCATTACGGTATTTCGACGATTGAAACTCATCTCCTGCAACATGTACAACAAGACCATGCACTAAATCATGCAATTTAAATCTACAGAAAAGACCACAGTCAAAGAAATCTTGAAGGAAAGATCTTGATTGTAGCTCGTGCAAAATTTGAATGCCGACATCTTCCGAGGTTTTACCCTTGTTTGGTGATGGAAGAAAATCAAGAGCCTCACAAAGCACAGTCACATCATAATGAACAAATAGGAAGTCTTTTACAAAGAGGGAGAAGCAGGCAAAACATCGTTTTAAATAAGATGGTAACTGATCAAAACTTAATTTGATAGCAGGCAAAATATCACCTTCTTTTTGCGGTAAATTCCAAATCTCATTGTCCCTAACAAACTTCCACACTTCAATATCATCTTTTAAGAAAAATGAACTCCCCAATGTTCTTAGGGCCAAAGGAAGCCCTCCACATTTTTGCACAATTTCTTTCCCAATCTCTATCAGTTTTGGAGATTTTCTCTCTTTTCCCTCTTTAAATGCCCATTTGAGAAATACAGACAAGGAATCCTCTCTAGAAAGACCTTGTAAAGTGTATGATGTGTTTGTGCACATCATTTTCGCAATTGTGTGGCTACGTGTAGTCACTAAAACTTTACTTCCTTCATCACCTGCTAGTAATAAATTCCTCACCTCTATCCATTTGACATGATCCTCATTCCATACGTCATCCAAGACGAGCAGGAATTTTTTACCGGCAAGTGTGTTTCTCAAATGAGATTGTAGCTGCTGCACATCAAGGTTTTTAATGTTTGCTTGGTCAATGATGTTAGGAGCGGAATCACTAACGCTAGCTGAACTGAGGATTTTAACAAGAAGTGGCTGAAGTTGAAAATCATCGGAGACACACGCCCACATCTTTAATGGAAATGTCTCGTGTAAACTCTTATCATTGAACACTGTCTTTGCAAGCATAGTCTTTCCCAAGCCTCCAATTCCAACACTAGGAATAACAGAGATACTTTTATGATCACTATCTTGCAATAAGAGATCAACAATTTTGTGTATCGTGTTTCCTTCCTATCACATGAGAATCAATTACATGCGGATGAGTCAATTCCCGCCTTTTTACAGGATGAGTCAACTCGCGCCTTTTTACAACATGATTATCACTATCAATGTTTTGAAGGCCAAAGGTATCCCTATCAGCGGCAACCTTATTCAATCTTTTATTAATATGTTTGATTTGATGTGCCATTTTAAGGCGATAAACAAGAGGATTAGAACTGGAGAAGTAACGTCGTACCTTCCTTCTGATGCTACCAGAAGTGTTGACTACGTCTTTCCGCAATGCCTCACATTCAAAATCATCGATTACATCTTCTGCATCGTAGAATATACGTTTGATCTGTTGCAGCCATTCACGAAGCTCGTGATTCTGCGTCTGCTTTAGCTCAGCATCCAAGAACACAGCTTTGATGAGTGACACAGTGTTTTTAATCTCTCGAAGATCATCATAGACGCCGAGTGCCAGAGAAGCTTCTTCAACAGCACGAGATGCAACCTTGGTGATAAATGATTCAACAAGACTAAAGAGAAATGATTCGGCCATTTTTACTGATTGGTTTTTGATATTTTTTTTGGTGGTGTGATTGGTTTTTGAACTTGGTGAGGAGCTGAAATGGTTGAAGCAAAAGGTGAAGTTGCAACCAACAACTTTGAATTATTAATATACAAATACAATTACATCTCCAAAGTCTAGTCAACGGGTATTACTCATACAGTTGCAGCAACAGTTGGATGAAGGACCAAAGATAGTTGTGTCTAGGTGGAAGTCACTAACGCTCAAGACACTGTTCCAAAACCCACCGACATTTAGTGGCTGGAGAAGGCGTGAAGAGTAATGATATTTGTACAATGTTGACAACTTTGTGACTATCCTCTCTGTTTATTGATAAAAAAAATAACAGAGGGAGAAAAATAAAGTGAGATGATAAAAATATGATGTAAGTATGAGAAAAAAAGTTGTTGAAAAATTATCAAAAAATGATTGTACAAATATTAAAAATATGATGTGAGTACGAGAAAAAAAGTTATTGAAAATTATCAAAAAATGATTGTATAAATATTATTTCCCGAGTGTGAATAGGAGTACTGATGTAGTAAATCTGCAAGTGCACGGTTTACCGAAGTAGTAAAAGGAGTATCGTTCCGACAGGGAGTTGTTCAATTCAATTAATTTTTTATTGATGATTAGAAGAGAGTTTTCAGTTGAAAAAGGTTTGATTTTTACGGTTGAAAGTAATAATAATAAAAAGCGCCTTGAGATTATTGGTTCATCTAGATGACAAATCCCTCACAAACAAACCCTAAACCTAAACTTTATATTGGACCTACTTTCTAAAGACAAGTTTCTCTTAAGCCTATCACATCTCCTTTCGGTCTCAGTGAGTGTGTTCCTCTAGCAACCACGCCTATTCTCATGGTTGATTGCTATTGGAATCCTTGAAGAACGAAACTTTATTTGTCTCAAGGTTTGCTAGACTATTCTCATGTTTCACAATCCTTGTCTAATTTCACTTGTTCCAACATTAAAACTTCATCTTTCGGTCCATCGCTTAATACTTGTGATGATGAATTAACAAGTACTAACCCTTTGTTGTCGCTTTTTGAGTTTGATACTTGCTAATTCATTATAAAAACGGTGAAATTAGATTAGAAAGTAGATTTATATAAAATTAGGGTTCGAGACTTGGTTTGATTAGAATTAGGTCATTAGATTCATCGTAGACATAGAAGAGAAGAAGAAGAACATACATAAAATAACAAGAAAATAAAGGAATAACTTTTATTAAGAAAGACAATTGTCACTATTGAATTCCAAGAACAAAAGATGAATTGTTGTGATTGCTAGCTACTCTATTTATAGTTTACAATGACTTAAGCCCTAAGAAATACATCACTAGAATGTTCCACAAGAAACCACGGGCTTTTAGGTCAGAAATAAACTAATAGGTAGCTTGTTCGGGAAGCAGAAAAGCAGCAAAAGGAATCCTGGGAGGTGACAGAGGGAGAAAATAAAGAGATGATAAAAATATGATGTAAGTATGAGAAAAAAAGTTATTGAAAAATTATCAAAAAATGAATGTACAAATATTAAAAATATGATGTGAGTACGAGAAAAAAAGTTATTGAAAATTATCAAAAAATGATTGTATAAATATTATTTCCCGAGTGTGAATACGAGTACATTATTTCTCGTGTGTGAATAGGAGTACGTCGAGAAATTATAAGAGGCCAAAAGTAATAAATTAAATGGCAAATTCTTATGAAATAAAATTCAGACTTCAGAGGTTAATATTGACCGGGTAGAGTGAGACGAGTTTATGAAAGTGCTTTAGCATTTCAGACTTATATGAAAGAAAAATGCTATATCAAGCGATTTTTTTTACCACAAAATCATAGCGAATGACATGTATGACAAATTTGTGTTGCTTTTGTAGCATTATTCACAAATTCTAACAAACACGGATTTCTTTTGTAGAAAATGGCAAACCTAACATGGGTTTCTAGGATGCTTTCATGAGCAACAAGTGAAAAGGATCTTTTCACCAAAATGTATGCAGGTCGTGATCAACAGATAAGTTTGTAGTATATGAAAAAGGCAATTGATGGGAAATACTCCTTATTCCCATTCAACATGTAATAAAATTATCACGAATAATCGAGGTCCCCCCTTAGATCCAAACCTAGCTCCACCGAATTGCCGCCCTGACCCACCATCACACTCGTCCATCACCACCACCGGAGAGATCAGACGAGAGAGAACCCCAGAGAGGAGGTTGAACTCATGCAAGAACTCACGTTGACGCCGATGAGAGAGAACGGATGCAAGGCTAGAGAGAGAGAGAGAGAGACAGAAGCGATGCCAGTGACCATTGGAATACAATGAAATAACAATACACGTATTAGGCAACAGTGAAATACATGTACAGTTATTTGTAGTTTTTTTTTTTATCAATTTATCATTATTGTATAGACAATGGTCCAAAATCGAGTATATGTCTGTTGTTGACTATGAAGCACAGACACCTCTAGGACTAGGCGTGTCGTGGTATCCGACACGCGTTGGTGTCTGACACTCTTATGACACTCGTACGACACGTGTCGAACCGATGTCATAAATAATTGTTTTTTTCTTTACTTCGACACTCCTACGTTCGGTGTCCGACACCTATATAACACCCATGAGCCGTGTCCGACACTAAAACAAATTTCTAGAACAATTTTTCTCTCTCTTGCTGCACACCAAAGATACAAGAGTTACATATGTTTTGAGAAATGTTGATCAATTAGGGGTTATAGATATTATAGTTGATTATATCTTTTTTAGCTCTTTTGATAGTAGATGAATAAATAAATGTCAAATACTATGATACCTTGTTGTATAAATTTTTCTAATGACATATTGCTCAACTTAGATGTTTACATATGTATTTTAATTTTCATTTTAGACCGCATTTAAATAAATTAACATATATGTAACGGTGTTGGTGTCTTATATTTTTTACATTAGTGGTGTGGATGTGTCCGTGTCAGTGTCGTGTCAGGCGTCCGTGTCAGAGTCCATGCTTCATAGGTTGTTGATGATAATCAAACCATTGACTATGTGAATGAGTTTAACCCAACAAGTACATGCCACAAAGGTGTATGTGAATTTCCTTGATCTTTCCAGTAAGCTTATAATATCATACATTACTTGTTTTTGTGACCTCCACATTGGTAATCAAAAGTGAGCAATTAGCACTAACAATTCAAACTTCCACTCTCTGATATCCCACTTCTTGTAATTCTAAATTTCGTTCTACTCTTTATACTGCAATGTCTTGGTTTTTTTGAAATCATCTTTTGTAACACTTAATCCTGAAATTCTTGAAGGAAACTTCTCTACTTTTGATTAATTTTTAGTAATATTCTTGCATTCTTGGATTATGATATAATGAATGAGCGAACAAATCATGTTTATAAAGCATTATTGTTAACAGGATTTTCAGGCATTCGGATAAAAGTTTACACTTACAAAGAACTAAAAAAAGCCGCTAACAATTTCAGCCCGGATAATAAAATCAACCATGGTGCTTTTGGTTGTGTCTATAAGGTAACCAGCCCAGCAACTTTTAAGTATTTGTTTTCATCATTACTTTTTTATTTCCTTATTTAGCAATGAAACATTATGATATTTTGGTGAATTTAATGCCCAAGCACAATAAGAAATTTAATCTCTCGAAGATCATCAATGACAGCTCGTTACTAGAGAAAAACCCGATGGGAAAAAAATTCTAGTGAAGGAAAAAGAGTACAACATCCTTTTGTGTTATAATCTGCCTCGTTAAAAACCTTAACAGGAAAACCCAATGGGATAAAATGGGAAAAAGAGTGCAGAACACATATTTGTCTCCCCCCATAAAGGCAACGAAGAAGTTCAAATAATCTTTTATACTAGTTGCTTAATATCTTTACTTGACGGTGACTCTGTAGAAAGATATTATCTATCTCCACACTCTTCTTCAAGTTAGCGACTCTTAATATATCTTCATGTTGATTTGTTGAAAAAACCTACTTTTAAAATTAGAAAACTACAAGTTTCTTGTATGTATAAAATCATAATCTTTAATAAAGATCATTCTCCACTTCCTTGATGTGGTGTTACCATTTTCAAACAATTGGGTGATATTGTTCTTTCTCTAAGGTACAAATTGTATGCTTGACTTTGCTGCAATATCTGTATTGACAAAACTAAAATACCACACTATATATAATAAGCAAAATACATTAGTGTCCTCACTTGATCAATTCAAGTTGTTCATAATTTTCTTGAGGACATGATTCTTACTCACATCAAGTGACATCACAATCATTCTAGTACATAATCAATTAGATTTGTCCATATAACCATTTATATAATAACAAATTTTAGAATCTCTTGAGGATTTCTAATAATATTTATACGATTATCATAAAATAGATTATAAGAAATTCATTTCCATATCTTTAAAATGGACAAATGATGTCATCTTTTCAATAATTTTGATAGTTTGTATTACACAAATGAAATCCTTCAGGGAGTTTCATATATCATTATCAAGTGAGTCATATAAATAAATTGTAACACATCTTTCATATAATTTGAGCCTTTCATGTGCTACTTAACTTAATCAAATATGAAAAAGTTCTTGAATTCACTTAAGGTGAATTTATCTTTAAAGAATATATGTCTCTTAAAAATAAATGGTAGATATTTACATATTCACTTCAGGTGAACATATCAAACTCTACGTATATGTATTTCACCATTCTAATTCTCTTTTCGCGAGAAAAATCATACTTATCTAATTAACTTCACATCTTTGAGTGTGCGGACTACAGATCCAAAACATTCAGCTTTACAATGCGAGTTTGATTTTACTTGAATTGTCTCTTTCCATCTGCAGATATTTTATTTTTAATAGACTTAAATTCATGATCCTCATTATTAAATATCACATATAGCGCTATATTATATATAAAAACACGTCGACGTTGACTTCATTTCGGTTATCTTCAAGTGAAATATTAATCAGGTACTAATAGCGCTATATTCATGACATAATTTATTAATATTTCATAAGTTTAAGGTACCTGATTAGTTCTTCTGGAACTGAAAAATCATTTATGTCAGAAAAATCTTTTAGAGTTTTTTTATCCTTATTTGGGTTATCTTTCCTTTAAGCTCATTTTCTTATTCAATGATTTTTATATTTGGAACCGATTGATCTATCATGCTTTAGGCACGATTGAGAATCATTTGCATAAGCGGCTGGTATTTGATTTATTTAACTTTGCAAATGAGTTATATATTGAGGATCAAGATGAGACAATAATATTTCCTTTATTTGAACTTCAGGTACACATTTTCAGCTGCTTATTATCTCCCCCTAATATTGGGAAAACTAATCATCAATTGATAATCAGCCTACTAGGCTGAAAATAAGTTGGTTCAACACAATTAATGATAGATGAAGATTCATATCAAATATATTTTCCCAATATTCTTTCAAGTTTTATCTTAGTGCATTATATTGGAGCAATTGTGATATACACAACACATCCAAAATCCACTTAGATGAGAAATATTAGGTTGTTAACCTAAAACCAATGATAGATTAAGGGGGGACTTATATATTGTAATTTGTTGGCTTGATGCAAATCAATATTTCAACATACAAGATTATTGATTCCAAGAATAGAATTTATAAGACATGGTCTCATAACCAAACTAGAGTTTATAAGGTATGGTCTCGTAAGTATCAATTATACAATTAACTTTAGACGTCTAAAGAGTGGATCTTCAAGTCCATTTGTATGAGCATATGCTACTAGTTGTTCAATATCAATTGACAAATGATACTTATCAAATGATTTCTGAAAAGTTTGGAAAATAGACTCTTAGTCAAATTTGTTGACATAATAATCTCCATTTTTTTTATCTAGTTTTTGCATCATAATAGATGCGGGATAACACAACTAGTCTTGCCAACAATTTGTAAACTTCTGGTCTACAATAATATGTGCTTCCATTGCACTAATAATGTAATATATAAACTTCAGGTTTACAATAATATGTGTTTCCATTGCACTAATATAAGTGCAGTCAAATCAAAGACAAAAATAACTTTTTCACTAAACTTATTTTCTCCAAATATAGAGATATTTAACATCTCCACTTTTTTTATAAGACTTAGATTAATATAATTTAATCTCAATGTGTAACTTTGTTCCTTCGTGTAACAATATTACAGCTCTTCAAGAGCCTTCATTGATCTTGTAGTTCTTCGGGAAATATATCACAAATGATCAAAATGAATCATTATTTAAGCAATTCTTCAGGGATTGTTTAATATACTCAGAGTGGACATTGAAACATGATTTATAAACATCTGGTTTACAATAATATATGATTAATTTATTTTAATCCATTTTAATATTCTAAAGCCTTGAATCATCTTTTGCATTATCATAGGTATATCAAATATAAAAAGAACTAAACACAATTTTTCCAACAAATAAAACTTTATAAATCATACGCATTTATCAGGCGAGTAATTTAGACATCACATATTGTCAGTAAGACATATTTCCAAGTTTGACATCTCCAAATTTTATATTATATGTAAGATCAAGATCGAATAAATTTATTTCGTAAGAAAATATACATATCTAACATACAATAATCTTGAAGGATTTAAAAGTAAATAAGAGAACGTAAATTCATAAAAGATGTTTTCAAGAGTTATGTAGAAAATAATTTGTGCTTGCTTACCTTGTAATTCAGGCCTTCCAGAAGTCTTATGCAATAAGAAAGAAGAAAATCATAACCAAACTTTGATCGTAAAATAAGGAAACAATATTGCACGTTTCAATCCATATAGTAGAAATATGATCGTATCAAGAAAATCATTGATCAAACAATAATTTCCATAACCACAACATTGGTTATATGGAACTAATAGTATGAACCATTCACTTCTGGGAATGACGTTCAATGTGACCTTTCACCATTTTGATTAAGAGCCACTCTTTGTTCAAATACAAATGTGACTAATCTTTCAAAAATATTCTTGAAGATACTCACTTATTTTGCTACTTCAGGAGCATTTCGAATGACATAGAAATATACATATTGTCTCATATTTTCTCTCTTTTATTTTTATAGATCAAATAGATCTTATAAATATCAAGTTTTAAATGTGTTGTTCTTCAGGAACTCAAAACACAAACCTCTATCAACAATGACAAAGGAAATCACAATAGTTTTATTATGCAATCCTTCACAAATGCTTGATATTAAGTTGTTAGTTTTTCTAGAACTATATCTCAAATCTTTATAAACAACGGGAAAAAAAATTCTTTGAGCAATCCTTTAGGGATGCTTTAATATTAAATTTTAGTTCTTCAAGAACTATATTACATACTCAACGTGTAACACATCAATACTTTCATTTTAAAAATTATACAAAGATAAAATAGGTTTTATTTTCAACCATAAATCTATCAACGCCAAGGAAGACCATGATTTTTGTCATCCTTTGAGGATGCTTGATGTCAAATATTTAGTTCTTCAAGAACTATATATATCTCAAACCTTCATAAACAATGATAAAAAAAAATTGAGTTTGCAATCCTTCTGAGACAATTCTATTGATCTTCATATATATTTAATTCTTCAGAAATTATATTACACATGATCTTCATAATGATCAAGAACAATTCTTTTGCGCAATCCTTCAGAGATACTTAATATTTTAGTTCATCAAGAACTATATCTCAAAAATCTTTGTTTGAGTGATCCTTCGAGGATTCTTTAATATTAAAAGAAAATTAGTTCTTCATGAACTATATTAGACGTGATCTTCATAATGATCAAGAAAAATTCATTCTTTATACATTCCTTCAGGGATTCTGAATATTAGTTAACCTTCAATTTATTCTTTGAAGCAACTTTAAATGATTCTTTCTAATTAGAGTCGCATGAGTAATCATATTTGAATGACTTTCACCAATAAAATAATTTAATCTTAGAACGTTTTTAATACTTAAGCAATTCAAGAGTCCTATAAAAGTATATTAGTTAAATAATTCTTCATATTACAAAAACACTTCGCATATTGTCTCGTTCCTTTGGATTCTATATTGATGAATATAATTAATATTGATTTGTATCAATGATCATGAAATATGAACAGCAAAATAGAAACAATAAAAGAACTTAGCAAAAGAATTGGTAATTTGATCCAATTTAGCAAAAATAACTGTGAATATGGAAAACAATGGTTCGTAGAATCAATCAACTTAAGTATAAGATTATATATGAATAAAAGAACAGATGAACATTACGAATAAAATATCATTTGCAAATAAATCTTGAAAGATAACATAAACTTCAAAAATAAATTACCTATAATTAAGTTTTTCCTTTTGCTTGTTTTGCTTCTTCATCACTTTTCATTATAACAAATGCTAAGGCTCTGCTCAGGTACGTTTGTTACTCGATCATATACAATCTTCATAATTCAATCAAGCAAAAACAAAATTAAATACATTCAGAAATAACATGATAACATGATCAAGAATCAAATTAGTTGAAAGAGAATGAGAAAAAGAAAATATATCTCCAAACTAATAATTAAGCCATCCCTGGTAGAGTCTCGTGCTGATAACGTGTTAAGAAATAAAGTAAAAGCACAAGATCAAATAAGAAGAGGAAGAAGAAGATGAAAGCACTTTGTATTATTCTCTTCACAAGTATATCTTTCCAATACAATATGAGTCCTATTTATAGTACACAAGATGAGTAAGTGAGTCATCAAGGCAATTAAGGTCCACTAACTATTCACTTACTAATGAGAGTTATATGAAGGTGAAAATGGGAGTTATAGGAAGGTGGAAGACTTAAGGATGGACATCCACTGAGTCATTATTTCATAACAAAATTTAAATTTTAACACTACCAATAAAATACTGCACACTACCCACTACAAGAAAACATTGAAATTCTGAGGCACAAAACTCCTTGGAAATGGTCCATATCTCCTCGGAATGCCAATTTTTTCCGAGCAACTCATGTCCTGGAAAAATAGTTGGTTGCAATCCTATTACCGAGGAAATTTCTGAGGAACTTTAGTTTCTGAGGAAAAATGTCCTCGGAATAATGATTTGACAACTGTACCACAGACTGACGCATCTACGAAAGCTGTCACTAAATTGACTAGCGTTTCCGAGGAACTTTATCCTCGGAATATATTTAATTTGAAAAAAAAATATAATTACTTGTTTGTGTGCCAAAACTTTTGAATTTCAAATTTTTAAAAGACCACCAATATTATTTTCAAATTTCAAAAAAGCGCCAATCTTATTTTCAAATTTCAAACAACTCAACACTCAAACAACATAATTTTACTAATTTTTCACTAAAAAAAACTATTTTTTCACTACTTTCACACTTGCAGGAATTTATTGTATAGTTTTTCACAAATTTTGCAGCATCAATTACACAATACATAAAAAGAAAAATATGATTAAACAAAAAAATTGAAGTTATTCTAGATTGAATACAGTACAACATAGATAATGCACAAAATTGAACATAATCGAAACAAAATCAAAGAAGTTTATAACATCAACATAGATAATGAACAAAATCGGAACAAAATGGAAGATGTGTGTAACAGCAACAACAACACAAATAATGATAAATCTGAAGTGTGTAACAATATCACAGTAATCAAATGGACTATGTTGCATTTGTCACACGTCAAAACATCTCCACATTTATCAACAATCTTCCTAAACCTTACATAACCCCATTCTCTAAGATAAGAACTACCACCACAAATAAGTATCGGCCTATAATCCACTGCCACCACATCTCGTTTTTTGTTCAAAATTCAGATAATTGAAAGTTTCAGAAACAGAAACAAAAAATGCCCAATTTAAAAAACGAAATCAAAAAGGGAAAAATGGGATTCAATTAAAAGGGAAAAATGGAATTTTGGGGAAAAAGGGTTTTGTGGGTTCAGCAAAAAATCAAAAACGAAAATTGAAGAATGTCAACTCACCTTGATTCTTTTTAGCTTCTATTAAAGGGTTTGAGAAGAAAAAGATACATGCAAACCTTCAATTGCTCAAAAATGGAGGTTTTGTGAGGTATGGGTGAGAGAGAGCATGGTGTCGCACTTAAGAGAGATGATGGAGGGTTCAGCTTTTTTTATTTCTTCTTCTTTCTAAATTTCAATATTGTATTATGTAATAGAGAATACAATGACAACATGTATTCCTAGAAACATTGTCCTCGGTATGTAATCTTGAAAACCGTGTTAAATGATCATGCAGGTAATGGAGGAGAGATTCCTGACACGTGCATATCGAGGAAATTGTTCCTCGGAAACCCTTTATTTTAGCGAGAAACCAAGTTTCCTCGAAATATTTGGGTCGGAATTACTTTCATTTCTTGTAGTGACCAAAAAAATTTAAATTTTAAAACAAAAAATCAAAGACTTGCGCCCATCTCAAATTCAACGTCAGACAATAAGCATAACCACTAGTACAGACGCTTGCCGAAGATTAATAAAACACCAGGACTACACTCCCAGCATTTTATTTCAGCATTTTAGCAGTTTTGTTCTAAAACTATTGATCTTTTAGAAACCAAACAATCATTTGACTTTTTAAAAAAAATAAAATAATGGTTATCCACACATGATTTATAGTTGCTCCAAATAATGGTTAGATCATCATAGACGCCGAGTGCCAGTGAAGCCTCTTCAACAGCACGAGAAGCAACCTTGGTGAGAAATGATTCAGTAAGGCTAAAGAGAGATGATTCGGCCATGTTTATTGATTGGTTTTCGTTTTTGGTGAGGAGTTGAAATGGTTGAAGCAAAATATGAAGTTAACTGAACTAGAATACAGGTGCAATAAGGAATTAATTATCAAAATTTAAAAGGGCTAAATATATTTTTGGTCCCTACAAAATTGAGACCTTTTAAGTTTAGTCATTACTCAATTTTAATAGTTCTTTTAATCCCTAATTTTTTTTCTGCACTCAGTATTAGTCCTTCCTCAATTCAAATTTGTTTAATTTATGCTTAAACTCTTGAGTTTTTGAACAATTTTTTGCAGACATGTTAAGAACATTACTAAAAGCTCATCTGCAAAAAATTGTCGGAAAATTTGATTTCTACGTCCACACTTTGTTAATTTTATCTTTAACTTTTGCCGTTTTAAAAAATTCATATTTAATTCGTTTCTAAATTTTAATAAATGAACCTTTCATAGTGCTAAGCAAAGTCGTGGTCGGTGGTGGTCTAATTAAGTGGTAGTCGATGAAGGTCAAATTGGTGACCAGAGGTGGATGGAGTGGTGATTGCTGTTGGTCAGAGTGGTGGTGGGCGCAAGTTGGAGTCGTGACGGGTGGTGGTTGTCAATGGTCGTAGCGGTGGTCAGGGTAGTAGTAAGTGGTGGTCAAATTGATGATCAGAGGTGGACAAAGTGGTGATCGAGAGTGGTGGTCGGCGGTGGTTAGATTGATGGTGGTTGGTGCTCGGTATGGTGAGAGTGGTGGTTGCTAGAGATAAAAAATGATGTTTCAAGTAATGGATGATGATCACGGATGGTGACGCATTATTGTTAAAATGATTCTTATAAAACCTATTTTTCTAGCTTTGAAATTTAAGTGAAAATTGTTTACGAATTAAGTGAAAAATTATTTCAACTTCATTTTATTTAATATGTTTGTTAGGGGAAACAACCATTTTGATCCCTGGATGTACATGAACATGTTGGTCCCAAACTCAAGGTAAAACACGAGAAAAAAAACCCGACTTCAAAATCCGTTAGCCACTTTGATCTCTGACTTTAGATTTGGCGGTTAACTCTATAAAACAGCTGAGCTGACGATTTTTTAGATGACAAGTAACTCATGACGCGGCAGCATGGATCAAAACGAAAGAAACTACTTTTTTTCAAATCCCTAGAATCCCAATTTTAAATACCCTTTCAATCCTACTATTTCTTCTTCATCTTGATTCCATACGATCTTTCTCAATCTTCCTTGGACTCTTAGAAGGAATTTCTGCATAGATGGTAAAGCTTTCACAAATCACATATGCAGGAATTAATATGTTGCTACTCGAGAATAATGTGTCTAATGTAGAGAATGCAATTATAAGCACCTGAACACAAATTTTAAAAAATATGCTTTCTGCAGAACACAAAATTAACTTTGAACTCTTGTAAACTAGTGAAAAATATATAAGCATAAAAACAGAAAAGAGAAAGATAATCTATGATTCATAAGGGAGGTAGATGGCAGAAACGAAGCCATCTTGAAAACAAGTATAGTAACAATATTTTGATGATATCAAGTTAGAACTTTGAAAAATAAAGCATTGGCTCTTGCATTTGCGTAACTTTCATCTTATTGTTATGTTTATAATAGTAGCAATGTAAATTAACAACTGGCCATTCTCAAAAGTGAAATCAATCACTCAAGCAATTTTGCATGAGTCCAATAGAAGGAGCACCACCAACACACAAACCTAACGTCGGGATTAAAGTGGCTAACTGTTTTGCTGTCAGAGACTTTTATTATTATTATTTGTTTCAAATTTAAATTTTAAAACAAAATATCAAAGACTTACGCCCATCTCAAATTTAACATCAGAAAACAAGCATAACCTATAATACGGACGCTTGCCGAGGATTAATCAAACTCGAATGAATGAAGAAAATTCAATTATTGAAGCATGCATAGTTAATTAATGTAGCAATTTGGTTAGAGAGATAGAGACCTTGTATCCGGTGTAAATATAAATGGCTCAAACCCAAAACTGAAAGGAACGATGCAAAGGACGAAACTGAACGGAGAGTTTTTCTTTAGTGTCGTTGAGATCAATGACGATAAGGGGCAACATAACTCAACTAACTACACTAAAGAAAATAAATAAATCTCCTTTTAATTTATCCTTTTTATTAACTTTTTTTTTGTTGTAATAATACTTCTATTTTTTATGTAATATTTATTTTATATATTAGAGGGATAACTTTGTTATCTACTCTAGTTTATGAAAATTGGTTAAAAGAGTACAAGAAATAAGATAGTGATCTGTGGGATGAATTTAGCAACCAAAGTTGTACGGAAATCACGCCTCAGCAGTGAGCAAACCAAATGATAAACCAAAAATGAGAAACTCGATCATAGCATATCTAATGAGTACGCGCTCAAACACTAAAATTCATCACAAAACTAATTAAACCGTTCAAAAAAATAATTTGAAATTGATTGAGATGATTCAACCAGCTTGGATGTTCATTAATTTGGAAATCAAATGGACTACTGAAATGTCATGCCTCATTCCCCCCCACCTAGTAAAATGCATTCAACAGATGTCCTTGATACTGTCAGTATTTCTGCCTTTCAATTCAATACACTTTTTAAACATAAGGTGGCCTAAAGATCGATCACACAAGACAATTTCTGAATCCTGTTCAACAAGAAGTGTCCTTGCTTAATGGTTGCTCGGTAAAGAGCATTCTTAGCATCAGGGCGGTTAGTTTCAAGAACACCTGCAACTTTATCAATCTTACAGTGAAGTTTCCCATCTGCGATAAAACGTGATAGCTCCCTGGAAACAAATAAATGTAATGAGCTGCCTCCCACATTTCGCTAAAGTTGCCCACACATGATTTATAGTTGCCCCAAATAATCAAATAGAAGTGTGGAAGGAAGAGTTGGATAGCTTAGTGTTAAATGAGTTGAATGTTTTGAATTCAAACCCGGACAAAAAGAAAATATCAATCTAACAACTAATTACTAACATTTTCCGGTAAAGAAAAACTCAAATAGGAGTGTTTAAATACATACATATTAATGATTTCTTAATTGGATTTATCTCCCTCAACCTGAAACGTCAATCTTCTCTTTTTTCCAAATGCAAAGAAGTTATTTTATAAATATACTTGGGGCTGTCAAGCATATCGTGTGCAAACAAAGTTGTCACCAGAGTACAATCAAACAAACTTAACTTAACACAAAGATACCTATGACAAGAACATGAATATAACAAAACGAGAATCCAACAATACTGATACATCCAACAATATTCCTGCACTACACTTGAAGCTCATAACCACCATTGTTTTTCACTTCAAAGCATTGCCAACCTACCTTTAATTCCCAGCCTCCAACAACAAAATCACGGGTCTTTACGATTTAGTTCATGCAGCCACTCCATTTGCAAAACATTTAAGCACAATAACATAACACATGCAATTTGAGGCAAACAATTAACATAAAGTTGTTACCTTAGTTCTGTATTCCTCAATAATTTAATATTACAGAAACAAAGAAGAGTAACTTAATACCTTTAAACTTGACAGTGAAATCCTTGAATGTCTCTTAATGTTCTGTTTCTGATGATACAATTTTAACTTGTTTGATGTGTGATATCTTGGCCCAATCATGTCCTACCTCTGGCTGGTATCTTCTACATAACTCAGGACAATCTTTCATTTCTAAGCATTCAAGGTTTGGGAGGCAATGCACATCATTAGGGAGTGAAAGTAATTTCGGGCAATCTCTAATTGTAAGTGTATTTAGACAAATGAGAGTTGATGACCACTCAGGAAATTTCTCAAGATTTTCACAGTCAGCAATAACTAAGCTGCTGTGTAATGTGTCTGCACACCCTTGCAACCATTGAGGAAAACTCAACAATTGTGGCAAAGATCCAATAAATAGTGACTTGAGCCTTAACTTAGGGATTACATTCTCATGGCCCAAAGACAATTTCAAATTATTGCAATTATTAATAATCAAAGACCTTAGATTCCCACAATTGCTAATACTCAAATAGTTAAGATTAGGAAGTTGTACTTCTCCAAGCAATGATTGTCACAAGAGAGAGATAAGAATTCTAAATAAGTCAATTTGGCAATCTCTTTGTCTGGAAAATCAGACTGCATTGTGGTTATACGTAGATGTCGAAGGCTGATCAAATTTCCTATTCCATTGGGTAATGTTTCAAGCTTTAAGCATGGACGGAGATTCAAAGTTTGCAAATTCTGAAGTTTGCACACTGAATCAGGGAGGCTCTTCAATTTTTTATTGTCCTTAAGATTGAGATATCTCAAATGTTTTAATTCACCAATTAAGCGGGGAAAACTCTCATATGTAGAACCATTTAACTTCAAAACTCGCAAAAATTTACACCTTGATGCCAAATTGTTCAAGAAAGCTACATTGTTGGCTTCTAATGGAGAAAGTATTGTTCTCAATCCTGTGGGAATTGATGTTTGTCCAAGAAAATCATTTGTAGTAAATGACAAATGGAGAACATTCTCAATTATATTTTCATTATGGAATTTTAACAATTGAAACTCATCTCTTGCAACATATAGGGCAACATCATGCACTAAATCATGCAATTTAAATAGACAAGCATTGCCCAAGACATTGAAATCTTGAAGGAAAGCTCTTGATTGTAGCTCGTGCAAAAATTGATTGCCGACATCTTCCAAGGTTTTACCCTTGTTTGGTGATGGAAGACAATCAAGAGCCTCCCAAAGCACCGTGACACAATAATTAGTAAATTCGAAGTCTTTTACAAAGAGGGAGAAGCAGGCAAAACATTGTTTTAAATATGAGGGTAATTGATCAAAACTTAATTTGATAGCAGGCAAAATATTATCTTTTTGTGGTAAATTCCAAGTCTCATTGTCCCTAACAAACTTCCACTCTTCTATATCATCTTTTAGGAACAATGAACTCCCCAATGTTCTTAGGGCCAGAGGAAGCCCTCCACATTTTTTCACAATTTCTTTCCCAATCTCTATCAATGTTGGATGTTTTTTCTCTTCTCCCTCTTTAAATGACCATTTGAGAAATACAGACAAGGAATCCTCTCTAGAAAGACCTTGCAAAGTGTATGATATGTTTGTGCACATCATTTTAGCAATTGAGTGGCTACTTGTGGTCACTAAAACTTTACTTCCTTCATCTCCTACTTGTATTAAATTCTTCACCTGCATCCATTTGACATGATCTTCATTCCATACGTCATCCAAGATGAGCAAGAATTTTTTACCAGCAAGCGTGTTTCTCAAATGAGATTGTAGCTGCTGTACATCAAGGTTTTTAATGTTTTCTTGGTGAATGAAATTAGGAGCGGAATCACCAACACTAGCTGAATTGAGGATTTTAACAAGCAGATGCTGAAGTTCAAAATCATTGGAGACACACACCCACATCTTTAATGGAAAAGACTCATCTAAACTCTTGTCATTGAACACCGTCTTTGCAAGTGTTGTCTTTCCCAAGCCTCCAATTCCAACAATAGGAATAACAGAGAGACTTTTATGATCACTATCTTGCAATAAGAGATCAATAATTTTTTGTTTATCGTTTTCTTTACCTATTACATCAGAATTAATTACATGCGAATGAGTCAATTCACGCCTTTTTATAACATGATTATCACTATCATTGGTTTGAAGGTCAAAGTTATGCCTAGCAGCAGCAACCTTATTCAATCTCTCATTAATATGTTTGATTTGATGTGCCATTTTAAGGCGATAAACAAGAGGATTAGAACCGGAGAAGTAACGTCGTACCTTCTTTCTGATGCTACCAGAAGCGTTGACTATGTGCTTCCGCAATGCCTCGCACTCAAAATCATCGATTACATCTTCTGCATCGTATAAGACACGTTTGATCTGTTTCAGCCATTCACGAAGCTCATAATTCTGCTTCTGCTTTAGCTCTGCATCCAACAACACAGCTTTGATGAGTGACACAGTGTTTTTAATCTCTCGAAGATCATCATAGACGCCAAGCGCTAGAGAAGCTTCTTCAACAGCACGAGAAGCAACCTTGGTAATAAATGAATCAGCAAGGCTAAAGAGAAATGATTCGGCCATGTTAATCGATTGGTTTTTGAATTATTTTTTTTGGGTGGTGTGATTGGTTTTTGAGTTTGGTTAGTGGTGAGCTGAAATGGTTGAAGCAAAAGGTGAAGTTACCTGAAGTAGAATACAGGTGCAATGAGGAATTATCAAAATTTAAAAATGTGTTATATGGAAGCTTGATACAGTGTTTAAATATTCCCATTTTAACTTTCATGAAATGGAGAGGGAGTGGAAAAAGAAAAGGAAAAGTCAAGTGGACCCACACGCTATGGTTTATGTGGTTGTGGAAGATTGTGATGCGAGGAAGAAGACGAAGAGCCTAAGGGTATGTTCTATCTAACAGCCTGGTTTGTGGTTGGAAGTATTTTCTGTCTTTGTAGTTGATTCATTCAAACCTACCTTCACTCTCATAACCCTATCTAGACAATTTCCGAGAACTCATCTTAATATTTGGTTTATATCAATGGACGGACCAAAATTGATTTTAGTATATACTCGCTCCATATTTTTGAAGTTTTAAAACATTCATATTATATTTGTTTCCTTAGCCAGTGCTCCGAACATTAGTTAGCATTTTCCTTGATATTTTAATTAATATTTTTTTAGAACTATATTTGATCTTTAATCATGTATTATAAAAAATTGATATTTTGAAATTCGTGGAGACAAATTCAAAATCTTATATATTACTCCCTCCGTCCCAAATTGTATGATGTTTTGGGCATTTCACACGTATTAAAAAATGTAATTAATATCGTGTGGGAAAGAGATATTATGAGTTGTTTTACAAAATTGTCCTTAATAAATGATATGGGAAATATAAATGGAAGAATTGAAAGAAGAAAGTCTAGAACAATATTTGATGGTATAAAAGTCTAGAACAATATTTTAAGAAATATGCTTTCTGCAGAACACAAAATTAACTTTGAACTCTTGTAAAATAGTGAAAAACATATAAGCATGAAATGAAGCCATCTTGAAAACAAGTCTAGAACAATATTTGATGGTATAAAAGTCTTGAAAAGGGAATATCTGATTTGGGGCTGAGCCAAGTATAGGTACTTACGCCTATCTCAAATTCAACGTCAAAAAACTGTTGATCTTTTAGAAACCAAAAAATCAATTGACTTTTTCTTTAAAAATAAAATAAAAAATTAATGGTTATCCACACATGATTTATAGTTGCCCCGAATCATTAAATAGGAGTGTGGAGAATTAGATAACTTAACTAATTTGAGCTAAAGTTAAATGAGTTCAATGTCCTTAATTCAAACTCGAACAATGAGTAAATATTACTCTAACAACAAATTACTAACATTTTCCATTAAAAAAAAAATCAAATGAGTGTTTTAGTTTAAATACATACATATTAATGATTTCTTAAATTGGATTTATGTGTCGATCTTCTCTTTTTTCCAAATGCAAAGAAATGAGTATTTTATAAAGGGTTTGTCTAACATGTGCAATATTGCACATGTTAAAGTAACTAAAAGGAGCAAGTTTTAATGAAAAATAACAATTATTTATTAAAAAATTATATGTTTAATACAAAATGTATAAGTTCCAATACAAAGTTACTATTTTAAACTTCTTAGCACGTGCAAATTTGCACATGATAGAAAAACTCTTTTATAAATATACTTGGGACTCACAAGCATAAGGTGTGCAAAGAAATAACAAAACAGATAAAATAGCATCAAAGTTGTCACCATAGTACAATTAAAAAGACTTAACACAAAGATACCTATGATAAGAACATTACATGAGTACAACA
>Ga0315913_1001473_pt1 | contig 26040 bp, 15 predicted proteins | sample MpolsnodulesMG_FD_207736 | JGI IMG/M metagenome (GOLD analysis project Ga0315913, IMG submission 207736) | Medicago polymorpha root nodule microbial communities from Los Angeles, California, United States - small nodules | ecosystem: Host-associated > Plants > Roots > Nodule | place: USA...
TATTCAATATTTTGGTTTGACATAAACCCAACGGTAATAATACTAATATATGTATATCAGGAAATATCATTAGGAGCTTTTATAAATATTATTTGTCTTTACTCTATGTATCAATGCAATGCATTCTGATAAATTACTTTCCAATGGTTTGTTTGATTTGTCTTGATTTGATTCATTAATTGATGAGTCTTCATTATCCTTTACACACACCTGGAAAAATGCAATCTAATGTCTCATACTTTCTAAGAGCTGGGAAATTAAGTGCCAATGTTTTGGACTCATTAGAAGAGTTACAAAACATATTGATGCTAGACAACTTCAGGATTGTAAGGGATGAAAGACAAACAAAGCTAGGAAGTGTGAAGGCACATCCATTCAGCACCAATTCCTCTAAGGACTGGTATTTGAAAAGGGCATCAAAGGAAACGAGTTCTTTCTGCAAATGGACACAAAGATTTCTGACTCCCAAATTTATAACCACGGATATCCACTTGTCAATATAAGAAGAATTATATTTCTCTGACATTGAAAGAGAAAAACTTTCGATGCGTGCACTATTCAGATCAAGCAGTACCCTATTGACAAAGTCTACAAAGCCTTTTTTCATTATCTTGTTCGAAAAATGGTCCTTGTCGTCAAAATTTAGTCGGGTGATGAATTTCCAGAGGTATATCCACCTCTTTGATAAAACACTGGTAGAAACTGCATCCTTAGTAGGAAGAAAAGAAAGAATGCAGCCAATGATGTGGTCAGGTTGGATGCTTATCAAGTCTTGACCCTTGCTGGAAAGCTTATGCTTACGTCTACCAATCGCATCAACGGAACTGGAGGCCATTTTTGCAGCAAGTTCCTGTGAAAGCAATTAAATACATTGTAAGGATCTATTAATACCAATACTAGTATCAAACAACAAAAAGAATAAACCTCAAACTTCTCAACAATTAGGAACAAAAACTAATTCAAATCTTCTCAATCTGATATGTGATTGAGTACTGAGTACGACTATGGTAGTTTTCTAGCATAACTTGTATATTGATTATCAACTCATTCACTCTACTCTTTGTACTCAATTTAAGAATAGTAATTGGCATGTAAGTAAAGTTCATGTGGTAAAAGGCTGCAAGGATATTTTATATGTTAGGAAGCATGTTTAAATCCACAACTAACATTAAGTGTGTGAGTTTCGTTGGTAGACTATTTAGAATCAAAACAAAAAACCCCATCAAGCAGCTGATGCAATTACTCACCCTTACCCTGTTCTTTACACAAGATGTTGTTTCCGGGACTTGAATTTGTGACCTTTCAGTCACATTACAACAAATTTACCAGTTGCACCAAGATAATTTGGCGACTTTTTTTTGCCTTCCCATGGAGGTGAACTGGGACACATGGGATCTGTACCATGGACCCTAGTAGTTATAACATTGCTATGCACTACTCTTTGAAATCTTTTTAGAAGGTCAATGTGACAATGTCCTCTATTGCTGGAAAGTCAAAAATGTCGAACCCAAATAGAATAACACATGTTAATTGTCAGAACACTCTTTTTCTTGTTTGATCACCTTGTTTATCGCAACTCTAGGGGTTGCATGTCCCCCGTAAAAACTCTTCCCCAAATATGAGTCCTTTTTAAAGTATATTTTAGAATAATATAATAGTTGACTACTCAAAAAAAAATAACAATATAAAGAAAGCAATAGAAGAGTGTAGAGCGGATTCATCACTCAAACTCAAAACTATCAAACTATTGTTACTTAAACAATTTGAATCATAATCACTTACAAACCCGCAGAGTCAAATAATCCATAAAATTAATCTACTTTCATTGGTTGTTGGATGAGAAGAAGAAAAAAAACTTACAGGTTGATTTAACTCTGATGCGCCAGATGGCTGAGAGAGGTAGAGACAAACCAAACAAGGCGCAAACAAACTGTGAGAACCCTACTTGATTATTATTTTTTTTCTCAAGAGGAGAACCCTACTTAATTCTGCTAACAAATCTTTTTTGTAAAATATTTTAGGTCCAAATATTTTTTTAGGAGGAAAATTCCAAATCCGTAACATTTTTTTTGAAAGAACACGATTTGTTTTTTTGAAAGGTTAACATTAATCTTTGCTCACCCTTTCTTTATAAAAACTAGCGAAAAGACGGGAGTGCCCGTCTTTCCGCTTTTTTTATTGCGTTGATGTTTGAAAATTATGAACGGTGTTTTTTTTTATGAAATTTTGATTTTGATTAAAACTAAAAATATAAATGTGTGTTGCTTTGAAGTTATAACAAATCAAACTAAGCATGATTATCTATTTCAATGACACCAACAATATAACAAAAAAATACTCCTTAAAAAATATAATCTAAATTCTTTTTTTTAATGACACTAACAAAAATATTTATCATAGAAAAAATTGGAATAATGAAAAATTAAGTATAAATATACTCATCTAGTTTATTACACTTTTTAAATGATAAAGGAAAAACTATCTATCTATCTATATATATATATATATATATATATCGTGTTTGTCACATTTTTTTTAATATTTAAATTTATTTTTATCTATTTTTTTTAATAAATTTATTCTTATCTATCTGTTACATCTGTTATTTGTATTAAAAATTGAGGGCAATTTTAAAAAGAGAAAAAGTCAGCCCAAAAGAGCTGAAAGTGGGTGTTTTCTTTATATATAATATAGATATAGATCTAGATATAGATAATTAAATTAAATTGTTGTCGCTTTTGTCAAAAAGTATTATTTTAGGGTCGTCTTAACAAATTTGTTGGTCCTGTTTTAGATTTTAAAGGTTGACAAAAAATTTAAATTTTGGATCCCAAAAAACTAAATAAGGCAATATAAAAAAAATTATTAATAAAAGACACTTTGGTGAGAATTGAACCATCAATCAAACACTCCATCATGGACAGACGCACCACAGAAGCACTAGCACTAAGATTTGTTTGTTATATTCATGCATTATCTATATATAAATATTAATTAAGTGTCTTACATATAAAAAAAATGTTTTGGGCTCAAAAAAATTGAGATCCGGTGACATAACCCAACCTCGACGGACTATGGATCGACGTTGTCAATATTGACCAATAATGGATTGATCCAAGTTGTAAATGACGTGTGCCCCAATAATGGTTTTAATAAGAAATACTCCTTAAGTTTTCTTTCTCCATTAACCCCAACCACTCTTCATCAACCTTGTCTTCCAAGAGATTGCAACTTCAAATTGAAAAGTCAAGATTCTTTCTCTTGTGTCCTTATCACCTGAAATCTCTCAATATTTATTTCTTTCAGGTGCTATAGAGAAATGATCTATTAGAAATGACGGGCTTGAATATTTATGCTTACGTCTACCAATCGCATCAACAGAACTGGAGGCCATTTTTACAGCAAGTTCCTGTGAAAGCAATTAGATACATTGTAAAGCTCAATATATTTCCATACATATCACATAGAATACATTGTAAAGTTAGTTTAATACTAGTTCTGGTGCCACACAACACATAGAATAAGTGTCAAACTTCTCAACAATAAGGAACACAAACTAATATAAATCTTCCCAATTTTCTTAACCAAATATAGAAACTCGTTAATGTGCCCGATTTGTTCATTCTGGTATATCCGTGAGTAGGACTATGGTTGCTTTTCAGCACAATTCACAGACTGATTATTAACCCATCTATTATACTCTTTTTACTCAATTATAAGCAAAAGTAACAAACTATGTACCAATTAAGAACAGCGGTTGTCCTACAAGTACAGTGAGAAAAGACTGCAGAGATATTTAATATGTTGGGTCACGTGTTCGAACCTGTGATTCCCCACTTTTCGGTACTTAGAGTTTCGCCCGTAGGTTCTTGAGAATGATAACATTAGATAGGGTCAAGAGTATTAGATTTTGGTACACCAAATATGAATACTTATACAATATTTTAGAGTAATACTAGTTTACTGGTGAGTAAACCACCAAATTCGTCTATGACTTTGTATGACGCTCTCAAATAAGTTCATGGGAGCATGAATATTTCAAAAGGTTTATTTATTATGTCGAATTTTACTCATATTAGTTCATGTTAGGAACTAAATTGATAGTAAGTGGTTAAATATAGGAATAATAGGATCAACGGTACATTTAAATAGAATTGGGATTCTTTTTGAAATATTAATCTCAATGGTCTATTTGAGAGCGTACTACAAAGTCAACGACTAATTTGGTGATTGTACTTGTTTAGTCGACTAATATTATTCAAAACATGGAACAACACTATAAAAACAAAAGAAAAGTGCAAAGCAGGTTATTGATCACTCGAACTTATTATTACAGAAACAAATTGATTCATAATAACAAACAAACAAAATCAAATAATCTATGAACTTGGTTAATTTTGATTAGTTGCTTGATGAAGAAGAAAAAAAAACTTACAAATGGAATGGATGAAGTATATCGGAATACTGATGCAGTAGCCACCAACCAAGCGCGAAATCCAACCAGAAAGAAGTGAGAACCCTACTTAATTGTGTTAGGTGGAGTATATTTCAAGTCCAAATCTTTAATATTTGAACCCTACTTTTTTTACTTGTTGGTCTTTTTTTTCCTATGATATTTGTTAGTAGTTTTTTTTTTTTTGGGCTTTTAAGAAATTTCAATTTTCAACCCACTTTAGTTGGTCCCACAGTGTTTGTTTGGAATAAGACCATAGAGTGTGTTCGATCTCAAATTCAATTCTTCTCATGCCAATTTGAACGAGTTAGTTTACCTTTTTCAAAAAACAAAATTTGAATTTCATTTTGGTATCTTTGGTTTTTGTGACTTTTTCTCTCTCTCTTGATCAATGATTCTTTTTCATCCAAACAATTTATTTTAATGTCAATAAGTACTAGTTTAGCTGACAAAAATACCGAAATTGTAAAATCGGATGTCATGATCGTGGTTTGAACCTCAACCCTGTCACTTGTGTTTGTGTGTTTTAATGATTATTTGTTTTCATTTATCTAAAAATAAATATTTTAATCAATCATTAAATACACTCAAGTCACAACCTCCAAAGTTAAGTGAAATCCAAAAAAATTAGGTGAGAGGATGATGCCCAAATGAAAGGCACGAAAGACCATCGAGTTTAAAGGACACTTACAAATATATTTATACTTACCTTCATCCAAATACACTATAATATGGCTAGAAACCAAAACTTTTGGGTGAAAGATTTATGTTTTTACTACTAGATCAAACTCTTGAAGATGTTCGTATTATTATAAATAATACATGTAATAATCTATTGCATAGAGAGAAATGCAAGAAATAAGATAATAAACAATTATTTTTAATAATAAAAATAATTAATTCACAAAAAAAATGAAAGATATTATTACAAAACAAAACATGATTGATTATAAAATTATAAAAATCAAAACATTTTTTTTGCCATTTAATGTTGTAATAATCTCCAAAATGCACATGATTTTACTTTTGTAATTGGTCTTACAACTTGTGAGTTAGTTTCTCTTGTAATTTGTGACGTTCTACTTTAGTTATGACTGAGCTTTGAGACTTTATTTATGGATAATATGATTATATCTTAGAAAGCTCAACCTCCATTCGGCCCTCCTACTTTAAATCTCATAGATCAAACAAATTGAAATTGTGAGATTGAAAATATTTACGGAGGACTCAAACCGTTTTGCGGATCATGATCGTAATGTAAATCTTGGTCATGGTTGCTAGCTTTATTTGACTGAGTTCTCATCTCCTCATCCTTCTTTACTTATTTATGTTTGATGATGATAGAGGAATCTCTTTCTTTCGCATTGTTATTTTCGTTGTAATTTTCTTTATTTATAAATTAAAACTTTTGTTATGAATGAATCAAATATTACAGTAATATAAACTAGAATAATTTCAGTAATGAAAATAATCTTTTATAACATCATGTGATTAAATCATTTCTAATTACATTAATCTTAAACACTTTATATTAGTTATTTAATGGAGAATGATAACCAGTAGTGTCCTGAAGGAAATGGTTAAGCATCTTAAACAAGTAAGTTTTAATGAAAAAGTTGTTTAATCATTATTTAATCAAAAATAACATCTTATATTTTATTTATAAGACCCGTTTGATTAATTTCTTCCATTTATAAATTTATAGATAGATCATTCATGAAACTGACAACTTTTGCAAATCCTTACGTATATATCCTGATATAAATGTTAAGCCAAGTTGTTACAAAATTATTACACACTGATTCACAAGAAAAAGTAGCATAGTTGTTGTGAACTAGTAGCACATAGAGAGATCCAACCAAGCATCCCATGCTGTCACGCACGTGCCAAAAGTGTCCTCGCCGCAATCGAGATTCCATTTTCCTCTCACACTCAACTATTGACACAACATAGACATAAAACTAAAAGCTTCCATTTATTCATCTTCAACACTTCACAAATCTAAACTAAACCCGACCCGAATTCATCGAATCCAAACCTGTGATCTCAGGCAATGGAATCGATATTGGGTCGGGCTCTCGAATACACTCTCAAATATTGGCTCAAATCCTTCACTAGAGATCAGTTCAAATTGCATGGCCACACCGTTCACCTTTCCAATTTAGGTAAACCATCTTCCATACCTCCAACTCGCACCGACACTTCTGATTAAAGACGTATCCGGTGTCAGTTTTGACACGACACATGTGATTACTTTCAATTATGCAATTCTTATCAATTATAACTGGTTCAGCGTCGTGTCTGGTGTCTGTGTCCGTGGTTTGTAGAAATGTTCAAATCTAAATTGAAATTCAGATTCGAGTTAGTTACAATTCAATTTGTTTTCAGATATCGATGGTGATGCTTTGCATTCCAGTGTTGGATTACCGGCGGCGTTGAATGTTGCATCAGCGAAAGTTGGAAAACTTGAGATAACGGTTGAGTTTTTGAGTTTGAGTTACTTAGCTAATAGCTTTTTCTTAAGTGCTTTTGTTGTGTTGCTGATTGATTGTGGATTTTGATTTTGTGTAGCTTCCTTCGGTGAGTAATGTGCAAACGGAACCAATTGTTGTGCAGATTGATAAACTTGATCTTGTTCTTGAGGAGAATTCTGATTTTGATGCATCTTCAAGTTCAAACAGGTAAATGTGAAACAAAATTTGGCTTGGAATGATACTCAAGTTGTATTTGGATAAATGGCTTAATTGTTTGGATGAACAACTTAATTATGAGGTTATAATACAAATGCTTAAAATATAATGTACTATAGTTTATGACTATGTTTGGATAAACAATTTGATTTTGCGCTTATAGTACAAGTGCTTATCATATAAGTGCTTATGTATATATAATTTATGACTCTGTTTGGATAAAATTTAATTTACTGCTTATAGCATAAGTGCTTATGTATAAGCTATTTCAATGAAAAAAGATAAAATAAAGTCAAATTTTTTATATAAGCTATAAGTTGTTTCATAAGCTATTTTGGAGAATTTATAAATGTCGTAAGCTGTTTATGGACATGTTATAAGGTGTTTTATAAGCTCTCCTAAAAAGTCTCTCAAGTGTTTATGCCACTATGTAAGCTCAAATAAATCAAACCAAATGCTATTGGTTTATTGGTTTTCTTGGTTGTATTCTTTTGTTTATGTGCAGTTCCACCTCTTCGGCTGCGCCTGCCAAGGGTAGCGGTTATGGTTTTGCTGATAAGGTTTGAGTTTGAATCTGATATTTTCTAAGATAGAGTTTATATGCATGATGAATGATGAAGTGTGATATTGTAATAACACCTGCCATGGTTTTTTTGTTGTTAGTTTTAAACACTGAGAAATGGGGACATGGTTTGGGGATTTGAATTTGAATGGTTATGTTCTAAGGGACATAGATAAAGGTGTAGGCAACAATTAATTTGTTCACTGTAGGCAGAGGTTACTGGATCTATAACAAATATCGAGTGGAACAGGATGATAAGGATTAAGTGAACCGTAGGATAGTTAATAACTTCTATTAGTTGGTAAATTGGTGAGTTAGTTACGGTTACGAACCCTGTTATCAACATTGTTACACGTAGTTAAGTTTTTATCCTATGCTGCCTTGTATATAGGATGTAATACTGATATAGTAATATACTAATATGCACTTTTGTAAATCAAATCATTAATTTTTTTTTAAGAATCCAATCAAATCATTCAGTTAATCAGTTGTTTTTACAAATCTCTATAGGGAAACAAATCACATGCAGTGTTGTCAAATATTGGCCATGGCAGATATCAGTGGCGGGTTTTTGGCTTTTCGCCATGGCCAATTTTGTGAAGGATGGCGGTGCCACATGTTGACCGGTATGGCGGGTTTTTGGCTCTCTTCCATGGCTTGCCATCTGCCATCGACAGCACTGATCACAATTCACATGTCTCCCTTGCACATCCCTTTTCGTGTCCTTCCAATTAAAAGATAAAACTTCACTCAAATTAATGACTAAGATAGAAAATGCTGATTTTTAATAGAGGAAGGGACAAACAGGGTAAAGCTTATTTCATTCCTAGTGGAAATATGGTTTGCTGCAATGCCTTTCAGCCTAACTCATTCATTTCATTTAGATTAGGTAGTTCCTAGCGAATGCCAATCACTTGTACACAAACACAAATATCGTTTTTGGATGCTATTTGATTTGATCATACTGATTGTGGGCTATCATTAGATTGCAGATGGCATGACTATACAAATTCAAACAGTTAATCTATTGCTAGAAACTCGCGGTGGTTCTCGTCGACAAGCGGGAGCAACATGGTAAGTTCTTGTTATCAGCTGATAGAACTTTTGTATGGTTGTGTATCATATGTGATAGCACATGTTTAGTTTTCCAGTTAATTGTGGCAGCTGTATGCGTTCTGTTAAATACAGAGTTGTGTACTATTCTATCGTGGATAATGAAGATTTAATTAAATATACCTTTAGTCCCCAAAGTAAAATAAAATATTATTACACTCGGTCCATCAAAAAAAAAAAATTGTCAGCTTTTGGCACTTCTTTTCTGAAAATAATTACAATTGGTTTCTCTCTGTACTCTTTTGGTCAGCCTTTAGTCCCTCTTTTTTTGACAGAGAGGAGCAAATGGTTATCATTTTCAGAAAAGAGAAGCCAAAAGGTGACAATTTATTTCAAGGGACCAAAAACATTGATTACTTACTTGAGGGACTAAAAAATATTTAAGCCTATAATGGATTACAAAATTATGGATTTTATGCAATTCTCAATTTTTCTACATCTATCACCAGCACTCCTAAGTTTGATTTCTTCAATTTTTTTAATGCTCTACTAACACTGCCAAGTATTATGAATCACCACAAATTGAATTTGATTTTAGTATATTATTCTCTGTTTGAGTTGCAGTATCTAACTGCAACTTGTAAATTGTAATGGAATAAAAAACACAATAGGTAATTCTGTAGGGTAACTTTAAGCATAAATACGAGGAGTGGTGACTGACGAGTTTTACTTTGGTTTTAGCTCAAAGATATGCTATAAGTTTTATCTTGAATTTTATATATAAGAATCTCCATTCATTATCTCTGGCTGCAGGGCACCGCCTATGGCATCTATGACCATACGCAACCTTATGTTGTATACCACAAACGAAAATTGGCAGGTAATTACTTTGAAACTCGGTTCAATAATTTTCTGAATCTTGATTGGTGTAGCATTTTACTGATTTTTTTTTAACAGGTTGTAAATCTTAAGGAAGCACGGGAGTTCTCCAGTAACAAAAAGTACATATATGTCTTCAAAGTAATATATCCCTCTTCCCTAGTTTTAGTATGTATGTGTAAATTGCTCTTATGTATTATTTCTCTCCTTTTCTTGCAAGTTTTTATAATAAAAAAATATTTTCTGTTCTTGGTGATGAGGATAATGTCTTTCCTTTTGCTTTACCATCTATTAGTTCTCACTTTTTTGTCCTGTCCAGAAACTGGAATGGCAATCTTTGTCCATTGATCTTTTGCCGCATCCAGATATGTTCGCAGATGTGGAAGAGGGATCAAACCTGAGGGATGATGATGGCGCAAAGAGAGTATTCTTTGGAGGAGAGCGTTTTATAGAAGGAATATCAGGAGAAGCATATGTAATAAATGCAGTTCCTCCAAGTTATTTTATAAATATTCTTTTTATTATAGAATGTCAGGAGTCATGAAATATAGGTTGGATGTGTATGATTACCAGATCACAATTCAGAGAACTGAATTGAACAGTCCACTTGGACTTGAGGTTCAGTTGCACATCAATGAAGCTGTTTGCCCTGCGTTAAGTGAACCAGGTACGTAAAAGGGCTCCATATTTTTACTGTATCAATATTGAATTTAATACAATGCATGGATATTGCATGAGGTTAATACAGCATATGTGAGCAGGACTTCGTGCACTTCTACGCTTCATGACCGGAGTATATGTTTGTCTAAACAGGGGTGACGTTGATTCAAAGGCTCAGAAGGTTTGTTATCGTCTTAACATTTTATTTCCTTTGAGAAGACTAAGTCTCAATAGTATTTTCCTTTTTTGTACAAAATCTTGTTGTTGTTGTTGCTTCATTATGGCTTTTTCTGAGTCCCTCTGTAATTGAATTGTAACAGCGCTCCACTGAAGCAGCCGGATGCTCTCTCGTTTCAATTGTTGTAGATCATATATTTCTTTGCATTAAAGATGCTGGTTTGTCTTTGGCCTGTGCATAATTCTTTTTATGTTGATCTTTATCTCCTTCAATTATTATTGAATATCGTAGGGATACTAGTGTTATGTATAAACTCACCTGAAAAATGATCCAACAATTGGCATTAACTTGCAGAATTCCAGCTTGAGTTTTTGATGCAGTCTCTCTTCTTCTCTAGGGTAAGTTTTTTGATATTTTCTTTGTTGACATCATACATTCTTGCACTCATTCTTTCTTTCTTGGGTACCTATCCATACTACTCTCAATACTGTTGGTGACACTACCTTAACCTTATAGAACTGGATGTATTTTAAGCCAAACTTAAGCCAATACTGTTCTTGGCGACACTACTCTCAATACATTTTTTTGCATGATATGTTTTCTTCTTTTAATAATCAGGCTTTTTGTGGCAGTAGACTCATAGTGTTTGATTGACTATCCTTGTAGGCCAGTCTTTCTGAAGTGGATAACGACAAGAACTTGACCAAGATTACAATTGGTGGATTATTTTTGAGGTTTGTATCTTTCAGCTCATTTTGAACATCAACTATCAAAAAAATTAAGTGAGCTGTGTGTGTACGCATGGTTGTGGGTGTTTATGTCAGTGTATATGGAAAACAGGAGCCAAGTTTGTGTCAATGTATTCTGTGCTCATAGGGTTTGATGGAAACCAGTAGCCAACTAATCTGAATATATTGGTAATAGGTTATGAACCACTGCTGTTTTAGTTAGATATTCTGGACTGGAATGGGAGAAACTAATGCAATTGAAAAGGGGGGAAGGAAAAGAACATGAATTGCTTATATTCTTCAGTAGTAATATCCTTAAATAATTAATCATTTTGGTGGCTCTTGATAATTGAAATGACACAATCTTCTTCCAGTACTTCAATGAAACTAAATTATAGTTTCCGTTTATTGGAATGCAGGGACACCTTTGCTTCCCCTCCATGTACTTTAGTGCAACCATCAATGCAAGCTGTCACGGGAGAGGCTTTTCATGTGCCAAAATTTGGTATTAAGTTATTAACACACTTGAGCAATTTTGGTGTATTGTTTTTTTCTTTTTTTACTGGATGTATCATTTGTTAATTATTTGTTTTCTTTTGACAGCTAGAAGTTTTTGCCCTCCAATATATCCTCTAGGAGAACAACAATGGCAGTTGACCGAGGGTACCCCTCTAATATGCCTCCATGCTCTCCAGATCATACCTTCTCCACTTCCACCATCCTTTGCTTCTCAAACTGTTATTGACTGCCAGCCTCTTATGGTATGTGCAGGTTTTTAGAATAAATGCTCTGTTATGGAATTATAATGCACCATTTTTATTTATTTTTCTCAATCATATTATTTGAAGCTTTTTTTCTTCTTCCAGATTCATCTCCAAGAAGAGTCATGCCTGAGGATATCCTCTTTTTTAGCTGACGGTATTGTTGTCAGTCCTGGTGACATTTTACCGGACTTCTCAGTGAAATCTTTTATTTTTACTCTCAAGGGACTGGATCTTACCGTTCCTTTTGACAAGGACAAGTTGGAAATTTCTAGAAGTGTCATGGACAATACAACCAATACGTCCTTTACTGGAGCAAGGCTTCATATTGAAAACCTTTCATTTTTAGATTCACCTTCATTGAAACTAAGAATACTGAACCTTGACAAGGATCCTGCTTGCTTCTGTCTTTGGGAAGGTCAACCAGTTGATGCTACCCAAAAGAAATGGACTGTCAGAGCATCCCAGCTTACATTGTCTCTGGAAGCATGCACGGGTACAACTGGACGTCAGACTGCAGGATTGTGGAGATGTGTTGATCTTACAGAAGCGTGCATTGAAGTAGCCATGGCAACAGTCGATGGAAGCCCGTTGTTAAAAATTCCTCCTCCAGGGGGTATTGTCAGGGTTGGAGTTGCTTGCGAACAGTATGTGTCCAACACTTCTGTTGAGCAATTATTTTTTGTACTAGATCTCTATGGTTATTTTGGAAAAGTTAGTGAAATGATGTCAGTTGCTGGAAAAAGGAAACAACTGGAGGACATTGGGGACAAGTCTTTCAGCGGAAAGCTTATGGACAAGGTTCCTAGCGACACTGCTGTGAGTTTAGCAGTGAAAGACCTCCAACTTCGATTCCTGGAGTCTTCATCAATAAATGTTGAGGGACTGCCATTAGTGCAATTTGTTGGAGATGATCTGTTTACCAGTGCCACTCACAGAACCCTTGGTGGGGCTATTGTTGTTTCATCTTCTCTACGCTGGGAGAGTGTTGAGATAAGTTGTGTGGATGCTGAGGGGAAGTTGGCATGTGAATCTTTGAGTTCTAGCATAAATGCTCCTTCACCAAGTGATAATGGATATCCTCATCTCAGAGCTGTATTCTGGGTGCATAAGAACGAGAGACATCTAATGGATAGAAATGCACGTTCTTTCCCTTTTCTGGACATAAGCACAGTTCATGTCATACCATTACACGAAAAAGACCCAGAGTCTCATAGTTTGAATGTCTCAGCTTTTGTAACTGGTGTTCGTCTTGGTGGGGGAATGAACTATACTGAAGTCCTACTGCATAGATTTGGAATACTTGAGCTTGATGGTGCTCCTGGGAAGGGTCTTTGTAAAGGGTTGGAAAACTTACAAAAGGGACCATTGTCAAAACTTTTTAAGTCAAATCCTCTGATTGTTGATAATTCAGAAGATGGTATGTAACAATGTCACCTGATTTTCTTTAGTTGATCAATTTGATTAATACATAATATATTTATTCTAAGTTCATCTTCCTTATGTTCATATTTCCATATCTTCATATACTTAGTTTAAATTCAGTTTTCTTTGTTAATAACTTCTTACCAGTTGAAAGCACGGGTGATGGGAAAGAATCAGGTTTTTCCCACTTGAAGAAGCCAGATGATGTGGATGTATCTATAGAATTGAGAGACTGGTTATTTGCTCTCGAAGGTGCAGAGAATACGGCTGAAAAGTGGTGGTTCTCCAGTCACGAAGATGAAGGAAGAGAAGAGAGATGTTGGCACACATCTTTCCATAGTTTACAAGTAAATGCAAAAGGTAGCCCGAATAATGTTACCGGTGGAAAAGGACAAATACATAGAATACGGCATCATCCAGTAGAACTGGTTACGGTAATTTAATGCTTCTTTCTGATTTTTTTCTAAATTTATGTTCCAAACTACTGCAGAATCAAACATTTACTATCTGCTTTCAAGATTGAAATAATGTTGTTTTACACACTATAATAGAAAAGTAACAAGATTCTATTCCGGAAAGAAAAAAAAAAGCCCGACATCATGCATATTATATTGGCAGGAATAGCAAAACACGAAAATGAAATGCCATATTTGTAATTCCGCATCCATGATACCATTTCTCCTTCATTTGCATGAAAACCATGCAAACTACTAGAATTAGGCTGAAGATATAATTTTTTTTTGTGGGATGGGGAACCTTAAATGGATTATTTGATTTTGACCTGCTATTCTTCTGTTGACTACCAACTACTGCTCTGTTTATAGAGAAACAATTCATTTATGGTAACTGAAAAATAACCAACCTCTGCTTGCAAACATATATTGTCTCTTTCTTTTAATAGAATAACCTTTAAAGCTTTCTTCTCATGCTTGAAGTTTATTGAAATATTATAATTATGATTGGTAACGGTTTATGATATTGTGTTGTTATGCATTGATTATATTTATTTAGCTTTCATTTCTCAGTGGACTCTTTCCCTAATTCTTGGGATTGATTAAGAGATTCATGTGTCTATATATTTGTACATTTCCCTTGTCCTCGTGAGCTTAGCTCAGTTGGTAGGGACAATGCATAATATATGCAAGGTCCAGGGTTCAAACCCCGGCCACCACCAAAAAAAATTTGTACATTTCCCTTACATAATATAGACAATATATTCAGTCTCAAGTAAATTCATAATTATTTATTACACTCTTTTCTGAACTACCTTTCCTAATTACCTTTTTTTCTTTATAGTTTATAATAATACATCTAATTGGATTTTGTTAGCTTTAGAATCCAGTTATCATAATTTTTATAAAATACATGCACATGGACTATAAGTCTATGATTAGTCCCGCATGAAAGCACTAAACGGGGAACCCAGTGTTTTATATCAGATCTTTGGAGAATGGTCGAAAGCATACACTGAATTTTCTCATCAACAAAATTGGTATTATAGTTAAGGTGGTCTACTTTTCAATTAAGTATCTAAGAGCTTACCTGTACACAACCTTTGGCTGACAGAATTTGCAGTTTGGTGCTGCTTATTCATTGTTGTCAAAGTCAGAAGAAGAGAAAGTTTTCTTACATGGATTGAATGGATAAACATGAGGCTAGAAGATTTTATTGTCACATTTTAAATTAATTATGATGATTATTCTTTATGACTGTGCATAATGATCAAAATACATTTGTTATATATTTCTGAAAATGTTAAATGTAATCTATTATGGGTTATATCTGATTTATTTGCTCTTGGGTTGAACATGTTAATACTAAATATCCTTATTTAAGGTTTTCCTTCTTATATCTTCTCATTTCTGTTGTCTGTATTTTAATGTATGTTCTACACCTATCATACGATCTTACATACTGAGCCTGAACATGCAGGTTGGAGTTCAAGGGCTAAAAATCCTGAAGCCTCGTTTCCAAAATAACATTCCTTCATCACTGGTAATAGGCAATGGGGTTAAGGAATTTACTGATGCAGTTGGAGGAGTTGGTCTTGAAGTTCGCTTGATATTATGTGAGGAGGATGTTGATGATGAAACAACTAACTGGGAAGTGGAAAATCTAAAATTTTCTGTACAACAGCCGGTAATGAGAATTATAGATTTAAGTATGGGTTGTCTCTCTTTATTAGATGGATGTGTGTAATGTTGATTTTACCTTGCAGGTGGAGGCAGTTGTAACAAAGGATGAGCTTCAGCATCTTACCTTTTTGTGCAAATCTGAAATTGATTCAATTGGCCGGATAACTGCTGGAATTATACGGTTGCTTAAGTTAGAAGGCTCTGTTGGTCAGTCTGTAATAGATCAACTAGGCAACCTAGGTATGTTTCCAAAGTTTCTTATTCATTGAATTACTTTTTTACGTAAAATCGGAAGTGATAAAACTGTTTTATCTTTAGATCATAGGACGGAAGATAGATTTTATATTTGAGGTCTAGCGTTCTTGACTTGTGGTAGCATATAGATCAAAGAGAGCTGCACAAGACTAATCACTAGACGCAAGGATTTTATTAGTTTTTTTTTCTCTTTTAAAAAACAAAGCTATAGGAAATGAATATTGGTTCAAAACAAGGTGCCTAGAGTCCAAGTAACTGTAAAATTGAGAAGTACTCAGCTGGATGCCATATAATAATACTTCAAATGAGCAAGTATAAACTTTGTATTGGCTAATGCTGAATTTACTCTTGAATTCAGAGATAACAAGCACCTTGCAATGTGTCAGGAAAAACCAAGTCCCACATAGAAAAGATATAAGGCCTGATAAGAGTTTATAAAAAGAGGCACCCTTCACATTGCAAACTGGTTTTGTAAGGACAAGTTACACCCAATATAAAAACCTAATATGGTATCAAAGCCTATTGATTGGGCTGCCCACCATTTATATACACTCACCAAGCTCAATAATGTTCGGCGTGAAGGTGTATTTGTTATCCCTTTTGTCAACTGTTGTCATCATCATCTAATAATGGCACCGTGATTTGCAGGAAGCGAAGGCATTGATAAGATGTTCTCTGGTGAAAAGGTCAGTAGAGACGGTAGTATTGGTAGTAGAGGACTTTCTCCATTACCAAACCTGATAAGCGAAGGACCAAACAAAACTCCGGAACAGACATTAGCTTTGCTTGAGGAAGCAGTTATGGATTCGCAGGCTAAAATCAATGATTTAATCAATGATGTTGGTACTTCAGAGTCTTCTTCCTCCCAACACCTTACCATTGTCAAACTGAGTCAAAAGATAGAAGCTATGCAGGGCTTATTAATGCAATTGCGGAATCAACTTTAAGGTTCTTCTGCCATTTTTGTTGTACAAATATATAGTCAATTGATTTTGAATTACATAGGTTATATACATATATTAATGTATAGAGGATACAAGTCCTTGTTGAGTGTTTTTCGAGCATGGCAGATGTCAAGGCTCCCATTGTAACCGGAAATTTTGTACCCTTGAGCGAAAATTGCAAAATATTTTCCGACTATGTAATTAAGCATCGAAAGGGATATCATTTTGACAATTTCGGTGACTTGTTTTGGTAATATATATAGTAATTTTTTTTTTGGACGCAATATATACTAAGGTTGAGAAGGATATTTGTTTCTATCATAATGAGTTGGGAATGGCTTTGGCTATTGATGAATTTTTAACCTTATTTGAATGGTAGATTGATCACTTTCAATTGACTTGGATTCTCTGCATGATAATTATCACGTAATTACATACAATAATTTCGTCTATTGATTTAAGATTTGACGATTCAGATTATACAACGAGTAAATCAAATGTTAAACAATATGGTCATTGATATTGGACTTGCAAGATCTTAATTTTGATGTAGTTATAGTTAAAAACAATTACAGGAACAGTACATCGACACAAACTTAACACTATAGTTTATATAGTTTAGGTAAATTAAATTTTTCAATATGTATTAAATGACTGGCACCTTGCCTAAAAAAATTGACTAGCACCTACATAAAATGTTTTTTCCACGGTATCAGTATTATTATTTTCTAACAACAGAATTTTATGTATATATGTGTGTAAGATAATATATGAGAAATTGCATAACACAAGACCTGCACAAAGCATAAAGTGTTGGTAATAGCACTATTATGCAAGAGAAAAAAAAAAATATACATATTCCCTCAAAATATACTTTTTTGTTGTTGTTAAAACAAACAATATGACATTGATAAGTTGGAGAACTTGGGTCTCTAGGAACTCCCCACAAACTTGAACTAGTGAATTGTTTCTCACCAGATATTTTAGGATACTAAAGAAAATTGAGAAAGAGAGACTTTTAAATTAGATTGACATTGGGTAAACCAATATATCTTCGTGTACAATTGTAGAGACTAATTAATTTTTTAAGATGTTATTCAAGGGATTAATATCCCCTAATATATGTTTTTCCATACACATCAATCAAAGATTAAACATGTGACCAAATTGTGCAACTAATGAACATTTTATAACCCCTCTCTTAAAGTTAAAGTCAAACTCTTGTCATTCACCCAAAGTTTTATTTACAACATTTAAGTATCATTCAACTGAATTACTTTTTGTAAGAAAATATAAACAAAATAAGTCAAAAAAAAGTTGATATATTTGACTCAAATTTTAGATGAGATACGTTTGACTCACTTGTATTTTTGAAAAGTGAGAGAGACCTAATGCATATACCAAATCAACCATAAAACGAAAAAGCCTTATCCTTCATTCACTTTGCTAATGCTTCCAAACTAACACCATGGCTTCAACATTCCTCACATATCCTGCACCTCATCATCTACACAATCTCTTTCAAACCAACACATCTTCACAGCTTTCAACTCATAACAACAAAACCAAAAAGCACTTCTTCATAAAATGCACAACTCCATTAAATTCCACATCTTCTGAGCCAGAATTTCCCACACCAGACCCTACAAACACTACAATGAACAGTCCAGAAACATTTCCTATAGAGAAAAGAAGAAGATCAGAGATAATAAGACAAAGAAGGCCGAAGACCGACCTTGCAAATGTCGAGCCACCAAATTTTGAAATAGGTTGGAAAAGGACAAAAGAGATTAACCTTGAGAAGCCAGTAGGGTATGTGGTAGCTGATTTTTTGGAGAAGCTGGAGGAACTTATGAAGAAAGAATTTGGTTCAACAGAACTGTTGGCAAAAGTTGGTGAAATTGTTGCTGAAAGAGCAAGAGAAGAAGCAGAAATTTTGAGAGATGAAGGAAAAGTTGAGGAGAGAATGGTTGTTGAACTTTTTAGAGTTTTGAGGTTGATGGAAATGGATTTGGCTATGGTGAAAGCTTCTGTTAAGGAAGATACTTTGAATGAGAGGCTTGATCAAGCTAAGGCTAGGTGCAGGCAAGCTATACTTGTTGCTTATTCCTTTTGAATTTTAACTCTTCATGGGAATGTTGTAATAAGTTGAGATTACTAATGAATATTTTGTTTAAGTGACTGATTTGATATATTTCAATAATCATAAGACACTGCACTACCTCTATATCTTATTATAAGCTGATTTTTTTGTCATTTTCATGTATATGAAGAAAAATAGTTACTTTCATGTATACACTAATTGTTGTATTGGAAGAAGTAAGTATTCCTGAGTTTTTGATGGCATTTTGTAATATTCTTGCTCAGTTGGTTCTAATGAATGATATGAAAGAGGCCATTAATGCATCACTCATAATTGACTTAGTTTCACACCCAAGGAATAAAGTTGAACAAATAAGTTGATCCTTAAATTAGTTAAAACTAATTTGTACAAGTCCTTATAAATTTCTAAGTGAAGTTACAAGAACCTAATGAGGACTATTTTGCGTTGTTTGATACTTATGTAACCTTTATAAAGAATTTTGAATTACAGAGAATAAATTGAATTTGAAATTGTACCCAAGAGAATAGTTGAATTTGAACTAAATTATGAGATTATATGTAACAGATATATTGGATAGTGATAAATCGTTCATAACATAGGGGTAAAAGGCTGTTGTAAAAACTAGTATTTGTTGAGGCAAAACATGCAAGTGTTCTTCAGCATTTTTTATGCAATCAACCACTTTTGTTATTGTAAAAAAACACTTTTAGCTATGAATATTTCTTTCACATCTGTTTTTTATTTAATTCATTGTTAAGAGTAAGAGGGAGTACAAGATACTTGAAGAAATTCCTTTCATGGGTTAAGTGAAGAATCAATTATTTCTTAACATGATTCTTTTTTTTTTCGTTCATACTTATCGCTCAAATAGCCTCTTTATTTTAAGGATCTCAATGACTTGTTGATAAGAATTGTAGTAGTTCAAATTATTAGAATTGGCAACCGCCATTGATGAAGCTTGAAACTGAATTCTGTTAGAAGAGAGAGAAAGAGATCTAAGAGAGAGAAAGGAAAACAATTAAGTGTTGTTATTTATTGAATAAATGTGAGAGGCACAATGTATTTATAGAGCATTCTAGAAAGCATATGAGTGGTGACACATGTCACACTCCAAGAGGCTAAGCTACAATACTTAAATATCTAAGACTAGTTACAGTAAAGCCTTAGTCTCTATATACTCTAACACAAATGGATATCAAAACTGAATGATAAGTTATAGCATCATCTTAAACTATAAGATGGGGAATTTCTCTAATAGCAATTCTAAAAATGACATTTTTCTTTCTTTCAAGAGGGTGAAGAGAATTGATTATGTAGCATAATTTGTAGAAATTGTTTGTAGGACCAATTTGTATGTACACCAGCACCTATTGTTGTTAGTAGCAAAGTTATGAAGAACACAACAAACATATACCCCTCTTATTAAGGAGCCTCATTCAGCATTATGTGAATTATCATTGGCATTTGCAGAAGAAACGAACAGAGAATCGTAACATTTTTGTGAAGGCCAAAGACCAAGCTTATCCTTCATTTCTAAAAACAACTCCAGGCAAGTTTGCCGATGATTGGTTTCTGACTCTTCAATTCGAGAAAATACCTATAACCATGCAGACAAAAATTTATTGTCAAAACAAGTTAACTTGTATGCTATGGAACAAAAATCATAATTAAGGTTGTCAATTTAACAATATTAAAAAATATTTTACGATCCAGTGTTGTCAATTGTGGAACGCGGAAAATAGCAAATTTGTTAAAATTCTATTACGCCAGCGCTAAAGCACTACTATAGCTGCTATTTGACAACATTTTGTAGTGTATCGTGAAACAATAACTTGTTAAAATTGCTATGCTATAGCGCTATAACACAACTACAGCCGCTGCTTGAAAACATTGGTTCCATATACCACATAGAAGTTTGATCGTGTTTTTTATTTGCACAAAAACTACAGTAATAACACAAGATATAGCTCAGAATTTGGGAGCGGGCCTAACTCAATTCCAAAACTTAGCTCAAGAGGTGAGGATTGCCTAAGCCTTGTAAAGACTGGACATACTTCCAATTGATGTAGGATCTCAAAAATAGTCATGCTTCTTGTCAACATTGAATTGAAAGTTCATACAATTTGCATAAAAAGGGAGCATGACCTAACCTTATCAAAGAGAACATTCATAACCAGTTCATCAATTTGTAACTTATCCTTGAGAAGCTTACACAAGTCAATAGCAGAACTGTCCAAAATCAAAATCAACATAAGTAAATATAAGAATACCTTTTTGTGCACATAATCCAATGGAAGTGTAAAATAAAAGTAAAATAAAAACAAACCTTAAACGCTTATTCCAAATACAACACAAGATGATTCTGCAGCAAGCATCATTCCAATAGGATGTATCATTTAGTTCCTCAAGTAGCAGAAGCAATTGATCGAACTCTCCATCGGAACAAGTGTGCTCCTATGAGGCAAAGCATTCAGATTCAGATTTGTATAGAATTGAGTAAACAGAACAGTGACTTTGTTGTGGAAGGGGAAACCCTTTGAGGAAAATTTGCTTTCTATCAAGAATACATTTTTGACAAGGAAGATAAAGTAAATTTATGGGGAACAAATTATTTCTCAAGTCCCAACTAAAATATACACAACTTTTTTTAATGGCTCAAAATCTGATTGTCATGTTTCTGGACGAAAAAGTTCTCTTGTTTTTCATTTTCATCCGAGTACTAGATTCTCTTTCTTTTTATAGACAAGGTTCTGGAAGTAACTTGGTGATCATGAAAACACACAGAAAATAGTGTACCTTGAGCAATGCACAGTTATGTGAAATGAGCTTCTCATATGATGAGGAAGAAGGTAAAACTTCTAGTTTTTCATGCAAATCCTTGAATTTATTTATGCCACCCTCAACCTTCAAGTACACCAACAATACATCAGTTGAAATACACAAAACCCAATATTTTGTCCAAACACACGATTAGTTACAGGTATCATGCCAAAGAACATGTATGAATAAAAAAACCTTTGACAAATTTGATTGTGGCCAAATGTTTACATGGAATACTTTAATGCAGTTAAGTATTGCGCAGTTTCTACTCAAAATAAATCAGGAAAAAAATATTCATCTCTGAATGCTTCCAACATAAATCTACAATACAAGCCATTTTGAATAATATTGCGCTATCCACCAATTCTGCTCTAGGTTACTTAAATCGAAATCAACAGAATAACAACAAAATGTAAAATGTAAAATGTAAAGGATAAAAGATAAAGAATTGTGTCTATCAAAAGGCAATGATGATAAGTATCCAAGCCCTTAGGAAACTCTCCCTTAAGAGCTAGCTATCGAGGGGGAAGGACCAAGCCACTTAAATTTTCCACCGAACATCGTATGCTACTTGACAAGAGACTCGGACACCCCAAAATATCCAAGTCCCTATAATAGCACTGCCCCTGAGAGCCGATGTCCCCGGAAGCTACATTCTGATGCTTTGTTTGGCTTTTGCGGTCAACCCCTCCATAGGTACCCTTTCCCAACCACCGGAAACTATTGATAAGTATCCAAGCCTTGGGGGACCCTCTCTTAGAAGCTAGATATCAAAAAGGGAGAACCAAGCTACTTAAAATACTCTACCGAACATCTCATACTACTCGATGTAGGACTTGGCACCCCCATAGTACTTGAGTCCCATCAAATGATGACTACCCACATGGTGTTGGGAGAGTTGGTAACATAACTCTCCTCTAGAAAAAGAACTCGAGTTCAATTCTTGAAGTGCCCATTTTTAGGATACATCCCAGCTCTGTGTAAAAAATTGAATGTCCTACAGTCCTACTGCAGACTCAGGGTTTAATTCGAGAATAGGTCCAAACTTTAAAGGACATGCACTTATGTTATTGATAATTATCACTAATGTATGCTGATTGAAACTAGCAAACTGTGTTTCATGCAACATCAATCATGATTAAAGTCTTTTTTTGATCAAGTCTCATGATTAAAGTCTGAAGTAACACAAAAATGTGAAACTGGTGATATAGTTCTAGGATAAAGCAAACTGCATAAAGTAAAGTACTTAAGGGTATCACATCATTACAGAAACTATGTCATGCACGAGGATTTCCTTACCGATAAATCTGGAATGCTGACTGTGTAACTAGCAATGAAGGTTGTAATATTATCTTCATCATAATCTGCAAAATGTAAGAAATCTCACTAAAATATGTACAAGGGAAAAAATTATAGATAAAGGGAACGCCTAATCCCTCCATACCATCATAATAAACTCTAAAAACACACTGGTAGTAAGTAAGAATATTATTTATTATTTAGTTCAGTACATTTACAATTACCAAAGAAATATATTTGCAGCCCTAATTTATGTCAATTAATGCATATCAAACATAAAAGTACAGATTTCAATAGATACAGAAGCTCATATGTCATAAGAAAAGTGCATTATTCTTTTCCAAACCGAAGGTTACAACAAGATAAAAATCATGATCATACCACTTGCTTTGAAGTCTAAAAGGAGCTCCTCTGCAACAGGTTCCAACAGTAGTCTTCCCAATGCCTGAAATACCTTCGCTATAGAGCCAACAGATGAAAGCTTTTTTATGTCCATGATTTCCAACACCTCCAAAATATTCTCCTTCCGTTCACTTTCACAAAGAGCCAATAAATAATTTTCTGCAACATAAGTTGAATAAAATAAATTTTAAAGCACTACTTGAAACAAAATATCTGTTAATGTTGAACATCTATGTACAGAAAAGGCAGCATCATGTTAATATTTATGTCTCCAAACCAGACAGTGGATGCACCGATTTTGAAACATGCATGTTTGGCATGAAGACTTTTAATAATGAGCTGCATAACAGAAGTGTACTTATATACAATTTAGTTCAATTTATGTTGTCTCAACATGTTTTTGATTGAGCGCATACATGAATTCTCACAGATATATTAATTTTCTTACAAATGTAATGGCATAAACATTCATATTAGAATAATCTGATCCAAATACCCACATGAAACACGATCAAAAAAATTATAAGACATCAATTATGTCTGTGTACAAACAAAAATGAACTTGCGAGTATATGTTACGGTCGAAATCCAATGATAGAAGTTTGAGCATAGCTTCCGAGAAATAAATTATGACAAAGAAATGCATGTCAAAAAAATAAATAAAGATTCACCCACCTCGTAAATCAAAAGTGTCGTCAGCATCATTCTCTATAATATAATTACAGAGATCCTGAATTTTTTCTTCATTATTAACTTTTAACCACAGCATCATTTCATAGTAACCCAGTCTTGCAGTTGAACTGGGAACCTCTTCTTTGATAATATGACAGAAAAACTGAAACTCTTCAACCATACCCATGTCAATTGTATACAAAAGAAGTGGGCAATATGTGTGCTCATCTGGCTTTAAACCTTGTTTCTTCATTAAATCAAAAAGGTGAAAAACCTTCCCCATTTCTTCAATTGCAATGTCTTCATTCTCAGCTTCCCTTGCTTTACCCATGCAAATTTCTACCAATGCATTGTATCCTTTCACGCCTGGTTTTCGTCCCACTTTATCAAACAACTCAAGGGTAGCTTCAGTTCCTAGTATCTTCGCACAGCTTTCAATTAAACGGCGAAAACGGTTTTCTTGAGCAATTTTGAACAAGCATTTTCTTTTCTTTTCACGAGAAACTTCTTTCCTTCGCAATGATATATTACTCTGAGGTATGTTTGGCAACTGTGATACATTCAGTATTCTTTCAAACTCATTTGCAGCATCAACTTTCTCAGTATCAGATCTCTTTACTGACTCACCACCTGAAATAAGTAATAACAATACACTAGTAGTAGCTCAAGTGGCCATGCAAGGACCAATGTTGTCGATCGGGGAAAATAGTGGTCTGTTCAAATTTCATTACGCTACAGTGCCATAGCGTGGTAAATTGTAAGAGCCTCTATGTGACAACGCTATCTAATAATTTGAATAAATACTGTATCACAAAACAACAGCAGTTTTTTCAAGCTCCGCTACTCTATAGCACTGCTATTTGACAACATTGCTAAGTCACTCTAAGGGTTGGAGAATCAGGCCCAAGGTTCAAATGCAAACCACTAACATAACACCAACTAGCAATTAACATATGCGATCAAAACAAGAACTTTCAGACAACAAGAAAACAAAATAAAAATTACAGTTAATTTATTCATAGGAGATGAAAAAAGGTGGAAAAGAATTGTCAATAAAAAGTTGAAACTATGAGTTAAACTAAAAAATTCTATGAAACACCGACTCCAACACCAGAGACACAACACTGGTAAAAATTTGAAAAAATGAATCACATGTGTCGGCACTAGACAAGACACTTGACATAGACACGTCGACACTGGTAAAAATTTGAAAGAAAAAAAAAAGAACTAATTGAACATAATCACATGTGTTACACGCTTTCCATTAGAAGTGACGGTGCTACTTAAACTACATAACTCAAACATTCTTTGAGTTTTCTTCCATATCCTAAACAAAATAGAAACATACATTCTCATGAACATTTTAACAAACACTTACCGTAGAAAATAGAAGAAATCTGATGAAAGACTGCTTCAGACAATTCATCTGCAACAACAAAATATCATAACAGAAAAAATAAAAATGAGATTTTTATACTCAAATATTCAAACAAAAATAAACCCAGATTTTTTTTCTTGAATATAACAATACCCATTAACGTAATTGGTCAAAATAAAAAATACCCAGAAAAAATTTAAGTTTTTATTCATTTTTCTGGCATGAATTGTGGTTAATATAGTGGAAAATGTACCTGAATCAGAGTTTCGATGAAGGTTGAGGCTTGCGAGGATAGAATCAACATCGAGTTTAGAATGATTGCTTGTAGAAGATGATGAAAAAGAAGAAGAATGAAGGTTGAATTTGGTGGGTGAATGTGTACGAAAGGGGGTGCAAATAGTTCTAATAATGTGGAAGTAACGCATTTCAATTTGAATGAATATATGATAAATTATTACGATGAAGATGAATTGATGCTGTTTCTGTAATGAAGAAATGGAATAAAGCAATGAGCTCAATTTACGAGTGATGAGTGAATACTCATGGAAAGAGGGATGCAGATTCAGTGTTGTAAAAAACAACACAGTTTTTATTTTAGCCATTGGATGAGTTTGACAAAATTACAATAGTACCATCCAATTA
>Ga0315913_1001474_pt1 | contig 26032 bp, 13 predicted proteins | sample MpolsnodulesMG_FD_207736 | JGI IMG/M metagenome (GOLD analysis project Ga0315913, IMG submission 207736) | Medicago polymorpha root nodule microbial communities from Los Angeles, California, United States - small nodules | ecosystem: Host-associated > Plants > Roots > Nodule | place: USA...
GGAAATATTTTGTACACTTATTTAATACTAAAAAAATGCATCGCACCAATTTTATGCTTTTTTTTTGACAATATTTTGTACACTTTTTTATAAGGAAATATTTTGTACACTTATTTAATACTAAAAAAATATATTGCACCAATTTCATTCCTATCTTGTTGCCTTTTTTTTTACAATTATAAACAGAATACCCTAATTTTCATGCAAACTCAGCTACCGTAATTTCCATGTAAACTTGGCTATATCCTTATCATTATCCTTAATTATTAATTTTATTAGGTCTGCAGCAACTTAACCTAATAATTTCCCTCTAAAATGCTGCATTAGGTTAGTAGTAATTTAACCTAACAAATTCCATCTAAAAAAATGCATCGCACCAATTTCATTCCTATCCTCTTGCCTTTTTTTTTTGACAATATTTTGTACAGTTATGCCTTTGTTTTTGACAATATTTTGTACACTTATTTAATATTAAAAAAATGCATCGCTATCATGTTGTTTCTTTTTTGACAAAATTTTGTACATTTATGCCTTTTTTTTCTTTTTTTTTTTTACAATATAATTTACACTTATGCCTTTTTTTTTTTGACAATATTTTGTACACTTATTTAATACTAAAAAATGCATCGCACCAATTTCATTCCTATCATGTTGCCTTTTTTTCTTTGACAATATTTTGTACACTTATTTAATACGTTTACAATACCCCAATTTCCATCTAAACTTGGCTATATCCTTATCCTTATTTATTAATTTTATTAGGTCTGCAACAACTTAACCTAATAATTTCCCTTTAAAATGCTGCATTAGGTTAGCAACAATTTAACCTAACAAATTCCATCTAAAATGCAACAATCTCTAATATTTCTCCTCACTGATGAACTTTTCATTCCTATTATGCTGTGTCATCGTTTATATATATATATATATATATTGTTTTTGTGACAAGTTGTTGTACACTTGTTTAATACGTTTACAAACAGAATACCCTAATTTCTATGCAAACTCGGCTATATATAGCAAACCCTAAACCATGTTTCTCTAAAAAAACCTAAATCGTGGTAAATTACACAGACAACAGAAGAATCATATATTTTGATTTTTGCAAATGGAAGGACGTGACCTTACAACCTTCCTCTCATACCACTACTTAACTGATATTCTAATTTAACATGCATTTTATCGATATGCATATTTTTTTGAGAATTGGAATATCCTTTTTGCGTTTTTTGTTTTTAGTTTGAGATGTTTACACCAATTTTGGCAATCTTCCTATTTAGTTTTGTCGCAATTTCTTGGTCTATTATCTAAGGTCGAGGGCAGTCGCTTAAACATGTTGGTGTATATCTACCAACACCTGTATTTTTTCACGGACAGTTGTATGTTGCTGTTTCAAGGGTTACCTCCAGAGAAGGACTAAAGATATTGATCACTGATGAAGATGGCTAAGATACCAATGTGACGTCTAACGTCGTATATGAGGAAGTATTTCACAATGTATGATGAAACTACATGCCAATGTACTAAAATTTTCATATTTCTTTTACCGAATTATTGATAGGATTACCGAATTTTCTTTGATAATATTTTCATATTTTATACATTTTATGAAGTGTTTTATTTTGTCTACTATGGATTATCACCTGTCCTTTTTTTCACCATTACCAATTATATATTGCATTTTATTATTCGTATGTCAATCCCTTAACAATAAACCCGTGCGACGCACGGGTCAACAATCTAGTATCAATAATTTCCATTAATATTTTAAAATTTAATCAAAATTATACAAACAAACATAACAAAATAATCACATGCGTTAGCGCAGTAGGAAGAGCGGACAAACGGGCACGATAGTGACCGTCTTTCTGCTAGTTTATATAGTTTTTTGTAGGAAAATAATTTATATAGTTATTGGTGGATTTTGATAGATACTTAAAACAACAGTGATGATGAATTATACATTTTTTTTGAAATAACTATTCCTTTTTGTTGGTAGGAGCCGGTATTTGAACTCCGGACCTTGCATATATTATGCATTGTATATAACAACTGAGTTAAGCTCACGAGACCAGATAAAACTATTATGATATATAGTTGAAAATCACTTTTTTTAAAAAATAATATGGGCCCGTTTGTTATGGATTAAAATAAAAGTGATTTTGACATAAAATAATTTAGAGATTATATTTTAGAGATTTTGTGAAAAATCAGAATCTATTTTACGTTTGTTTGCCGTCACAAAAATCACTTTTTTTAAACAAATAATCTAGTTTGTTTGGATACAACTATATAAAAGGGATTTTTTGTTACAAAATTAGTTTAATCTTTTAAATTATATTTTCTCTCTCCTCTAAAAAAAATCTATTTTTTTAGAAGCTGCTCTTAACAGCTTCTCATTTGAAGTTGTTTTTAGATTTTAATTTTTTTAAAAATCTATAACAAACGGATGCAAAACTCTTGATTATTTATTTAAAAAAAGTGATTTTTTCCTTCAAAAAGTTATATGAAACGGCTCATAATTTGTTTAAATATAACTACCTATATAAAAGGAAGGTTTTGTTACAAAATCATCTCCATTCTTCTCTCTCTTGGAAATATGATTTTCAACTATATATATCTCTGTTAGGGCACCGTGACATCAAAAATAACATTGAAATCGTGTTTTTGTGCAGATTGGTATATAATTTGGAGTTTTTGATATGGATTCTCGTTCACCACCTCCTCATATCAACATAGAACCTGAGTATTGTCCAGAAGCTGTGTTTGAATGGTATCGCTTAACAGGACTAAAAGATCGTAAAGAAAGCTTTAGTAGAAAGGATTTGGCTTTGAAAGCAAAACAACATCTTCTTTATTTGGGTTGGAGGTTTTGGTACATCGACAAAAAGTGTAGGTGGGAATTGCGTTATACTTCTCCTAATGCCAAAAACTATATTACTCTTAGAAAAGCCTGCGAGATTTGCATTGAACAAGGAGGGTGTTCCCTCAAACACTCTTCAACTCCATTAGAGTTGAAAAAGCTATCGAGAGAATCCGAGGAAACAGCAGCAACAACAATTTTTTCCTCTGCATTACAGTTGAAAAAACGACAGAGAAAATCCGAGGAAGCAGTAGCAAGAGCATTTATTTCGTCTGCATTACAGTCCAAAGAGCAACCGAAAGAATCCAAGGAAGAAGCAGCAACATCAATCTATTCTTCTCCATTACATTTGAAAGAGCTACTGAGAGAATCCGAGGAGGAAGCAGCAGCAATAGCAATTCCTTCGGATTCCGATGAATCAACTTCTGATGAGGATTCTGAAGCCTCTAGTACAAGTTCTGAATCGACTTCTGACGAGGATTCTGAAACCTCATGTTCCAGTTTTGTTAAAAAAACTATGGTTACTACGGTATCAACATCAATGGAAAATGAGAAGCATGTGAGTCAATTTGAACCAGAAGTTACTAATTCGGTGGGTAGTGGTAAAAGACGAAAGGTTTTAAAAACGAGTAAAATGGAGAAGAAATTGGAGGATTGTGGTAGAAGAGGGAAAGTATTGAAGATGAGCATAATGGAGAAGAATTTAGAGGGTTTTGGTAAAAGAGGAAAGGTATTAAAGAGGGGAGGTATAAGGGAAAGCTATTCAATTGTTTCTTGGTTGATAAAGAATAAAGTTTTGGTTTCAGGGACTCATGTGTTCTGTCGTGGTAGTGACAATATTGTCAAAAGAGGGAGTATATTTTCTGATGGTATAGTTTGTAACTGTTGTCGTGTTAATTTCACCATCAGTGGATTTGAGGCTCATGCTGGTTGTACAAGACACAAACCATCCATTAGTATCTTGTTGGAAGACGGAAGGTCATTGTTTGAATGTCAAAGGGAAGCTCTGAGTTCGCGTGATCAAAAGGGGAGTCATTGTATTGGGGAAGCAAATTCTGATGTAGGGAATCATTGTGTTGCCGAAGGAAATTCTGAAGCAAATAACGACAATGTCTGTTCTATTTGTGGCTTTGGAGGTAACTTAGTACTATGTGATCGATGTCCTTCTGCATTCCACCTTGGTTGTCTATGTCTTGATCGAGTTCCAGATGGTGATTGGTTCTGTCCAACTTGTTGTTGCAAAATATGCTATCGACCCAAATGCAAACGAGAATGTGCAGATGGAAATGATAACAATTTTCTTGTATGTGTACAATGTGAGCAAAAATTTCACTTTGGGTGTGTAAAGACAACAAGATTTGGATCTAGTCACACAGAGAGCAATGTTAAAAAGAAGAATTGGTTTTGCAGTGTAGTTTGTGGGAACATGTTCTTATGTCTAAAGAAGCTATTGGGGAAACCAATTAAGGTTGCAGATAATATAAATTGGACATTGTTGAAGGACGTGAGTAGTGATGATGATGGTGGAGATTTTACTTCTAATGAGTTTAGTCAAAAGAAGCATAAGTTGAATGTAGCTCTTGGTGTATTGTATGAGGGTTTTAATCCAACTATTGATGCTTTATCTGGAAGAGAGTTGATTAAAGATGTTGTTTTTAGTAGAGATTCAGAACATAAACGCTTGAACTTTCGTGGTTTCTATACTGTGATTTTGGAGAAAACGGGGGAAGTAATTTCCGTGGCAACTATAAGGATTTATGGTCAAAAGGTTGCAGAGATAGTTTTTGTGGCTACCAAGGAGCAATATCGAGGAAGAGGAATGTGTCGTCTGTTAATGGATGGGCTTGAGGAACAGTTGACTCGCTTAGGAGTAGGAATATTGGTTTTGCATTCATCTGAAGATGCTATAAACACTTGGACAAAATCGTTTGGTTTTGCTAGGATGACGAGTGAAGACAAGTGTCAATTTATTGATAATAATTTCTTAGAATTTCACAACTCTATCATGTGCCTTAAACCACTGAATAGACCTATATGGCCTCGCATTGCTTGATGATAATTGTACAATGACAGTCATAATAAGGTTTTTTATGGTATATTCTTTTTGATATGTTCGTAACGAGATACTCTTTGAGGAATTTTTAATGATTTACTTCGAAATACATTTTTATTTGTTGTCATTTTTCAAATAGATATGCATTGTGTATTGAAATAGATAAGCATTCATGTTTTGCTGTTATCACTTATCATCAATCCTTTATAGTTTGAATTGTAGTGTTAAATACTATGATCAATAAATCATATTGACAGTCACACACCACTTGGTGTTAGAGTACCATCACCAAGCAACAGGGTTAGGGACACATTCTGGTTAAAAGTGCAAGAGAAACCTTGGTCTGACACATTGTGCAACATTTGTTAACTCTTATTCGGGTAGAAGTTATTTTTATCATGACAGGAATAATGCGGTGAACAAATTTGGCACTGGTTATGCGCGCGTATTCTGCACTGTGTCTGTGTCAAACTGTTGGTATATTTAGTCCTAGTGTTTGGAAAATGCTAACAACAGCCCTTAGGGCACAAATTAAGGAAACTAATACAAATGTTTTATTGACCAGAATGATAAATAATAAATAAACAACCTGCAATAAAGAGATACATGTCATCCTGTTACTTTCAATCCCGTCACAGCACCATAATGAGCAGTTGCGTAATCCTGAGTAGAAAATATTCCTGGATGTAATTTCTGCTTCATAGATCTCTTGGATGATAGTCTGCTAATTGGGAGTTTCATGCCGCCAGTGCCATTAGCGAATTTCTTCTGTGTAGCCTGCATTTCTGTACTTGATTCCCGTAAATAATAAGGCTTTGAGATTATAACAAGCATAAATACTTGCGTTAAAAGTTAAGTGCTTGGGAAAATCTCCGCGACACAAACAAAATAGTAATGACTTGCAATAATCACCAGTCAGAGTTGCAAATTACAAACAAGGAATAAGCTAAACTTAAACGACCATAGTTATCACAGAACGTTTGAGTTGAGTGTAGCTGAAGATACTGCATTTTTATGAGCTACTTCGTGTTGCTTATCAGCAACAAATAAGCAATGTGTTTCGACATCAAACTGCCGTAATCACTTGGCGGTTGAACCTCGTAGACTGCCACTGATAGATGCAGCAGATAACAAATATCTTCCTTCTGTTAAGTCAATCTGAATCTGAATTGTTAATAGTCAAATTAAGTTGTTTAAAGAAACATAAAGAATATGAAAAGAGAGAGGTGTGGAGAAAGAGCCTGAAGAGAGTTGTTTGCTGCGCCTGCCTTTGTGAGGGGAAATGAGTCCTTTGTTCCACCAGCCAAAATTGTGTCTAATTGATTCTTACATATGTTTGGTTTCTTTGTAAATTTGATTTTAGCTGAAAAATTGATTCTACTGATTTGAAGTTTCTTAATTTAAAAATTGATTTTTACACACTCGTTTAATAGTTCAATCATTTTTAGATGAATGTATCCAAACACAAATCATTGAATTTCAACTCAAATATAGTAGGAATCCATTCATTCAAAATCAATTCTTGTTATTGCAAAACCAAATATACACAAAATATGAATGAGTTTTTCTATAATTTGCAAACTTATATTGATTAAGAGATAAAGAATAATAAATTTATCCTTAAAACTTATGCACTTTATATAAAAAATATAATCTTATGATAAATAATTGTTGTTTTCGATATAAAATTACAAATGCAGTTCTGCGACAAATCCAATATTAATTTTCATTTTCGAATCATACACAGCCCATATAAAATTTTATCTCATAATATCAAAAGGGTTATTATCTTCTTTATCGACTTACATTTTTATCAAGCTTAAAGATTCGAAATTAGCATTAACACACAACCGCCGTTTTCCTTCCTCTTCTCCCTTTTTTCTCAAATTGCTCTGGCGAGATGTAGATTCGGTTGTGGTGCGATGAGTACCTTTGTCCTCCGCACCACCTTTTAGTCGTCAGATTTGCCGACGGTGCCACTTGTTTTTATCTTTTCCAGCAGTCTGGCATATGAGTTTCTATAACGCGTTGGTGTGTGGTTCAACCACCATCGCGTCTGTTCTGATCGGCAGACACTTTGTTTGCCGTGGCCTATTTTCTCTGAAGATGTGTTATCATTTCGAGGTAGGCGTTCTGATGTTTTGACTCTATATATCCAGGTCTGTTGAGATCTGCAGGTGTCAAGATTAAGGTTTGCCTCCTCCAAACAGCGCCCGCCTTAATATCCGCATCGATTTTCATGATTGATTTCGAAGTGTTATAAAATCCTCATCATTCTATCTGTCTGATGTTGGACTCATGGACTCGAAAGAGTCGTGTAGAGCTTGTTGCTGTTTTTGTAGGGAGTTGATGGATCGTTTCTGTGTTGGCAGACGATTCATAAGCCAGACTAAGAACCGACGTTCACTTTGTTTGATTGGACTGTGAGGCTCGAAAGGGTCGTTTAACTTGTTGCCATTGTTGCAGGGGGCTGATGGTACATGAACCACCTTCGTGTTGACGGAGGGTTCAATCACCACATCAAAGACCTTTAATTAGTTTTAGGATTAATTAGAGGTTGATACACTTGTGTGTTGTTTTTATTTTTGTATCATCCATTTGGGGTCGACTTACACTCTTGTGTGGTTTTACTGGGTTAGGTTTATGTCCCCCCAATTGTTTATGTATTTCTTCCCTTTTCTTTAATAAAATTTATGAGCATTTGACAAAGATTAAAATAGGGTACGAGCTTAGTTGGAAACCTCTCTGTCTGAAGTCATTTTGCTCTGGCCTCATAAAAAAAAAAATTAGCATTTTTTTAAGAAGCAAAATTTTGCATTATTAAACTTTGAAATTTTAACATAGAATGAGTTAACTATGACTTTTATAAAACGCCAAAAATTTATGTAAAAGTAACTAATATATGAACGCAAAAATTATATTTTGAGATAAGTTTTGGTGGAGAAAGTGAGAAACTTGTTATAATGTTTTAAATATGTCTAAATAAATCATTCAAATATTTAAAAGTTTGATGATAATTAAACAAACCAATGTTTATTTAAAAAATAATAATAAACAAACCAATGTTAATTTATCAAAATGGAAAAAATTAGTTTTTTTTGCAGCAGCAAAAAAAAAAACTAATCTCCTTTTTTGTGTTAAATAAGTTTTTGGTCCTTATAAATATTTCAATTTTTTTTAGTCCTTCTAAATTTTTCAAACAATTTTTGCTCTCCTAAATATTTTCCTTTACAATTTCTGATCTCCGCTTTTAACTAAGCTAACGTATATTCTTTGAAATTTTACATTTTTTTTTGCAGTCATGTCTACTATATTATGCACTTTTTAAGCTTTTAGTGCTTAAAATTCATATTTCACTTATTTTTTATTTAGAAATATAAGTTTTGTGGAAAATATATTTATGATATTCTAAACATCTCTGTAAAAATTCATTAAAAAGTGTAATGGTCACACATCAGAAAACATAAAAATAGGTACAAGGTTGTTTCCTTTTCCATCGTACTGGTTTCTCACGCGTCCTACGAGTTTTATAATCTAAACAACGTTAAACGTCGTCCTCCAAACCCTCTAAAATACGTTAAAACACCTTTGGAAACATATTTTTTCTTCTTCAAATTTTATAATCTAAATAATACGCGCAAGAAGAAAGAGTGTGGAAAAGAAACAACCATAAATTTATGGCACATTATTTTCCCATTCTATTTAATTTCTCGAGCACTATATGCGGTTCAGATTATAAAATCTAAACGACAAAAAATCATGAAACCCTTCAAGACACGTTAAACATTTCAATTTTTGATTCTAAATAGATTGTGCGAGAAACTCATTGTGGAAAAATCAATGAAGATTTCTTTTAGGCCCCCTCATATCTCTTTAGGTCCCCTAAAATTACAAATTTGCCTTTAATAACACATCATGTAGATAACTACCATATGTTCATTTAAAAAAAATTCCATTTTGTACCTCATGTAGATAACTACCGGATTATTGCCCATTTAACCTTTTCTTTTACATAACAAAGAGACATCATCCAAACTTTCCCTCTCATCTTTACGCATCTCTCCACCAGCACACTTCCTCCACCATTTTACCTTGATTACCTAACCGAACCACTAATCTCACCCCACATGAACGCCGAATCCTCACCGTCCAAATATCCACCATCACTAAAACTCACCAAACATGATAATTGATCACAATTGAGTGAAGATTGACACTATTTGTTCTATTGACTGTGATGAAATCACAAAAAATCGCTCAATAATCGCAAGATTTAGAAGCATATTCAAGTTGAGTTGAAAATAGGAAGTTGAGTGCATATTCAAGTTGGTACAAAATTGAAATTTTTAAAATGAAAATCTGGTAGTTATTTACCAGAGGTATAAAATGGAAATTATTAAAATGAACATCTGATAGTTATCTATTTTTGGTGGCGGCCGGGGTTTGAACCTCGAACTTTGCATATATTATGCATTGTCCTTACCAACTGAGTTAAACTCACAATGACATCTGATAGTTATATTTCTAAATTGAACATTCGATAGTTATCTACATAACATGTTATTGTGAGCAATTTCGTAATTTTAGAAATGAGGGGGCCTAAAAAGAAATCTTCAAAATTAATAGCCTAAATTTACAGTCCAATCTACTTCGTTTTGAAAAGGCTCATTACTATTCACTAATTCACTAAGACAGAAAATAAACACATATTTTGACCCGAAAAAAAACATAAAAATAAAACACATTTTAAGAATTAAAACACAAACAATTAAAAAACTCGTGTCAGCTTGTACTATCAGAAAAACAAAGTTGGTGTCGAACTGAACTCAACTGGTCGGAAAACAGAGACGGTGTTCGCCGTCAACCGCCACAAACTGCCAAAAAGTTCTCCAGGTTTTTCCTTCATATTTTTCTTCAAATTTTCTCAAATACAATTCTCAAACGCGATTCCACATAATTGCGTTGCACCATATATCCAATCATCACAGTGATTCCTCAATTACGTTCTTAAAGCGGCGCGATTAACAATATAGGTTGAAATATCATTGTTTGTGATTTTTTTTCATTAGTAGCAGTTGAATTGAAGAATTATCAAAATCCTATAAAATTGTTGTGTATATTATAAGTTATTGATTGAAATTCATTCATGTAAATATTTGATTGTATGAAATCTATAGCAAGAATTTGATTTTTATGTAAAGGTTCAAGAATTGTATAGTTGCAAAAAAATAAGTTTTTGATGGAAGATTTAGGATCTACCCGGTTTGATGGCATCAGTAATGCTGTGAGGAGGAAGAGGAGCCAACCATCGCGCAGGCCACGGCCTGATTCACAGCCTATTCCTGATCCTGAAGGTCGTGATTTTTCGCCATCATCATCAACACCTCCTTCGGAGGAAGCTGCTGATAAAGTTGTTTCTAGTGATGAAAATGATGGTTATGATAATACTGGTTCCAAGAGAAAAGAATTTAATCTCAACCATTGTGTTACTCAACCATCTTCGGCTAGTGGACGGAGTAGTTTAAATAATAGACGGAGCAGTGAAGGTGTTCTTGCTCCTGCTAATTGGAAAGGTTCTAGTAGCAAATTTAAAGATAGTTTTGATTCAGAGTTGAAAAATGCTGATATATATGGTGGAAGGAATCCCGAGAGTACGAGTTTGGGGCAGCTTCAAGATGGATTGGGGAGTGAGAACAGGGTTAAGAAGGTTAAACTCAAGGTTGGTGGTGTGACACGTACGATACAAGCTAACTCTGCATCTAACAGTGCTTCAGGAAGCGGATCAACTTCAAAAAGCTCTCGTTTATCAGACGGCTCCAGACCACGCCAAAAGCAACAGGTAATTCTGTTTTTGATGTAATTGTTGCTTATATATCATTTATGGTTATTCGGTATGTTAGAGATATAAAACTGTTTGTGTTTTCACCTAAAAGTTTACACTTTAGGAGATTTGGACCTTAATAAGTTATCATAGATTTGTTTCAATTCTTCATTTAAATGTAAGCAACACTATATAGAGTGGGCTTGAACATTGATCGTATCCTTCAAGCCCAAATAACTTTTGCATGAGGGGGGAATTTAACATATTAAAAGTACCTCCGCCTAAAAGTTTAGCCAACTGTCGATGCATATTATGGATATTGGCCATACGATATTTGGCGTTTTGATAAGTAATCATTAGTTGGTTTTTTTTTATTTTTTATCAAATGTCGTTTTGTTTCACGAGAATATTGAGGCGTATCGTATCTGATGTGTCTGCAAGCATTCTAGGGTATTTAGATTTTACTTTTATATGGAAAAATATTTGCGGTCTTGATTTCTTCTCTATAAATGCAATGATTTCCTTTATCCTTTTTAACTTATAAAACCCATTTGATCGTGTTGATCAAATTGCGTTATTACAGAGTAATTCAGACGATAATATTTCTCCGTCTGCTAAGAAGCGAGGCCTCAAAGGCCTTCCGTGGAAGGATTTCAAAAGGGGTGGATTTGGTCTCGGGAAGGAGGAGACGTCGATGGGGAAGATATCCATAAAGAACACATCTAGCAAGCAAGGAGATAAGTCTGAACCTGTTCGCAAGAGCAAGAGAGTACCCAAGCGACGTGTACTGGATGGAGAATTTGACGATGATGCTGATGATGAGATTCGGTACTTAGAAAAACTTAAAACATCAAAAGTTTCTGCAGTTTACAGAGATGAAGAAGAATCAAGCAGGAAACATCGAAAACTCTCTAGCGTCTCTAATATGGACAATGCTGCCTCATCAAGGTCAGGCAAAGATGGCAAGAAAAGATCTAGATCTGATAGAATGCTCGAAGATACAGATTATGAGGATGAAGTGGAATCAGGGTCTGCTGGAGAGCTAGAGGATAAGAAAAAGAAAAAGCAGAGGAAGGAATCTGTTGATGTATTGATGGACACTAAGAGGGAAATGACTCTTACAACGCGTCAACGGGCCCTTCAATCAGGCAAAGATGCCTCTGCATCTAATGCGAGTTTAATCGAGTTTCCCAATGGATTACCTCCTGCCCCACCTAGAAGTGAGTATATTGTACTATATTCTTTTATCAATTTCATGCCAGAGTCGTTAACATGTTCCTTGACTACAGAGCAAAAAGAGAAGCCTACGGAAGAGGAGCTGCTGTCAAAGAAAACCGAGGCTGCCATTAGGCGTAAAATGCAAGTTGAGAAGGCTGCTAGGGAATCTGAGGTTTGTTTTTGTTCTCTCTAAATTACAGGTTTTTTCCCCCTCATTATGTTCGTTTGATTTTACACTGGAAAGCATATCCATTTAAATTCATTTTCTAGGCTGAAGCTATCAGAAAAATACTTGGTCAAGACTCTAGCAGGAAAAAGCGAGAGGATAAAATAAAGAAGCGCCAAGAAGATTTGGCACAGGTTTGGCTGGGTTAAATGAGTTTTCTGTATTCTATTTAATTATCTTTTTTGTTAGCTTAGAGTTTTTATAAAACTGTTCTTTGCAGGAGAAGGCAGCCGAAGCAGAAAAGCATGCATCAAATACCATCAGACATGTGATAGGTCCTACTGGGACAGTGGTGACTTTTCCCAAGGAAATGGGGATCCCTGCGATTATAAACTCCAAGCCCATCAGGTATCAAGCTATCCTAATTTGATGCATGTGACATGTTAAACTATCTTCCTGGTAACTTGTTTATGTATGTTTGGCAAACTTGGAGAAAGAAAATGGAAATGATGAGAACTGATAAAATGTGTTATATACAAAAACACAAATCTCTGTGTTCCCCTTTGGTTTTAGTTGTTTCCATGATTTTGACAACAATCACTGGGCAGAAGTTAGATACTCAAGCACATATGTTACGCTTTGCTAATTTGATGTATGGAACCTGTTTTTGTCTATCTTCTTGAGGATTCTTTTTGATATGTTTCACAAATAAAATAAGAAGGGAAAGGATACAGATTGATCTTCAAAAATGGTTCTGTTTATTTTTTAAAAAATCCGAGTGAGTGCCTTTGCTTTAGCTGTTTCCTCTATTTTGACCATGATGAAGACTGCTTATGATTAGATGTTAGAAAATCATGTTGCAAGTTTGTTTGGAAAAACACATCAAAATGTTCTTCTCTACTAACGATATCAATGAATATTGTTTCAGTTATCCTCCACCTCGCGAGAAGTGTGCTGGTCCATCATGTACAAATCCGTATAAATACCGGGATTCAAAAACCAAGGTTCCTCTTTGCAGTCTCCAATGCTACAAGGCTGTCCAGGCGAAGACTACTGGGGAAACTACCATCTGATGTTGTCAATAGTCCTCCATTGTTGGCTTCTATTACTTATATGTCACCATCGATATGTTTATCTATGATACAGGCTTTAGGCTAAGAGCAATTACGCGTTGAGCGTTTGGTAGAGAGGTCATATTTCGGATTATTCATTGCTCTGTATGTTTATTTTTTATTTTTTAATGTTGGTATAAGAGATTTTGTGATAATAATTAATAGTATCCAGTCAAGTGGAAACGGATACAGCTTACACAGACCTGTCTTGTTTCGTTTCTTGCCCTGGTTTTTTTTATTACCAATTATGTTACTAGATAGATGTCATTTTGGCAGTAGCTTGCAATATGGACAGTCAAAGGGTCTTGTATACTTTTTTTTTTTTGAATGCACGACTTCTAAAATAGTTGGTATTGTCTTGAGACTTTCATTTTTCCAATGCTGACTGTCAATATACTGGTGTATGTTAGTTAAATGGCACCATATGTGTTTACATCTTAAGGTAGCAACTTTGTAAATTGTAATAGAACAACTATGACTTGACTCTTGAGAGCTCATATTGTGGATTGATCATTGTCGTGCTTGAGATTTTTGGAGGGATAAGTGATGGTCTCAGTTGGGGACAATAATGGATTCCATGTAGAATCTATCTAGTCTAGTAGTAAGAAAGTCCCTTAAGTGGATTTGTTGAGGGATTTGATTGAGAATTAGATGTTAAAGAGAGCGGAGGGACTTAAAGAGTAGCTTCCTCTCTTCAAATCAATGATTTCATAATCGGACTAGAAGACTGAATTGGTTGAGTTGGAAATCAGAGTTGAGTCCGATCTAGTCAGACAACTAAAACGGTCAATTGGAAGGAAAAAAACCCGCCGAAACAGTTTTAAACCAAACAGAACTGGTGTGTAACCATTAAATCAAGTCTAGTTTTGAAAACACTGTCCAGTCCAAAATGAATGTTAAAAAATGTGTCTCTGTATTCTTTTTCTCAAGGAGTTAAGGAATAGACTTGAGTTAAAATGTGGCATAGTTTTATATAAGATATGATGTTTCACACTACTTTTTTCAAAGTATTTCAATGCGAGACATCTATTAAGAGCCAACCTTTATAGAGAGTTAGTATTGGAGAAACTTCTCTAATGATAGCTACTTGTGAAATGCATCTCTAATGATAGCTATTTGTGAAATGCAATATGAATTGGTACAAAAAGTAGTCTTTGTGAAACAAAGATTGGCAAAGGGTTTCAATTCTTATCACCCCATAGGGATTTTCCCTTAGATTTTGAGGTATCTATAGATATTTACAAATGTCCATAACATTTATTTTGAAAAAAATGGATTACTTTAAAAAATATTATTATTTTATGATTACCTAGAATTCCGTCCTCCTATTTTAATGACACAAAATATTAGGGTATTTCTGTTTAGTAGATACCAACACATATATAAGCCAGACACAAATATCATATTATATGTGCCCATTTATTCTCATTTATATCCCTAAAAATACTTCATTCTCATTAGTGTATGTTCCATTTTCTTTTTAATTAATTTATTAAAAAAGAATTAAAGTTCATATTTTTTTCTTTCAATTTTGATCAAATATTAGGTTATTTCTCTTATTTTTATTTTATAAATAATTTTTTTTATGGTCAAATACCTTCTATAGTCTTTTATGTTACATGTTTGTAAGAAAATAATTATGTAATTTTTTTAATAATTAGTCCTTTAAGTCATAAAATATTTATACAATTATCATTTTTCAATCATTTTTATTAAAAATACTTACTTGGCAAAAAAAAAAAAATACACCTATAAATTTATTTTGAGAGTAGTTAATTTGAATTACAAGCTTAGCATTCATGAATGAGTTTGATTAAAAGAAGGTAACTGTCTTAATAGTTGAAGCAAAGCAAATCGAATAATGGCGCTCACATCCTCTATTCGATTTGGTTCTCTTCTTCTTTCCCCATTTACACCTACTACTTCTTCTTCTTCTTCTCACACTCTTTCTTTTGCTTCACCCTCTTCCCGCTTCTCCTCGTAAGTTATTTTCTTTTCTTAACCGTTATTACACAATTTTGTGAATTTTCATTTCTCTCTAGCAACATGTATCACCAACTCATTTTCTGTATTCTTGTTATTTTTTCTATTGGGTTTAAGCAATTCTACTACTGCTGAGCATACACTGGTTATGATTTTTTCTATCAAGTGGATTAAACCCTTCTTTGATTTGCAGGAAATTGGGAGGAAGTAGAAACGTTACTCAAAAATCTGATTTGAAGGTGAAGGCTGTTTATGTTAATGATTTTTTGGCCTCTGAGGCTGATAAGAATTTAAGTCATGGAATTTGGTCCATCAGGTGTTTTAATTTCTCTTGTTAATTTGTTATTGGTTCCAAAAGGTGTACAATTGATTATGACATGTTTGTTTGCTAAATAGAATTCATTTTGCCTCCAAAATTGATACTACTTGAACCTATGATCCCTAACTTTTGATTCTAGAATTGATTTTACAATTTCTTTTTCTTTTCAAAGTTATTGATCAACCCATTTTTACACAAACATATACATTACAAAATCACTTTACATTCAACTCACTTTTAGGCAGAATAAACTTTACCAAATCAATTTTTGTCACTGCAGAAACATATACTAAGTTTTTAACTTTGTCTCATATATTGACTTTGCCTTTGAAGGGAAGATTTGCAAGTCCCGTCTTCTCCTTATTTCCCTGTACATGCACAAGGACAAGGACCACCACCAATGGTGCAGGAGCGTTTCCAGAGTGTTATTAGTCAGCTTTTCCAATATGTAGGTCTTTCTTAGAGAATGATATGTTTTTGGATCACTAATATGCTTTTGGTATTTAGATTAATAATAATTTGTTTTTGATACTTAGAGAATAATACGTTGTGGAGGACCGGTTGATGATGATATGGCCAACATCATAGTTTCTCAGCTTCTTTACCTTGATGCCGTGGATCCTAGCAAGGTATGTTCTTCATCTTTTTGTTATTAAAAAGCTCATGGTTTATCTTTATATGCCTTGGTCCATGCAAAACCATACCTATGCATTTCTTGAAGATGTCATTGAATACTTTTATTTGTTTTTCTCCGTTTTCTATATGAATGTTACCCTGAGTCTGTCTTTAATATTTCCAAGTATTTCTTAAGCTCAATTTTTTGTAATACAAGCTCCTAATCAACTACTAATTTTGTGATATCTTGATTTAGGATATTGTCATGTACGTAAATTCTCCAGGAGGATCAGTTACAGCTGGTAATAATTATTTTTTGTTAATCGTCCTTACATTTGTTTTATTTTATTCAATCTATGTGTAGACTTAAAGAAAAGGAAATGTATTATTTTGTTTAAAGGACTGATGCACTAAACTTCTGTTTTTGTTAGGGATGGCGATATTTGATACTATGAGGCACATTCGACCTGATGTGTCCACTGTTTGTGTTGGATTAGCAGCAAGGTAATCATTAAAGATTACCTTAATTCTCACACTTTACCACCAGTAAAAGCTGTCATTTGAATGTTTTGATCTTGTTTTTGTATCAGCAGAACTTGTTACTAAGTTCTGTTGAATGCTAGGAGAAATAATATATCAATTATTTATTGTCTTGAGACCCTTCCTCCCTCACCGTAATTGTGGGTGTGATGTTCTTCTGATGATATGTGTATGTAATGGTTTCTGCAATATAGGTTTCTTGATAGCATTATTATTATGGCACTGAAATTGATTGATAGTTTGTTGTATGCTTGACATTTTCGCAATCAGCATGGGTGCTTTTCTGCTAAGCGCTGGGACCAAAGGTAACGATTCCCTTAACTTGCAATACTGTTTTGGTCCTTGGTTTTTATGTTTTAGGAGTTTTTCATTTCCCTAAAATTTGGGGTTTGTCATATCTCTGTTTCCTCGATAAAAGAAAAAAGCTTTGTCTAACATTATCCTCTTCCTCACTTCTGAAGGAAAGAGATACAGCTTGCCAAATTCAAGGATAATGATTCATCAACCGCTTGGTGGGTTTCAAGGAGGGCAAACTGACATAGATATTCAGGTATAAACCTCATTTTCCCATCTCGTTGTTTCTTTTTATTAGTTTATATTTCTGTTGTCAATAGCGGCTGCGCCACCCGCTACAGCGGAGTGGAAAAAATCAGCCCACCCCACCGCTCCTAGCTGCGACGGAGTCAAAGCAACCCGCTATTCAGCAGTGTGGGGTGGAGTCAATGCTGCCAAAGTGGCCTCTACACACACCACGCAGAAAGACGGGCTTGCCCATTACTTTAAACCGTTTTAAGGGTAGTTTTGTAATTTTTGAAACGTTAACTTCATGAATTATGAATACTTCATGAATTTTAAGTAACGTTTAAGGTATTTTAGTATTTCTTTTTGAACAATATGGTCTTTTAGTATTAAATATATTAGTGTCCGCGCCACAAAATAGTGCCCGCTACGCAACCCGCTCCCGTGCTGCACCAATTTTTGGGGTGGCCGCGCCGCGCCGCATTTCCGCTTTGACAACAGAGGTTTATATACTTTGTTATTGAAAAATAAAACCCATCTAGATAGTTGAAATTGAACAAGTATTATGGGTTCTGGAATTTTGAAGGACTCAAATCTGTCTGACTGAGGTTGATGAAAATCCATGGATAGAAGTGCATTGTGCTTATGTTATCAATGGGCCAAATTGGTCTCCGGTGTAAAGAAGGAAAATCCTTACCGAGAAATGGTTTATTCTGTTGTGGTTATATCTCATATGAAGTTTTATCCTTTGGTTCAAGAGTAATATCAATTCTTGAGGTGCGGTTTTGGTATAACTGCCAAGGGGAGCCAAAAATATAGAATATGAAATTATGATTAAACCTTTCAAATTTTTCTTTTATTATATGAAAATTTAATTCATTTGATTTAAATAATCAAATAAATATATGAAAGAGTACATAAAGTAAATTACAAAGTTGGGGGATGTCATGGCATGTATCCCCTTCCCCCCACCTGTGTTGAGTAACGGGTTAAGGTGCTAGTTACATCTTGCTCTTGGATATCTTAGTCTGTGAAAATCTCTTTCAACTTAAAAATACTTGAGAGTTGAGACTGTTCAATTGATGATGTTTTTGCATTTTCACCTACTAAACCCATGAAAATCTCAATTTAGCAGTCTAATCTTTCATTCATCGGATGAAATAATCCAATCTAGTATTAAATCAGTTTCTGGTATTCATGGGAATACCAAATTAGTAAAAGAGGACCTAAAGTCCAATTTTTTGTACCATTCCTTATCATTGTATTGTTAGGTTTTAGTAGCACTTTAGTCAGATTGGCTTCCGCTTTGTTTTCTTCGACATCTCACAATTCACAAATAGTAATATCACCTATGGCTTCATCAAAGGAGGACATAATGGATTTTCTAGTTTTCTTGCTTTTTTTAAGTATGACAAATACTTTTTAGATAACTAATTATTAGTCATAATCCTCAGGCAAATGAAATGCTGCACCATAAGGCAAACTTGAATGGGTATCTGTCCTATCAAACTGGCCAAAGTTTAGAGAAGATCAACCAGGATACCGACCGTGATTTTTTCATGAGTGCAAAAGAAGCCAAAGAGTATGGACTCATAGACGGTGTCATCACAAATCCCCTCAAAGCTCTCCAGCCATTAGCGTCTGCAGCCGAAGTTAATGATAGGGCTAGCGTTTGAACCTGAGAGAGACTGTTGCTTCATTTTGAGTGAACCGCCGTAGTGTTAAGAAAGAATGATCAATCTTCCCATGTTGATATCCGTGTGAAATTGTGCCCGAAAGTTGAGGTAAAAATGAACACAGGATGTTTTTTTCCCGTTCAAGTTTTCATGATTTTTTGTTCTGTTGTGATCATAAGTCATTCATATAGCGAAATTGGATTTTTTTTTATATACATATTTTTTGGCTTTTTGACTTCATTACTTGATTAGTACTGTCTCAAAATGCTACGGGTGAAGAGGAGTGCTAACAACACCCTCTCCAACACCCACTCTCCCTAACACCCACTCTCTCGTTAGATGAAATTAATGTGGATTGTACACTTTGAAAATAGATTTCACATAAAGTGGTGAGATAGACCTATGAATTCCGCTCTTTACCCAAACAGTTTTGCTCATTCCCAAAGTAAATTCCCATTTTACCCTTACGTGACTTAACCTATGCTAGTACAAAATGTTACGTGACTTAAGTCACGCTAGTGTTAGCTAAACCAAAACAGACAATGAGTAGCGTGAGTTAAGTCACGCTAGTTTTAACACTAGCGTGAGTTAACTCACGCTGGTTCTGAGCACGCACCAGAACAGACCGGCAGTAGCTACTGTCTTGTTCCCTGTTTATATTCGTTCCTTCGTTCGTTCATACATAGGAGCAACCGTTCATTCATTCAACCAAAACTCATAATTTAGAGAACATGCATTCATTCATTCATAATTTAGAAACGCAATTTTAACGAAAATTAAGTCAAATGTCATAAAGAGGCGCAACCGCGCAAATGTAAATGTATTACATCTAAATCCAACAAAATGTTATAAAAATACTACAAATATAAAAAAAGTGCTCCTGTGGACTATGACTCCTAGACCTCCTCCTCGGAGCCTGCTGATGGTCAAACACGCTATAATCGGTCCGGAGGCCCTCCAAAATGCTGAAGAAGAGTGGGTTTGAAACCACCTCTGGAATCTGCATCGCATGCTCCACTCTGCTTCTGATTCTGCTGATGACCTACAATGGATCATAAGGATGTCTGGCCCCCTCCTGGTCAATAAGAATATCCTGGTAGACAGGTCTCGGCATGACATTGTCAGGCTCTGGAGCAGGGTTGACGATGAAAGGATGGGATACACGGTAGAACCACCTAATGTACCTATCTGAATGTTTCCAAGGCTCGTCGTCTGGGACCTGGTGACCCCTCTGCTGCTGGGAAACGACATGTAGAGCAAACTCCAAGAAGGCAGCAGCCATATCTGCTAGGGCAAGAGGCATAACCGTAGTAAGAGGTCGGGGAACCCTCTGAACATGTCCGTACTGCCTCAGAACCCGCTCCGGCAAGTGACGCACCGTCCTTTGTTTGCCGGCCATGATCTGTCCAGAGTACCAGCACACGTCCTGAAAAGGCGTCACGTCTCGTCGGTGCTCGTACGGCCTCCAGGTGACATGATAATGCTCCATCGAATCCAACAAGCCTATGAAGTGCTCAGCATCAGCAAACCCCCTTTTAGGTTTCCATCTACCCGTGAACGGGTTATGCCGTTCGTAATCATCATATTTCTTCCTCGGAACGACATGTCTGATGTGAGCTATAACTCATCCCTGCCAACCCAAAAAGACAGATTTATATCAGCACACAAGTATCATACAAAAAAACTATACATTTACGATTAACTTAAAAAAAATAAGAAAATAATATATTACCACAAGCAAGGTCATGTAACCACCAACGGAGCCAACATGTTCGCTGGAGGTAAGATTCAGCTGCTCGTACAAGAAAGCAAGTCCCATCGTGCCCCATGACCACGTGCCTATGTTAGGCAAATCCCGAATCGCAACCATCCAAAGCAGACTAATGGTTTTGATGTTCTTGCCGGCAAAAAGGGTGTAGCCAAGCAAGAGCAACAAAAACACCTTCACACAGGCGGGCATAATATGACTCAGCTCCTCCTCCTCCTCCTCTGATAAATCCTCCCCCAGCAAATGGTTACATCTATTCAACAGGTGCTCATAACGCTCTTTCAGGGCCGTGTAAGTGACACATGCACCAAAATCACTCACCTGCCCAACCGCTTCCTCCACCGGAAACAATAGGTGAGTCACCAGCAGATCTACAACATGGTCATGATCTAACTCATCCTCCTGAATGAGCCGTCCAGCGACGGGGATGCCTAGAAGACAAGCCACGTCATCTAGTGTGATGGTCATCTCCCCAACAAGCAGATGGAAGCTGTTGGTCTCCTGATGCCATCTCTCAGCCATAACACACACTAACCCGTGGGAGATGCTTTTGTACCCAGACAGAAGGAGGGGCCTAAGACCGGATGCATCCACCGAGTCCCAGAACCAAGGGTTATCATCTACCGACAACGGAAGGGACAAAACAGAAAGCCTAAGATTTCTCCCGTGCAAGACGCCAGTCATCTTACGATCCGCTTGCAACTGAAATACAAAAAAACAATTTAAATTAGTAAAATAAACATGAAATAATAAAGTATAAACATTCTATGTAAAATATAAATCAATTATACTTAATTACGTAAAATAAGCATGACATATTCTACACAATCATACTTAAATTAAATAAACATAACATATTCTACGTAAAATAAACTTCACATAATAATAAACTTTAAATATTCTACGTATAAAATAAATCAATTATACTTAAATACGTAAAATATCATTAAATTAAATAAAAACAATTATACTTACTGTTTTATCGTTCCAAAGCCTGCATGCCACGTGTTTACCGAAGTTCGGTAAAAGTGACATCTCATAAGGCCCCCTGGAAAGTCCCATCCTTGTCCTTCATAACAGGCTCTGCATGCTGCTGCTCAGGATGCTGCTCGTGCTGCTGCTCAGGATGCTGCTCTTACTGCTGCTGCTGAGGAGGCTACTCAGGAGGCTGCTCAGGCTGATACCCCTCATGAAACTGAGGCTGATACCCTTGGTGATACTCATACCCCTCCTGATATTGATAACCCGGCTGAAATTCATGCTGCTCCTGATAATGCTGCTCCTGCTGGTACTGTGTCGGGTCCATTATCTGGGATGGAGCCGTCTGTGACGTTGATCCCCCTGCATCATCTACAGTAGCAAGTCTCGTGGTCCCCACTCTCCCTCAACCTCGACCAGCCGGAGGGATTAACGCTTCTTCTCCCTCTGTGCACTACCAGTAGGGGCACGCCTCCCAGCCCTAAAACTGTCATTCATCTCCTGCTCAGACATATCTGCACAAAAAGCAAAAAGTCTTTAACATATTTTCACACGACATAAAATTTCGACAATGTCATCTTTAATAATACAACAACACTATAATGTCGACAATGTCATTTGAATCCATAAACTACCACATTGTAGTCAAATTAACTATAATCAACATTAACAAACAAAACTCTAACTAATTACATCATTAACAATCCAAAAAAACAAAAAAATTATCATTGAGACATTTCACCGAACACATAGTGTGCAATTTTCAAACAACTATGTAATCTAACAATTTCTAAACCCTAAACTACCACATTGTACCCTAAACAACAATTCCTAAGTTAAATCATCACTAACAATCATAATCTATAACATGCAAGCAAAATTTTAGAAAACCTAAAAATGTAAATTTTTTACAAAAATTTCAACCAAAATAATGCAAAGAAGTAGGATAATCATCACTTACTTGATATTGTGGACGAATTTGGTTTTGAATGGCACAAGATTGATGAAATTCGAATTTGGGGTGAAATTTTCGTGTTTGGCAGAAGTTGAAAATGAGGAACTGTGTTGCTGTGTTTTGCTCTTAACTTACTTAACTCACGCTGCGTGAGTTAATTTACGTAGGGGTATATCCGTCATTTACTTTGGAAATGAGCAAAACTGTTTGGGTAAAGAGCAGAATTCTAGACCTATTTTACTCAATAAGAGAGTGAATTTTTTTGAGCAATAAGAGAGTGAGTGTTGGCTAAGTTAATTTTAAATTGATTTAAAATGCCGGTATCTCAAATGTAAACTTGTGTTTTTTGAAAGGAAAAAAAATTCTACTTTATCCAACTGAGTTTTTTTTTTGTTATGCACCAAGTTCACTTTTTGCAAATCTTACACCTTTTTTCTTTTTCATTCACAACACAACCAAATAAAGTTAGTATTTTTTGTTTAAATTAAGTAGACATATGATTAAGGATGTGAACATAGAAATAATAGACACAAACAAATTAGCATATCAGCATCATAGAAAGGATAACAGTCACCCGTCTCTTTTTAAAAATGAAAGTTCTTAAATAGACAAATAATGCAAACAAACAGAACGTAATTTGGTAAAAAAAAGAACCTTAAAAATCAATATGTTACAAACCCGTAGTTTAAAAGGAGACATGTATATTGTACCAAAACAAAAGGAAGACATATATACAATTTTACCTAAATTAGAGTGGCATGGACTTTTTCAAAGCTTTATCTATGTTGCTCCATACATTTACGATAATGGCAACAAAGGTGAGCACTCAACTCAAGAATCATGACAGCAAAATATATAAACAAAACATGTCACGATTGCCAAAAGAAAACAACACTTTCTCCTCCATCCATCATATGAGAGGCACCCAAGAAAAGTAAAACCTCGTTCTACTGAGTGCTGCAAAATGTAAATGTAAATAAATACAAAGCACTAAAACGCGTAAACCTCGTGGTATCTTTTTACTAGAGAAAAAAAATACTATATCAGCCTAGTTATTATCTAGTTTAAAATGTTTCTCTACCATTTGAATCAACTTTTTATATGAGAGCACCAAAATAAATGTATATTACAGATTTTTTTTGTTTCTTAATGTATTCTCAATGCATAAATTTTTATTTATATTTATAAGAATCAAAGATCGAATTTCTGATCAGACGTTTAAAAGACTCGAGGCGTTTATCACTTAGACCACACAAATTTGGTATAAACCATTGATTGTGAAACATCATTCAAAAGTTACACGCAATCAAGATTTCTCAAAAGATTGATTTTGTCTACCACTAATTTCTTCTCACCAGGGCATAGCTATGAACTACACGCATTCATGTTTGCAAACTATCCATAGCAAAACTTCAAATTGCAGTCGCAGTTACTTCATAATTTTTAATATTATTGATGATCACTGTTAAGTGTGTATGATGCAATCTCAACTGCTGTTGCATTACGACTGTGGAGACAAAAAATAAAAAATCTTAACTTAGCGCGTATATTGCGTGTAAGTATACAAAGAGTAGGGACGTAGTATTGCGTGTCAGTATGAGGCGGATATAAATAAAGGTGGGAAATAAAAAGATGCCAAATTTAAAAACTACCTGAAATTGATATGTGGGATGTTTGTAGCATGCCATATATGAACAATACATTTTGTTACATTCTTCTAGACAACAAACACATAAAAAAAACACTTGAATCAATCAAGAAGGGGCAACAGGAATCCTTTCATCAGAAAAAATGCTCCTCGTAAAGTGTAAAATAGATGAAGACATAGGTAACTCCTCAAGCTCATCGAAAAAATCAAATTCTTCTGATTTAGATGCTGACAAATTCTTTAACTGTGCATAGCAGAGTGGCTCTTCCTCTAAGAGAAGATCTATTTTGTCAATGTGGCTTTTTTCCATATTTAGTTTGAAAGGATCTTCTTGGTCTATAATGATGTCCTCTGAGCAGTGTGTTGGGGATTGTAAGTAATGAAAATTTTCTTCATTTGTAACTTGATCACTACTCACAGTGCTCTTATTACTGTTAATTTCCTCTTCTATCTGTTTCTGTTCTTGGTTTTCTTCCTTAGAAGTAACTGGGAGATCTTTGATTGTTTCGGTTTCAGATTCTTTTGGTTGTTGAGCTAAATTTGTGGTGGAGGAGAGGGCAGTGGGATCTGGATGGTTATGTGTTGAAGTATAGGTGATGATGAGCAATGAAGCATCTGTGCTGCTTCTCTCTACTTGTTTTTTGGCTGAACAGCCCTTGCATGTGCTGCACCTATAATATCCCCTGTATATTTGTACCAACATTAAACAAACTGCAATAGGAAGTGCTAACACAAACACCGGACACGATACTAAAATTGACAAGTCTCGACACCAATATTAATTTGAAAAAAGGAAATTTTTGAATATAACCACATGTGTTAGTGTGGGAAACTGACACCGACGTCGCTTTCAATATGAAGAGTAGGTGCTAGTGTAGCATATTCAATTCTAGAATTCAACTTGTGTAGCCTTAGAGTTGAGAACTTCCAAATTGGCAAGGAATCCAAATTAGTTCTTAACTTATCATAGTCAATTAAACCCACTATTTTTATCAAAACCATTTATTGATAGAACCATATTTTCATGTGGTTCTTATACAAAATATCATAAAAACTTGAGTTGGAAATGTTCTAATTATAAGAATGCTGTCTTATATGCAAGATCTTAAATCATCTCTAAGGCCAATTTCTATGAGTAATTGTGTTTAAGTATTGTGTATAAGCTGAATGAATCAGTTTGTTTTGTATTTGAGTCACATTAAGAAACTTCTTTGGATTCTCTTGCCACTTGGACCACGTTCTGTGACTCTAGTTGGATAAATTAATATACCCCTATTGATTCTGTCAGAATATATTTCTATGAATAGTTGTAACTAACAAGAGATATGAGTCAATAAATCGATCATTTTTGTTATTTTGTTCATAAAAAAAGAACAAATTATCACATCATAATAAAAGAAAGTTCATAAAAACAAGCATCATGACTGGCATTTCAGATTAAATGAGTGTCCGGTGTCCGACCGACACTGTCACTGACATACCACCAACACATGCAGTGACATTCAATCATTTTAATTTATTAACGATGTTTGTACATGTTAGTGTCAGTGTCGTGCTTGATATCCATACATGTGATTCAATTAATGAACATCATCATGATTATCATATCTAGTGGAAAGAATGCACACCTTGGATATGGAGAGCCTTTGATTGGTTTTTGTCCGTATTTCCTCCAAGACCAAAAATCTGAAGGAAGTCCTTCATTCTTCACCTTGCTAACATTCTCTCCAATCCTCACAGTCACAACCGTTTTCTCAACCATTTTCCTGAGACATGCACAACATATATAAAACATGCA
>Ga0315913_1001477_pt1 | contig 26017 bp, 22 predicted proteins | sample MpolsnodulesMG_FD_207736 | JGI IMG/M metagenome (GOLD analysis project Ga0315913, IMG submission 207736) | Medicago polymorpha root nodule microbial communities from Los Angeles, California, United States - small nodules | ecosystem: Host-associated > Plants > Roots > Nodule | place: USA...
CATATTTTCTGTGAAGATAATCATATTTGATGTTCGTGTCTTTTGTTTTTGTTCGTGTTTCTTTTGTGGAGAGGGGCTTGTGCCTTTTCCATGTTGAGTTTGGTTACTGTTCCGCTTTCTGGTCGTCCAAGCTTCTGTGCGCTTTCCCAACCTCCTCCTCGTCGTCGGTGGCGTCCCTTAGGCATGCAAAGGGTCGTGCAGTTGTTGTGGATCCAGTCTCTGGATGGTTTGAGATTTTTCTCCTCCGCGAAGATAGATGGTACAATAGTCCAGAGTGTAGCGTTGTTAAGGTGTTTGGGGTGGTGCTTGTGGTGGTTGAGTTAGTGGCTTGATTGGGTTTCTTTAGGTTCGAGCTGGTTAGATTTGTGCTGCTGTTCCACCTGTTCTCCGTCTTTGAATTTGGCATCGGGATTTTGGTGGGCTGAGTTTGGACAGGTTTAGGAGTCTACTCAGGTGGGTCGTGAGTTGAGGGGTGCCTTTTGATTTGTGTTTGGAGTCTGGTGGGCCGATCGCTTTTGATTCGAGATCGGGAGCTAGTTTCTTCAACACATGTTCTCCAAGACTTGTTGATGTCTCCTCCGGCTTATCGGATGTTGGGTGGTGGGCGTATTTGATCGTTTGAAGCAACTTATCGTCGTCGGCTGCTTTTTTGATCTTTGTTGGTGGTATTGGAAAACTGATTGTTGTTGATTTTTCATTGAATGTTTGGTGTATTTTTATTTTCTTTTTGGTGTAATACTTGGGATTTAATCCCTTTTTATATATAATATATTTTGCCATTAAAAAAAAAATCATATTTGATGTGTGTCAATTGGTGTATCTCTCACATGAAATATAATCATTGTTTCAATGTGTTATAAATAGGGTGTTCGCATCCAAACAAACCTAGAATAAAACCACAAATCGATTAAATAAAAGAGAAACCGCACAAAACCAAAATATATTGGATGCGTTTGAACGTACTTTTGTAACAGCCACTCCGATTGGATTAGATTTTGGATTCTTTTCTTAAAGCAAACCAAATTGCATACATAAATATCAATATTTAAAAGGGTTAAATATAATTTTAGTCCTTACAATTTGCGCCTCTCTGAAGAATAGTCCCTACATTTTATTAAATGTTTTTAAAATCCTCATATTTTATATCCGTTATCAAAATTAGTCCCTGTGTTAATTCTTTAACATAATGCTGATGTGGGTCCCAATCATTTTAAGGTTTAATATGTTTTTTGATCCCTATATTTTGCGTGACTTTGAAGAATAGTCATTACATTTTGGGACCCACTAACTGCCACATCAACATTCCATTAGAGAATTAACAGTAATGACTAATTTTGATAACGAAGATAAAATGTGAGAATTTTAAAAATATTTAATGAAATGTACAGATTATTCTTTAAAGAGACGCAAAATGTAAGGACAAAAACATATTTAACCCATTTTTATAATTCTATCTTCTTGTAACCATAAATAATATATTTTCTTTTATAACTTTTGACTTGCCATGCCGTGAGCTAGTTGTATTTTATTTTTTTAGGAAAAGAGATTAGTATTCAGTACAGGTAATTAATTTATATTGATTAATGAGATGGACATGTATCATTTTATGGTATAGTCCGAGATCACTGTTTCTCTTTCTATCCATGCATGTACTATGATGTATGATGCATCGTCTTTGCCACATCACATATGAGCAGTTATGTTTAATTTTACTAAATTGGTGTTTCATATATTTCTAAATACTGTTTCAAAATAAATATAGTTCTAAAAACGGCTCTATCTTCTTCACTCGGTAAGCACTTTCTGAAGTTGGATACTGTGAAAAGCAAAGGTCATTAAGCTTAGGCGGTAAGGATTTATGTATATGTATCATCGTTAATAAATGCATAGAACCTCTAAAAAAAAAATAATGCATAGAACCTCTAAAATTTCTAATATAAACTTGTACAAGGATAATCATATCTTTTTTACAAAACAAAGAATTCATATTTGATATTTGTCAATTGCTTAATGTAAGTGTAACTCTCACTTGAAATTTAATCATTGTTTGCTGGTTTTTATTTTTTCAATAATATTTATTCGATAAATTTAATGTATTTTTTATTATTTCATGTGTTTCAATCATAATCGACTATTTTCATTCATAATCGTTAATTTTTAGTATATTATAAATTATATTTTACAACAAGCAAATGATTTTATTGTGTCTTTATGATATTAATTTTAGTAGATCTTTTCAAAAAATTGTTACTTGGATATAAACAATTGATCCACACTAAACTACATAAAATTGAATCAGATATTTTTTTTAGAAGTTATTCAAACCGAACCACGAGCATTTAATTTTTGGATTTGATAATTTTTTGTTTCATAATCGATCCAAATTGTACCACAAGCATACATAATTGACTCAGTCGGTTAAATTTAACTTCGTCAGTAAAATAGTAATTTTTTTTACGTTAAAAAAAAAGTAATCTTTTTATATCAAATGGATTGTCATTTTGTGTTCTTAATCAATACTAATTTTTTTTATTTAATCTTATTATAAATTACTCTTAATAACTTATAATTTTTTAAAATATAGATCATTATATAAAATTACTATCTCATATAATAATTATTTTTAATATGTATCAAAAATCTTTTTTTTTGACAAAAATAAACGATATTCATTCAAATTGATAGAGTGTATCGATACAATACAAATCCAAATTAGCTAAATACAAAAAGGATGAATCTGTGAACAAACACACAACATCCATGTTAATAGCATAAAATGGGTAAAGAACATATGCCTATTGTATTCAAGTCTCCGGAATAATCATGTCTTCTGATCTGCAACGTTGATGACACCAAAGTCATTGATCGGATCTACACTTGCTCAAAGCTAATCTTTCAGCATGAATCAAGTAAACACTGCACTAAGTCGGGAAAGAAAAAAACACACCGCACAAAGACGGGAAATCAAAACAAACAGAGTCGTACAGAACGACGAAATCACAAAAACAAACGAAAGAGAACTGAAAATATGTGAAATCACTTATTCAATTAAGATAGAAGGAAAAACAACTCCGATGGGTGATTTTAGGGCCAAAATTGACCCTAAATCACCCCTCTGACAAGAAGAAGAAGAAATAGGTGACGGCTTGGGTTTGAGAATGAGAGAAGAGAGAGAAAAGTGGATCATCGAACATACATAAAATCATGTATCAAAAATCTTTAGAAGGCCGTAGTTTAAAAACGGGACCGGGGGGTAGTTGTTAAAAGTCAATGTAAAAATATTATGAATTAATTTCGTATGAACTTTTTATCTTAAGAGTTTCATTTCGGTCTCTATATAAGCATAAGACATCCTCTTGGGTTTACCACATTACAAGATCATTGCATTCATATTTTCTAAAAACATAGTGAAGATAGATATGAAAACCAACATGGGAATTCCACTAGTTACATTCCTCCTTCTGCTACTTATTTCTATAATTTCCACATCCCATTCCTTATCATCCTTGGATGCCAATTCCACAGAATTATCATTTCATAATCTCATTTCTTCTACTGTTTTTCCGCTTAAAGAAGGGCCGAATAGGTAGGCCAACAATTTCATTCCAAAATTTATGTATATCAACTTATGACTAACTCATTTTTTTATGATGATGTATGCATTGCAGGGATTACACAGTGTCCCTCAAAATTGGCAATTCCGCACAGTCCTTTAACCTTTTTATTGACACGGGTACTGATCTCACTTGGGTTCAGTGTGATTATAAATGTGAAGGTTGCACCATGGTAATAATTAATCCTATTTGACATAATTACATTAATCTAATAATTAATTAGTACTATATGCTGATCTTTGTTGGTTAATTTTGCAGCCTAAGGATAAACTTTATAAACCTAGCAAACCAGTGGATTGTGGGAGTCCCTTGTGTGCTGCAATACAGGAAAAACCAAGGCATCCTTGTTTTGACCCATTTAAACTATGTGTGTATCATGAAACATATGCAGACGCTCTTGAAGCTCGAGGTTTCCTAGTAGAAGACAGTATTCCCATAGAAAGCTCCGATCGCACTTTACAGCACCCTGAGGTCGCATTCGGGTGAGTCACTCACACCAAAGATTTTTGAATTAACTATTTTGATATGATAATAATTTAAGCGTTTAAATTAATATGGCAGGTGTACAAATAATTCGAAGGCTACTCATAAAGAACTGATCCCAGAAGGGATCCTAGGGCTTGGAAATGGTGAGGCCAGCATATTGTCCCAGCTTAAATCTAAGGGCTTGATTAAAAATGTGGTAGGTCATTGTCTTACTAGTAGGAAAAAAGGACAAGGAGGGTATTTATTCTTTGGAGATAACTTCATTCCCAAACCATATACACAGATTAGTTGGACACCTATGCAGAATCCTCCAAGGTAAATGATTTAATAGATGTTGCCACTCATACATACATATACTATACACGACCTTAATCAATTTAATTTGTTTGTTTATGTAGAAATGAAAGGATTGTCGTAGAAGGACGCTACTTCTCAGGACTAGCACATCTGATTTACGATGGAAAACCTACTTCTATCAGGGATCTTCAGTTTTTGTTTGATTGCGGGTCCACCTATTCATACTTCAATTCTAGAGATTATAAAGTTTTTTTCAATTTGGTGAGAAAAATCATAGAAATTAATTAACTATTAGGAACCTTATTATATATCAATTTGATCGTCTTATTTATTTACTATAACGTTCCCAATTCATAGTGGTTGTTGATCAAATATTAATTAATATTTCAGATAAACAGTGAATTGAATTCGAAAGGAAGAACGTTTACACCTATTAAGGAAGACGGTCTAACTTGTTGGAAAGGTGACAAGCCATTTAAGTCTATAGACGAAGTGAGCAAAGGGTATTTGAAGCCTGTGATATTGGACTTCCCAAACAATGCGCAGTTTCAGCTACCAGTTGAACTTTATATAACCCTAGTGAGCACATTTTTTTTATTAAGCTACCTTTGATTTTATGATCCTCTAATCAAGCAATTATATACTAACATGCTAGATTAATTTTCAGAGAAATGGAAACATATGCTTGGCAATCCAAGATAGCAGTGTACAAGGCTTTGATGCTAATTTGATAGGAGGTAGTAAAGATTTTTTTCTTTTCTTTTTATGTGTAATGATTATTACATTGATTGTAATAACAATTTGTTTTGGTGTCACCAGCTATCTCTATGCACAATAAGATAATGATTTTTGACAACGAGAAAAGGCAGATTGGATGGGTCCCTAACAATTGTGATAAACTTCCCAAATCGTTGATCGATTGATGCTTAAGAGGGATGATATGGATGATGGCAAGATTGAATAAAATAAATACAAATCTTGTATTGTACTAGCCTTAAATAAATTGCATTCCTCCCCAAAAGAATTAACATTATATGTATGATAATAAAATTCAATAAATATTTGGTTGTGGAGTTATTTCTTCATTTACTCTATTCTAATGAACTCACCACTTGTGTTGAGTGTATTTTTAACATGTTGTCCACAAAACTTGTGTTGTTGGCATATGTGATCCAATAACTCTTCTCATTTTTCTTTTGAAGCAAACCATAACTCTTCCCATCTCATGTGATAATGGAACGGGACAATAGTTTAAGTGGTCTACAACCTTAAATTAAAAATTGAATATGTCACATTTTTTTTCTCATTCTGTTTTCGTTTTAGTTTATTTATTTCCCTTTAAAAAAAATGAAATCATCATACTCTTATTAAAGATTAGGAATTAAGAGTATGATGATAGTTTACGTATTGTTAAGAATTCTTCACTTCTCTCTTGACAAAAGTAAAAAGAAATAAAATTTAAGGTGTGTAGTCTAGCCAACAGACCACTTAAGCAAAACAAATAAATAAATAGGTTCTAATGAAATTTGAAAGACTTTTATTCCTCATAAAAGTAAAGTGATAATAAAATTAATTATTTTTGGAAAAATTAAGGGTTCAATACACAATATTTGTAAACATTGATTAAATTGACAATATATTTTCCCAATAGTATTTACAAGTAAAATAATAGGTCGTTGGAATATTTTATCATTAAATCCTTAATTTTTTATTAGAAGGTCTTCTATCTAAACTGAAATTTGTTTTTCTAAATAATTATGTATATTATTTGTCATAGATATAAAATGTTTTCTGAATTTATAAATTAAATGTCATGTGGTAAGATATCTTCACTTGAGTTCGAACTTAGAACATCACAATTGTATGTGTGTGATGAGTTTAAACAATGGTTACCCGTTTTTTTTAAGAAGAAATAAAGAGCATAATTCAAATGATGACAACAAGTCATAAATATGACCTCCTGCAAGCCGATCCAACGCTAAATTGCTAATACTTTAAAAAAATTAAAACTTTTTACTTAATTTTTTTATTTAAATTTTATTTTTCGCACTTTTTAAGACGTAAAATCATCTATTAAATTATCATAATTAATTTGACTTAACATGTCTTTTTCAATCGATAATAAAACTAATCCAATTAATCTCTGTTAAATAGAACGAAGCCAATATACTATACTACATCAATTGCTAAACTAAACCAAAATCAAATGTTAAATTATAGCAATCGAAAAGAAAAAAGAAAAAAAAAGTCAAAGCAATAAAATTTAACAACTAAATTGAGTTTTAAGGAGGAAAAGAATTAGAAAAAAATAAAATGGTTACTTAGCCGAGTGATACAACAACAATAGATAATATGCTAGAGTAATATTTCTTTGTTTCAAGCAATCAGATTAAGTGCTGAATGCTTCGAGAGTATCAGAATTGCAGTAGGTTGTTTGTTGTTGGTCTTGTTTGTGTCTCTTGGATCGTCTTGTTTGTGATATATACAAATGTTTGTTGTGTTGTGTTTTGTGTTAGGGTTGTGTTCTGTCAAGGGACTAGTGTTGAGGCTATTTAAGGTCTCCGTCAGCCCTTTGGTGGTTCACTGCTCTGCACGTTAGTTTTGGTTGTGTTTGCTTTGTTGTGTTTGTATTTTAGGTGTTGTGTTCTGTCTAGGGTCGAGGCTGTTTAGATCTCCATCAGCCTCTCGGTGGTTCACTGTTCAACTGTCTTTCTGTCTTGTCTGTGTTTGTTTTGTTGAGTTTGTGTTTGAGGTGTTGTGTTCCATCAAGGGTTTAGGGTTGAGGCTTTCTAGATCTCCCCTAACCTTTTGGTGTTCCACTTTCTTCTCAGGGTCGATTTTTGCGTGTTGTTGGGGCTGTGTTTTGTCAGTGTTGCCGTTTCGTTCCTTCGAGGCCTAGCCACTGGAGGCCTCCTGCTCTTTGATTTGGATTTGGTTGCTTGGATGTTGTTGCTCGAAAGAGCTAGGTGTGCAGATGCTTCGTGTTGACGGAGTAGTCATTGGTTGCACCTTACAGCCTTCCTGACCGCTCAGTTGTTGGCGGCTACATATTCTTCACGATTAATCCTCCTTCCTCGCAACTCCCGGATCGTTCGTCGTTGTAAGGATCGTGGTGGTTTGTGGTTGTTGAGTCGAGGGTTGGGGCGTGCGCTAGTCTATTCGGGTGGTGGTGATGCAGGGTGATTTGGTGGCTTGTTTTGAGTTTGTGTTCGAGCCGGTTTGATTTGCACTACTATTTCGCCTTTTCTCTGTCTTTTTGAGGGTACTAGTGGTTTTTCTTTGGGGTTTTTTTTGGTGTTTTTATTTTCTCTTTTTGTGTAATACTTGAGATTTAATCCCCTTATATATATAATATATTTTGCCATTAAAAAAAATTGCAGTGGGCAAAGATTCAATTTCACAATTTTTTTTAATGATGTTTAATATTGTGGTTTTAACATAGTCTAGGAATTTTGGGATTTTCTTTTTATACATTTTGGAATCGCATTACGACACTTGCATATGAATCAATTGTAAGAGATTCAACCACATATTACAAGCTCTCATGATGTTGTTAAATATGTTACTTGCCTTCGCCTCCTTCACTTCCTTCACTCATGATATTGTGAAATAAACTTATTTATTCTGCTCCAACTCTGCAACCAAGTATTGCATCTCCGTCTCTTCACCTCTATAGACTTTCGCCATATAGCACATGCACTGTACACTTGTTTTATATTCATCACACTTTCTTTATTGTTTTCATTAAAATCCGTGAGAATATTCCTAGGCAACGCCAATCTTTTTGTCATGTAAACAACTTTTTTCATCTGCTTCTTTCTTAGTCTACACGCAAGAAGGTGACCGTCTAACTTTGGCTCCAACTCATGGTTATGAACTCTATTAAGAATGGTCAACCACCGTTCATTTGTCTTTTTCTCAAAGTTACCACGCATCCTAAACGGACAATCACATTTCCTTGAGTATGTGCCTTCAAGTTTCAATTTATTCTTCGTCTTTGGTGGTTTGTATACACCACTCCTTTCGCATTGCAACATCAACATTGAATTTTTTTATATTTGATTTATCTATAGATATAGTAAATCCCGCCTTTGCCGCTTGTCGACGAACCCAACCAAGCAAATCATCTCGCTCTCGCCATCTATCATTTGTGGGAAAAAAATGATGCGGTTTTTACTTCCTTATCACGATGGAAACACCGGTACGTTTTTCTTCAACTGAAGCTTCAATAGAAGGTTTGACATCAACAGAAGCTTCAATGATGTCCAATTTCAGCTCAACACCATCATCCCCATATTTTCAACCATCACTATATCTATTGAATAAAAAATATCATAAAAAACATTATAAATAAATTATGTAACAAGCCAAAAGGAAAAAAAACAAAATTGGCGCAAAAATTCAAATACTAACCCCCCACGCAAATTAAGTCATGTTGGCCCTCACATGAGTTAACTAATATTGTCACCTCAGCGTGAGTTTAGTCACGCTACGTCTAGGGCTCCAAAATGATGAACATAGCAAAAACACCAACAAAATGTAAATAGTTTAGATAATACATTACCTGATTTTTGACGTTTAATGTGCGTAGGAACTTCCTTCTTGACATTTTCCAATGATTTAAGCTCGAACTTTTATCTAAAAATCGTACCTTATGTGGTTTTGGAGGTGAAGAGGGAAATAAATGTGTGTTTGAAGTGTGGAGCTGCTGGTGTTGGCCTAAAAACAAGAATTGATCGCAACGTGAGTTAACTCATGCTTGCTTTTAACGCGAAGTAAATCACGTTAGCTACCGAGCACGAGTTAACTCTCGTTGAGGTTATTTTTGGAAGTTTCGGGTGGGAATTAGCAAAATTGTTTGGAAAAAGTGCAATGCGAGACATCTCGAAATAAGATGTTTGGATTGCGAGACATCTTGAAATAAGAGATAGCATAAGTAAGAGATAGCATAAAAAGTTGTCTGCTTCTTGGAGTGTGCTTAACACATATTGGCTTAGATTTCTTAGGAGCTTGATTTTAATATATTGGTCAAGGTTATGTATGCTATTTAAATTTTATGTACAATAAATAAACTCAATGATCACAAGTAAAGCTATCAAAATAGGTTGGTCCACCTGACCGTCCTTCAACCCGAATAAAACTTAGGGCATGTATCTTAAAATTCTAGCTCAAATTTTTTTAGGATTTTTTATCTCGTCTCTAAATAGCCTGCCTATCTCGTATGATATGAGCCACCCGTAGTCCGCAACCCGAAAAGAAAACCTAGTGAGCCGTATAAGACCACCATCATGTGCTAATTGTTTCTGAGCCCTAACCTTACACGCCTTGCATAGGTTCGGATTAATAAATTTGATTTTTGCTTTGTTCTAAAAAATATCATACTCTCGTAGGGCTTTTTTTCGGAAATGTACGTAAGGACTTTTTAGCCCCACCACCCAAACAAGGCGACAAATCATCATTTTTATAACTCTTATCTTTTTGTAACAACAAAAATAAATTCTCTCTTTTTTAAAACCTTGCCATGCTGAAGTCTAGATGATTTTTCACATAATTTTACGTTCAGTTGTATTTGAAATTAGGTAGTATTTTGTTTTTTTGTAGGAAAAGAGATTAGGTAGTATTTACTGCAGGTTATTTGTATTAATTAATGAGAGATGAACATGCAGCATTTTATGGTATAGTTTCTCTTTATAGCCATGCATAACAACTATCATCGTCTTTGCCACATCACATATGAGCAGTTATATATATTTCATGTTATGAAATTCTCTGTTTCATATATTTCTAAATACCGTCTTAAAACAAAATACTTCTAAAAATGGATCTTTCTTCTTGACTAAGGTGTATACTGTGAAAAGCAAGTGCATTAAGCTTAGGCATTTATATATGAAGTTAATATCTATATCAACATTCAACACTATCTATCCCTGAATATTAACACTATAATCATTTAGGTACATGTTGAATTTTCGATTGTACTATAAAATTAATCCGATTAAATCGTTTGTTGATGTCACTTTTTGCAAGCTCTAAAAATTTCTCTATAAAATATCTATTTTATATTATTTAATTAGATATATTTGTAAAAATTTACATTGTTAACTAATGCATAGAACCTCGAAAAAAAATAATGCATAGATGTTTTTTCCAATAGATTCCTTCTACAAGGATAATCATTTATTTTTTTACAAAGCAAAAGATAATCATATTTGATGGGTGTCAATCGCTTAATGTGAGTGTAACTCTCACCTGAAATTTAATCAGTGTTTCACTATGTTGTAAATAGGGTGTTCGCATTCAAACCAATCCAGAATAAAACCACAAATCAATTTAAATAACTAAACAACCGCAACAAACCAAAATGTATTGGATGTGTTTGAATATACTTTTGTAACAACCGCTCGAATCAAATTAGATTTTATATTTTTGTTTTTAAAGCAAACCAAACCAAACTGCATAAATAAATTTTAATACTTTTTTTATTTGGATATCAAACAATCAATCCAAACAAAAAACTACATAAAATTGAATTGGATATTTTATTTAGAAGTCATTCAGTTAAATTTAACTCTGACAGTAAAAAAGTAATCTTTTTATATCAAATGGATTGTCATTTTGTATTATTAGCTATACTCATTTTTTTAATTTAATTTTTATTAAAATTAAATTAATAGTATATACATTACTCTAAATAAATTATATTTTGTTAAATAAAATTATTATCTCATCTCATAGTAATTATTTTTAATATGTATCAAAAAAAAAAAAAATTAAGCCATGTATCAAAAATGTTTAGATGGCCGTAGTTTAAAAACATGATCGGGGGTAGTTGTTAAAAGTCAATGTAAAAGATACTATGAATTCATTTCGGTCTCTATATAAGCATAAGACATCCTCTTGGGTTTACCACATTACAAGAACATTTGCATTCACATTTCTATAATTTCTACATCCCTTTCCTTATCATCTTTAGATGCCAATTCCACAGAATTATCATTTCAGAATCTCATTTCTTCTACTGTTTTACCGCTTACAAAACAGTTCGTGACACCTATCGGGTAGGCCATCAATGCCATTTATGTATCCTCTTATTTCTTCCTCAACAATATAATTTCATTCCAAAACTTATGACTAACTCTTTTTTTTATGATCCCTCTAAATTAGCATTGTAGGGGGTTACACGGTGTCCCTCAAAATTGGCTATCCCGGACAGTCTTTCGACCTTTTCATTGACACGGGTAGTGATCTCACTTGGGTTCAGTGTGATTATAAATGCCAAGGTTGCACCATGGTAATAGACTAATAGTTAATCATGTTTGACATAATTGCGGTAAATTAATAAACTCTCTAAAATAATAAATTTGTCCGGTCCCGACTTGAGTCAATGTAAAAAATTGAAAAACTCGATAAAATAATAAGATAATAATTTTTCGAGAGATCCCTTTATAATTTTCGGTCCCAAGAAAATCATAAATTAATAATTCATAGAAACTGAAAAATATATATTACACTATTGAAATATGATTCAATAGTTGTCTGTTTTCCTTTAAAGTTCAAGTCTGTTTGGAGCTCATCTCTAACTTTTCTTATTGCAACCAATAGTTCAAGTGTTGTATTTTTGTATTGTATTTTTCCAATGTATATGAACACAGTAGTTAGTAATTTACGTTGAGTCTCAAGGTTCGCTGCAACGTAATTCTAAGAGGCATAGACTAATTTGCCTTTTTGTTTGGTATGTAGTGTATAATTACTTAAACACTCTTTAAATTAATAACTCTCTAAATTAATAAATTTCTCCGGTCCTGACATTATTAATTTATAGAGTTTCTACTGTATATATATGCTGATCTTTGTTGGTTAATTTTGCAGTCTAAGGATAAACTTTATAAACTCCACAATAACTTTGTGCAATGTGGCGATCCCTTGTGTGTTGCAGTCCAGAAAAAAGCAAAACTTCCTTGTGCTGATCCAGATATGAATAAACCCCGCAACAAGTTATCATGTGTGTATAAAACTGGCTATGTAGACGGTCTTGAAACTAAGGGTTTCCTAGTAGATGACAATATTCCCATAGAAAGCTCTGATCCCACTTTACAGCGCCCTAAGCTGAAATTCGGGTGAGTCAATCACACCTAATACATTGATCCAAATGTACATGTGTTATATTTAATTAGAATGGAGGAAATTAAATATTTTGATTTTGACTATAATTTGTGTGCTGCAATTAATATGGTAGGTGTTCAAATTATTTGGAGACTCCTAAACCTAAAGAGATCCCAGAAGGGATCCTTGGGATTGGGTATGGTGAGGCTAGCATATTGTCCCAGCTTAAATCTAAAGGCGTAATTCAAAATGTGGTAGGTCATTGTCTTACTGGAAAAAAAGGAGGAGGAGGGTATTTAATCTTTGGAGATAAATTCATTTCCAATTATTCTCACAGATTAGTTGGACACATACATATACTATACACAACATTAATCAATTTAATTTATTTGTTCATGTAGAAATATAAAGTTTATGTTAGAAGGACGCTATTTCTCAGGACTAGCAAATATGTTTTTTTGATGAAAAACTTACTTCCATCAAGGATCTTCGGTTTATGTTTGATTCCTGAACGGTTAGAATAATAGGTCTTGCCTTTCCGTTCCTTTAGGTTTGTATATATACAATCAGAGTATTGATCCTATACATTCATGACTAATCAATTTACATTAATTTACAATAATGATATTCTAAGACTTTTATATACCCCAACAGGTATACTATATACCCCACTGGGTACATGGACTAATACACCCCCGTAGTCGAAACTGGAGGTTGACGAATGTTGAGACTATCACGAAAGTCATGAAAGAGTTGCAACAAAAGACCTTTGATGAAGATGTCAGCAATTTGATAACGTGAAGGAACATGTAGAACTCTCACTTGTCCACGGGTCACCTTTTCACGCACAAAATGAATATCCATCTCGATGTATTTGGTGCTCTGATGTTGAACAGGGTTGCTAGAAAGGTAAATCGCACTCACATTATCACAATAGACCAAAGTAGCTGTTGTGATGGGGCAATGTAGTTCCAATAATAAATTTCTAATCCAACAAGACTCATATACTAGATTTGCGACTCCGCGGTATTCAGCTTCTGCACTAGACTGAGAAAGTGTGGGTTGCCGCTTGGCAGACCAAGAGATTAGATTATCACCAAGGTAGACACAGTAGCCAGAAGTGGATTTTCTATTGTCTGGACAACCAGCCCAATCTGCATCAGTATAAGATACTAGTTTGCTAACAGAAGAGGGATATAAATGATGGCCGAAATCAAGATTGTCGTGAATGTACCGAATGATACGTTTCAAAGCCGACATATGCTGTGTTTTAGGATCATGCATGAATAAGCATACTTGTTGAACAACATAGGAGATATCAGGTCTTGTGAATGTTAAGTATTGCAAAGCACCTGCAAGAAGTCAGGTCATGATATGAATTCTCGGAAGAAGCACTGAGTTTTGCCTTGGTATCAACTGGTGTAGGTGATGACTTGCAAGAGGACATGCCAGCTTGTTCTACAATCTCCTCTGCGTATTTCTTTTGGGATAAGAAAAGACCACCTGTATGTTTAGTGACAGATATGCCTAGAAAATAACTCAGAGGACCCAAATCCTTCATGGCAAACTCAACACTAAGTTTAGACATAATAGTGTTACATAGAGCATCAAAAGAAGCAGTGAGAATGATGTCATCAACGTGAAGAAGAATATAAGCTGTATCATTACCATAATGGTAAATGAATAAAGAATGATCAGAGATGCTGTGAGAGAAATCCAATGTGGCAACATAGTCAGTGAATCTTTGGTACCAGGCACGAGGTGCTTGTTTGAGACCATAAAGTGATTTTTTGAGGAGACAGACATGCTCAGGATGTTGGGAGTCACGAAAGCCAGAAGGCTGGTGCATACATACTGTTTCATCAAGATTTCCATGCAAGAAAGTGTTCTTGACATCTAGTTGATGAAGGCACCACGACTTGGATAAAGCAATGCTAAGAACGATGTCAATAGTGGCCGGTTTAACAACGGGGCTGAATGTTTCACCACAATTAATACCAGATTGTTGATTTGCACCATTACCTACAAGACAAGCTTTGTAACGCTCAAATGAACCATCATATTTCTTCTTGTGCCTGAAAATCCACAAACTTCAAATAACATTAGCATTAGAGGGACGAGGAACTAAGTCCCATGTCTTATTATTAATAAGAGCATCATATCCGTCTTTCATGGCCATCTTCCAATTGTGATCTTTTAATGCATCAATTGGGTTTGTGGGTAAAGGAGAAATGGATTGAGGGGTTGATGTGTGTAGGTTGAAAAGTTGACGAGGTTTAAAAACTTACTTCCATCAAGGATCTTCAGTTTATGTTTGATTCCGGAACCACTCGTTCAACCTTCAATTCTAAACATTATAAAGTTCCTGTCAATTTGGTGAGCAAAAATCATAGAAATTAATTAACTATAAGGAACGTTATTATATATCAATTTCATTGTCTTATTTTTTTTACTATTACGTTTTCAGTTCATAGTGGTTGTTGATCAAATATTAATTAATATTTCAGATAAACAGTGAATTGAATTCGAAAGGAAGAACGTTTACACAAACTAAGGTAGGTCAGCTAACTTGTTGGAAGGGTGTTAAACCATTTGCGTCTATAGACGAAGTGAGCAAAGAGTATTTGAAGCCTATAAGATTGAGCTTCCCAAACAATGTGTCATTTCAACTACCATTTGAAGAATATATAATACTCTCGGTGAGTACCTTTTAATTAAGGGTCTTGCTAACCAGTGCCCTCAGGGCAATGGTTAAGAAAACCAAAAGTAGTATTTACATTGAATCCAACAATGTTTTGACTTTTAAAAAGTTAAATTCTTCACTTTTTTACCATTTTCCAATACAATGTTTCTATTTTCATCATCTTAATCAATGCCCCAAAGGCACTCTTTAACATTTCCCTTTAATTAAACTACTTTTTCCATCTTAAAAAAAATAAATTAAACTACTTCCTCAATCTTAAATGTTAATTAGGTTAAATTACCCCATATTTGAAGTTTGTAACAGATTGGTTTTAAGTTATTTTGATCACACATAAATACCTTAAATTTGTAAACGTTTTTAATTTAGTCATTCCCTCACATCATCATTTTTGTTAAAGAATCAATTTATTACAAACTTGAATGACTCTTGGGTATAATTTAGCCTAAATATCATTAATAAAGTTTTTTCTTTTGAATTCATTAAATAATTAATTAATGTATCTCGTCTATATTATTTAATAAATTTAAAAAGAGAATATTTACTTTTTTTTTTTATCGGATACTTCGATTTGTGGTAATCTTATTACCCAACATTCAATCCACTTCCACCCACTTAGCAAGGTCAAGTTATTTCTTCATTTTCTCACCAATCTCAACATTCAATCCAAATTTGAAGTTTATTTCCCTTTATGTTTCTCAATATGTTCATTCATTCATTGTTTTTATTTTTATTAATCTTCTCTTTCTATCTAAACGTGATTCATTATTATTCTATTCTTTTTCTGTTTGATTCTCTATAATCAATCTTGTTTTCTTACTCTATTACATAATGGTGGCCAACCAGGTCCCCCAATTTCCAAGAACAAGGGTTATCAAATTGATATTTGAGTCCATACTTATTGCACCCTAATGAGAACTCGTGTGCTTTGCTTGTTACTCCCATATTGAATGGTACCAATTGTCATTCTTGGTCACGATCCATGACAGTGGCATTGCGTTCCAGGTAATAACTTCATTTTATCAATGGTGTGTTGCCAACTCTGATGAAGATCATGTTTCCATAGCTTGGGATCGGTGCAACACCATGATCCTCTCTTGTGCCAGCAATTTTGTGGATCCTGATATGTCTCTGAGTATTCCTTTGATGAATTTAGCTTCTGAAATACATAAAGAACTATAAGACGGATTTTACCAAGGTGATGGATTCTGTATCTCTGATATTCAAGAAGAAATATATACTTTGAGACAAGGTGATTACACTATTTCTTCATATTACACTAAAATGAAGAAATTTTGGCAAGAATTAGACTGCCTTAAACCTATTCCTGCAAGTAATTGCGTTGATGATTGCAAGGCGATTCAGAAGATGCATGAATATAATGATAATGATAAAGTAATATGTTTTCTTAAAGGGTTAAATGAACAATATTCAGTTGTTAGGTCTGCTCATGAATCCTCTTCCCAATATTATTAGATAATACCCTCTTCTAATATTGGGTCCGCTGAACGGTGCTCCCGGAGCACTGATTAAGCATACCATAAAAATGAATTATTATAATAAAAGAAAACTGTTTTTGACTTTATTATAAATTAATTACACAATTTCAATGCATTAACTACTATATAATTTCCTTTTTCATATCCTTAACCAGTGCTCTGGAGGCACCGGTTAACATTTCTCTTCTTTATTAGATCACATATATTGTCCACATTTAGTATTCGAACAATTATCTCATCCTAGAGTGGAGGGATTAAGGTACATACGGAAGAAAAAAATTCATTATAAATTAATCTTATCCCCTTTATCATAATACTTTCACAACTAAGTTTATTTATTTATTTTTTAGAAAAAAAGCTATATATATTTAAAATCATATTGACATATGGGGATACTTGCTTGAAAATTCGCCCATCAACTTTGATGATTTAATCCCTAAAAACTTTGATGATTATGTATCTGAAAGGATCACAATAGAGGATGTGATGGTTCATTGATATAGTGTATAATTGTTATGATGTATATACTATAGATTAACACAATTTTATTTAGATAAGATTGAGTTTGTTAGTTAGAGATTAATTTGATCATATGATTTACTTAGCAGTCAATTAACCGTAGTTAGTTAGCATAACTCACTTATATAAAGGGGTTATTGCACTTTGTCTTTTATTATTTGTTTTCAAAACTCATTTCAATAAAGTTTACATAGTTCTTATTCATACTCTATCATTCTTCTTCTAAATTGCAATAAGTATTTATAAACAAAACAAAAAAAAATAGTTAAAGCGTTCCACCAAAGACTAATTGTCCGTTAGAGATTGTGTTTGATTCTTGCGTGGAAGAATTGTTAGCCAGACTTTACTTACTTTCTGGACGAACTACGAACTACCCGCGCCTCTTTTTCCTGAGATATGAAGGGTTAAAAAAAATGACAATATAGTTTCCCCTAAAGGTTATTTACAAGTTGTTATGAAATTAATCAAAAATATTACAAGGTATTGTAATGTATAGAAGAATGGAGTGAATGAGATAAAGAGGTAACAAGATAGTATAATGTATTACTTCTCAAGTGTGATATTTTCATTGCAATATAGGTCTTATTTATAGGATACAAGTGTTATAAGTTACAAGTGTATGAAGAATCATATGATTAAATGGCAATAACAATGTATGAAGAATCATATGATTAAATGTCAGTAACAATGAATGAAGCTAAACATGAAAACTCGTGATTTTACGGGCAGTAAAAACTTATTTAACCCAAATATTTATAACACTGTCGAAATGAACACATAATGTTTAGAAGCTTACTTTCACTAAAAAAAAAAAGAACAAAAAACTCCCTTTAGAGAGTGTGAATAGTAATATGATTTTTCTTCTTTCTAGATATGATAGTCCATGGGCTCAAAAGTAAAGCCCGACCCATTTATAATTAGGGTTTTACATTTCACTATAAAATCCGAAACAAGCTCCACCCTCTCTTCCTAATCGCAGTTGCTTCTGCGCAGTCTCATTAGGTTTTCTCTCATTAAATTCTCATCCCTTTCCATCAACCATGCGTGCCAAGGTTAGATCCATTTCAGTTAATTTTTGTATTGTTTTAATTACAAAGCTTTTGGTTTGATTTTGATTTTGATTTTGATTTTGGATTTTGAATGTGTGTAGTGGAAGAAGAAGCGTATGAGGAGGTTGAAGAGGAAGCGCCGAAAGATGAGACAGAGATCCAAGTAGTGTGTTTGTTTTCAGACAATATCAAGTGATCTTAGTTTTGTTTTTCATTTTCCGTGTTGTTTTTGTTTTTTTATTAATCAGACTTATTATATGTTAAGAGAGTAGTATCGGATTTTTCTCTCTCGTTTTGATGTTTTGGTTTTGTATTACTCAAAGATATTGTTCTTTATGGAATTCACTAGTTTTATTACTTGAATCTCGTTCTGTTGTGGGTTTTTTTTTGATTTTGCGTGTTTGAATTATTCTGAATTTGTCGTACGTTAATTCTATGCTTGGGATAGGGTTGATGTTTCCACTCTTTGATGTATCGAATTCAAGTGTTGGTTTTAGGAATGCTCATGTTAGGTAGATCTTGCACCTATGGAAATGGGATATGTTTTACAAGTTATTAGTATTAATCAAAACCATACGGTCTACCCAGGTTATGTGAATTTTTTTGGTGGTTAGTTTGTTTGAATCATTAAAACCACATTTTTGTATTGTCAACCAAACCACGTTGCCAATGGATCTTCTCAATCTCACCACCATTGATTTAATAAGGTCTTTGTGTTACTCTGGTCTGATTTGATTAAGTTTTAACTGGACTGTGAGTTTTTGAAGTTCTAAAATGTATTGAAGCTTATCATCAAATTTGCAATTTTAATTGTGATTTTGACATTTTCACCAGTAGTACCAAAGTTACACAATTTGAGTTTTAATGTAACTTCGTTTCTGGAAGTTAGGGTAATCTCCAAAAGCATTGAATATACATTGACAGGCAAATGTTTAGAGTCTAGAAATTTGATGCGTATCACCTGTTGTATTTCTTTTCATAATCTGCTCTTTCTGAGTTGTATCGTGTTGTATCAATTTTAATTATTGAGTATTGGGCACTGAATTTTCAGACACATGATAAGATGCCTATAAACATTCGTCCCATGTTTATTTTAGGCATGAGTCTAGGCTTATTTTCCCTTTTTTTTTTTGAGGTATGAGTCTGTTTTTTTCTTTCTTCTGAGGTATGAGTCTTTTTTTCTTTCTTCGGAGGTATGAGTCTTGGCAATTGACGTTGACATGAAATAATCTTGGGTTCTCCCTATTACACTATGGTATGGTGGATCCTATGATTAATGTTCATTGTTTATGTAGATTTAATTCGAATTATAAACGAATCCGTGCACAATAAGCCGATGCTCTGGATAAAACAATGAAGGAAGCATTGCTGTGTGCACGAAAATTGTAATCTAAGGTCCGCATGTCTGCTCTCTTTGATCTTTGACTTGATTTGAGGGCCTGGTAACGACCTATATTTTTTATCATATCAAAATTATTTAACTTTTTTCTTATTGGCCTCTGGTGTATGATTGTCCGGACCATCTAATATTCTCTTTTGAAGTCTTTTGATTGATACAATATTTCTTGAATCTGAGGCCTTATTTTCTATTTGATTTTTGAATTTGGATTAGAATGAATTGGCAACTATTTAGAGTCTCTGATTTGCTTGTACTAAAGTGATTTCAGTGCTGTACGCTGCCAATAATAATTGGAATTGACATATTTTTTCATCTGTCTTGTTATTAGGCTTATGCATTATTATGTTCCTACAACGTTTTCATTTAGTCACATTTTGGTTACATTGTTTTATCATTGTTCGTTTGACTAAGATTTAGTTTGTTCCCAACCCTATACGATACACCATCAAACCAACCAAATGTGTTATTGATTTAGTAGTTTAGCTTATCATTGAGGCACATATCGGACTATTTAAATGGTCTTGAAATCTAATCATGGTCCAATGTGTGTCCTTGGCTGAGTTAAACCTTCATGAGACAATCGTAGTAATTGAACCCGACTTTCATTTTGCAAAGTCATTGTAGTGTTGTGGTCAGTAATTAGGTAACTAACACAGTATCTTTTGATTTACTTACCATGATGTGTGCAATTGCCTCGGATGGTCAACCTAGTAATTTAACTTGTGAAGGGGTGGATACATGGTTTCTTTAGGTAACTAACACAGTATCTTTTGATTTACTTACCATGATGTGTGCAATTGCCTCGGATGGTCAACCTAGTAATTTAACTTGTGAAGGGGTGGATACATGGTTTCTTTAGGTGAATTATTCTATTTGTTGTAAATGTTTAATAATAAAGGAATGTATTTCAATTTTTTTTTATTAGGGGAAGGCAAGTATGTCAGTTGTTGACCGACTGCTGCTCGTTAAACCCAAATAACATATATCATGGTTTTTAATCTTCTGATTTGTATCATTATTTGTAATGCGCTGTGGAAAAGTGTTGAACCAATTTTAAAGGGGTGGAGAATAGTTGCATGAATTGAGAATGTTTCATTAACCTTAACAATTCGTTACAGGTAAAACTTCCATGAATTGTGTAGATATAGAGATAATATTTAGGCTTAGGTGCAAATGTCCTTGGTTAGGTTCATCGGAGAAAATCAAATTCGGGATTATATGTAGTTTTGATTAAGAATCGAATTAAACATTTTCATATTGATATTTTGCGAATACAAATGGATACATATCTTAGAAGTATATATTCTTTAAAATTAGTTTACCAGATTGTGATATATCACATACTCACAAATATGCATCCTAAGAAAGATGAAGAATATAGAAGGTGAGAAAAGGTTGTTGGGTCATCAATGAAGATGTACATGATCTACTTTAGTATATTTTTGGACTTTTTAAATGAAGAAAACTTTAGTCATGAAAGTCAAATTTAGGTAACAATTGATTAAGAAGTTGAAGAAAACTGATAAGCATCTCATCTAGAATCTAATTTACATAAGTGGAGGAAAATTGTAAACTCCTAATCTATGAATTGATTTACAAATTAAGAACGGGCAGCTTCCACATTCTTGTTTATTCGTTTCAGTAGCACAACAGAAAACAATCATTTAAGTTATGAAGCAAAACCAACAATAGGCACCATGCATACTATTATTAAAAATTTCATGTTCTAATATCTAAGTGAATCAGTTACAGTTTGAGAAAGCTTGTACTGATCACTATATAGTTATTAAGCTATTGATGACTATAGTAGCAACATCAGAACATTATTTAAATTGGGTTGAAGTATCATTCTGCAATTTAGGAGATTGTATTCTCATTTTTCTATGCTAATTTGATGAGATTTAGCAGACTATACCTAGAGTGAGGTGAGTTTCAGATTTGTCTGAGTACTTACAAAATTTTGAATTTGAATTGTTGTAAAGCCATTTTAGTTGCTGCTACTTCGGAAGAGAGAGTGTTTGGTACAGATGGGTTGTTGAATTGTTTTTCACATATGAGGGTTGGGAGAAAACCTTTTCAACGTCAAAGAAGGGAAAGCTTCCTCAATTGATATTTTGCATTTATTGTTTCTGAGAAAAAGGTATAAAAGTGTTGGGCTTTCTTTCATATGGGCCATATTTTGAATTGCTTTTTTTTTTTCTTTCTTAATAGTACATCCGAAAATGATGTTTGTTGGAGGGAAATCATCACTTTCAAATTTTTATGGTCTTGTGGACCCTATTACTAAATATGATGATAAAATGTACTTATAAAATGTGATGATTTGTCATTGATAGCTTAGAATTTTGACACATTGGATTGGAGGTCTAAAACATGTTTCATGTTTGTATATTATTAAGATTAAGATAAGATAAGATAAGATTAAGATAAAATTAAGTTACAAGAGATCTATACCAACTATTTGAACCTCTTTGTTTAATATTTTGTTTTTGTTCAGAAGAAAAGTGTCAAAAATCACCTAAATTCACACATGCAAGTTTGATGTTTCGAGTTCAAACTCAGATGAAGGTATAAAACTTAACAATATCAATATTTTCAATTGAACTAGGTGTAATAACAAAGCTTCATTATTTAATATAATACAATTTGCATTTATATCAAATTCATATTCCAATTTTTCCTAAAAGAATGGTAAAAAGTTAAAATTTAACACAGTTAAAATTTGCAAGCAACTCTCTTGTGAGTACAATTCAGATGGTAAAAAGTTACAAATATATTTCATGTACAGGTGGTTTGAACCCATAACTTTTTACTTCTCCACATATAATGTGAGTTTTCACCCTTTGGTTCTTTGATTTCTTTTTTCTTTTGCAAGCAGCTAGTGCCAAAAAAAGTTAGAAGCAGTAAATATGAGAACTAACAATGGATTGGTCTTTTGTCAAAAAAAAAACAATGGATTGGTCTTGCGCATGGAAAATGTTTGATTGAGAGGGACAAAGTGATCATGTGTGTCTCGTAGATCTCGTGATGGAGAATAGTCACAGTGAAAACCTTGTACCAACAACATGGTAAAAAAAATTAAGAGAACTTGAGAAATCTCTCACATGTTTAACTCAATTAAAAGTTTTTTGAAGCTTGACCTTAACAAATATTTTTGTCCTTTAGCAAGTGAATAGAAATTGATTATTTGCTGGTAAACGTTAATTGACCATTGTTCGAGCTTTGGTCCCTCTTAGCTTAGAAGAAATAATTTCATTTTTTTTTAATAAAGAAGAAATAATTTCATCTTTCCAAATCTAACCTATTTTGCAATTTTTATAGAAAATGGGAAAGAAAAAAAAACAGATTTTAGCCATTGTGGTGATATTTGAATAAGCAAAATGATATGTATAATGGTGCCATAAGGCCTATAACAAATTTGAAGAGATCGAGCCTTTCCCGTTTTCTGGGTACATTAGAAATCGAGTTCTGCTCTTTACCCAAGTGAAAAGACTAATATATCCCTACGCATGTTAACTCACGCTAGTGCAAATGTGAACGTAAGTTAACATGCGCCAGTGTAAATTGTAGCGTGAGTTAAGTCACGTGACCATTTGTACTAGCGTGAGTTAACTCACGTTCACAGCAGACAGCAAAAACTGCAATAAATGCAATCAGTTCTGAGACAGAATTTGAAAAAGTCTAGAATGACCCGTAATCACGCCACATTCATAACTTGACCGAATAACGCCAGTTTAACAACATTATCAGATAATACGACATAATCGATCCAAATTACACAAAATCATCGTTTTTCTCACAATCACATAATCACCAATAAACGATCCAAACGGTCTAAATTACACAAATTCGCCGGGAATGACCCATAGCCACTTAAACACACTTAACGACACGTAAACGATCCAAATTACACCAATTTGTCCATAAATTTCTAAAATTACATAATCTCACATAAACGGTCAAAATGACCCAAATTCATCGTTAAATTACACAAACACAGATTCGTTAAAAATCAACAATACGGACACAAATTCGAAAAACATTACACTATTACACTTAAATAAATATTACACTTCAACGGATCGGACAAAAAGATACAAAGCGTTATTATCAACCATTAACCTAAACATGTAATCAACGTCGCTATGATCTTTGAGAAGTTGTGGATAATACACGGTCTTCCAGAAGTCCTCTTCCTTATCCTCCCCCAAATCCAGGCCTGGCACATTTACTATCACATCACGTGTTCTATGATTTGAACCAATTTGGATAAAGAAGACGTCAAGTTTTGCCTTCAACTCGTCCAACTTGTCGGTGGGGTTTACAGTGAACCAAGCCCTCTTTTTCACATCTACATAACGAACTTCAAGTTTAACCGGATCTTCTGCATCTTCAGACATGTTTCACTTCACAAAAATATAATGAAAAACAAATATGAGATAATATAAATAGTTGAATAATTAGTGACAAAGTAATGCGAGCAATAATTGGTGTGTCATAACCAGCCACCAAAAAAATAATTCATTTCATATATTTATATAATATATAATATTAGTTACATATTGGCCATAAATATCCAAATTACACAATAGGCCACCAAAAAATATGTTGGGGTGTAATCCACCAAAAGTGTCATAACCTATCTAACTAGACTAGTGATAGTGCATAATTTTCGTCTTCATCCATGAATTCGAAATCTTGCTTTGGTTTTTTCGGAGTTAGAGTGTCACAAGTAATAGGATTATGCTCATTTGTTGGTTTCTTTGGCGGCTTTGGCTCCTTAGACATGAGATCATCGAAGGCGACTTGTCTATCCATAAACTCAAAATGTCATTTCTCCGCCTCACCAATCCTGTGAGTCATCCACTCCTTACAAGGAGGTGGTAGCGGAAAATCTTCTTTCAACTTCACATGAAGAAAGTGGTCCGGAATTAAGCAAAGGCACATTATGTTGGAATGTGGCTTAAGTGGTGGAGCACTCCGAATTGGAAAATATGTCTCACATGGACCACCCATTTCGGGAAAAATCAATAGAACAACCGCTCTATTGTAGCAAGTAGCAATAATGTGACCCATATCCGGAGTGGTCAACCACTTCTCTGGAGGCACAATACCACTTTTACTTGTTGGAGGGTGTAAACCATCCAAGATAAGTTTATAACGCCTCTCGGTAGCATATATCGGCAAGTAGTCACTCTTGTGATTTTTCAACTCATTAATAAGTGCATGACGAAGCAAAACATGATCTTCCTCATTCAATCCCATGTGCCTAGCTATGACCCGGAAACCACAATTATCATCCCCTCTAACATTCATAATTCTTCAATGTAAGGTCTCATGAGATTTGGAATTTGATGAGTGTCACACTTTCTTTGTTTTTTTCCTTCAAATCCGTGAGAATATTCCTAGGCTTTGCCAAAATCTTTGTCAAGTCGATAACTCTTTGCTTCTCCTCCGCTTTTAGTCGACCCGCAAGAAGGTGACCGGATAACTTTGGCGCCAAGTCATGGTTGTGAATTCCACAAAGCATTGCAATCCACCAATCTTGTGTTTTTTTTCAAAGAAGCATTTCAACCTAAACGGACAATTACATTTCCTTGAGCCCGTGCCTTCAAGCTTCGGTTTCTTCCTCGTCTTAGGTGGCTTGTACTCACCACTCCTTTCACATTGCATCGTCATGTATGGCGTTATTGTTAGATTTATCTATAGAAATAGTAGATTCGGCCCTAGCCACTTGCCGACGAACCCAACCAGGTAATTCTTCTCGATCTTTCCATCTTTCATTTGTTGTAAAAAATGACCCGGTGTTTACTTGAATAACACGAACACCGGTAGGTACCGGTTTAGGCTTTTCTTCAAAGTTACCGGTAGGTACCGGTTTTGCTTGGTTGTGAACAATGTGAGCTTGAAAAGGAATTTTCACTTTAAACTTCACATCATTGGTTGGTTTGACATCGCCGGATGCTACACCAGAAGCTTTGTTTTTGCCCGGTTTCAGATCAACGGCATCCTCCGCCACATTTTCAACCATGTCACTCAATGTCTACTCAATAAAAAAATAACAAAGAAAAAATAAATAAATAACTTTTGCCGCAAGCAAAGCAAGTAAAAAAAGTGGCGCAAATATTCAAAATCTGGGCAACACAGTAGCGTGAGTTAACTCACGCAGCACTTACAACTAGCGTGAGTTAACTCACGCTCAGCCCTATCACCTACTGGAAAAAAAATGACGTAAGTTGCAGAAAAACCAGGAAAAAAGGATGAGTTTTGACGGTACATTACCTGTTCTTTGATGCTTGATGAACGTAGAAACTTGCTTCCTGACGATTTGCAATGATTTGGAACGAAGA
>Ga0315913_1001480_pt1 | contig 26002 bp, 17 predicted proteins | sample MpolsnodulesMG_FD_207736 | JGI IMG/M metagenome (GOLD analysis project Ga0315913, IMG submission 207736) | Medicago polymorpha root nodule microbial communities from Los Angeles, California, United States - small nodules | ecosystem: Host-associated > Plants > Roots > Nodule | place: USA...
AATAAATAAATCAAAACAAGAAATCAACAATAAATCAATTAGTAATAACTAAAAAGAAGCAAAGAAGAACAATCTGAAAAAAGGGTTTTCAGTTTTCACTTTCATATCTGAGTGGAGCGACGGCGGCGGCGGCGTGGAGACAAGCAGCAGCGACGGGAACGGCGTGGAGGATGATGGTAAGGTTTGAAATTTTTCAACTTCTCTTCTCTTATCTCTGTACATGAAAACAGAGGAGTGAATGGAGAGAGTGAGGTTTTGGAGTCTTTTCTACCCTTTTCTGACCTTTCTGATTCTAATTTTTTATTTATTTTTAATTGAAAAATCTAAAACGACGTCGTTTTTGTAAAGTTAAAAGCAAAAAAAAAAAATGGAGAACCGGTCTGACCCACAACTCGGTCGAGTCACCGGTTTTGACCGGTTCCTGCCGAGTTAACTGCATGACTGATCCAAATGTTGACTCGAACCGGCCTACCCACCGGTTCATGGTCCGATCGGTCCGAGCCGAGTTTTAAAACTATGTTTCTAAACAATGTGATCAAAACCTATAAAGCTATGAAGCCCGAATTTTGATACGGCTGCGGGTTCGATACGATACGGGTATGTGGATACGTGAATTTTTTAAAATTTAGAATACGATACGGTTAAGATACGTTAACAAATATTTTATACTAAAACTTATATGCATGTAAAATACTTGAAGAAAATAAACATTGATTACTCTTCATTATTATATTATTATAAAAGTTACAATTTTAAAAAAAATAATAATACATGTAATCAAAATAAAAAAAATGTAAAGTTTCCTTATAAACCATATTATATTTTCATATGTACGGATTTCAAGAGAAACATCATTAAAAGAATTCAACACAAATTTTATCTAATAAGGTGATTAAGATCAACTTGGTGAACATTTTTGGTTCGAATCATGTTTAATGGTTATTTGAGTCACCTAAGCCTTTTCTTTTTCAAGGATGCCAATCAAAAAGCAATTATTTGAAGCAATTACCTATGTGATTCGAATCATCTATGAATTTTTTGATATAAGAATCAACCTAATGAGATCTAAATCATGTACATTATTTTTTCAATTTTTCTTATAATCATTCTTCTAAACTCTCATTCATTCATTCTACTTTGAACTTTTATTTCTCTCTGAATTTCATTCTCTTGTGAAATCCAAATAAAAAACTCTACTTGATCTTAAACACCGACCGACTTCTGAAAATATGATCAGATAAGTTTATTTGTAGATGGGTATTTCATATATAGAGTATGAGGATTATTCAATCTTATCAAGAGCTTAAGAAAAATGAATACATCCTTTTCACCTAAATTGAGAATTTATTGTTAAGGTGTTGGTTGTTCATGATGTGAGAATTCAATTCAATCGAGGGTTTGAGGGTCAATGTGAATGCTTTAAGATTGAAATTGGACTTTGGGTTTATTAAAAAAACTAAAGTGCACTTTAATTTTTTTAAAATATGACGATTTTGACTACCTTATTTTCAATATCTCAATTTTAACCCCTTTACTAGTCTGACCCTTCTTAATTTTGACCTAATCAACACTGATGTGGATATTTTCTTTTTAAAATATAAAATGCCAACTAAGATTGTTTTAATCTTATATTTAAAATAAAATAACTTTATTTGAAAATTATAAAACACAAAAAATGCCAATATTCAATTCAGCCATCTTCTAACACAAATCACATTCTCCACTCCAAGTTGGTAACATAAATCTCTTTCTCTCCTATGTTGGTGTTGTGCAAATCATAACTTGTGTTGATGCGACCAAGGCATGAGACTCTCAAATTTAGATTTGAGAGAGAAAAATCCGGGGCTTTCCATGATAGACATGAGAGTTTATAGATGAAAGTTGAGGGTTACGCTTGAGAAATTGTTTGAGTATGTGTTTTTGTTTTGAAATTTTGGAAATTTTGGGTGAGTTGTAAAATTGTGGGTAGAAAGATCAAAGTGACTAGAGAGAAGAAAAGGGAAAGTGAGAGAAATTGGGAGAATGAGTTGTTTTGAGTGAAAGAAATAGATATTTGAAGGAAATTTTATATTTTATATTTAAACTGCTTAATTAAAGTTAATATATATTATATGATGATATAAATAATTTTAATAACATTTAGACAATGTTGTGATTAATTCACACCGCGACAAACACAATCTGCATTGCAACATCCGTGACAACCGAAATCGTGAAAACCTTGACGCGACCATGACCGCTATCATTGTTTAAAACCTTGGTCCCACCAACTGGTGTATTGTAGTAGTCTTACAATGTTTTATTTTATACAAGAGATTATTTCTAGGACTTGAATCCATAACCTTTTAGCCATGTGATAATAACTTACCATTGCCCTAAGGCTCCCCATTTCTTAAAGGTCTTATTTAAATGCTACGTTGCACAGGTACGAAATACGACATTTTTCAAAAAACTAAGTACGGGTACATCAAGATAAATTTTTTATTTTTTTAAATTAAAAATAACATAGAATGAGAAAATTATATTTTTGCATGAGGGAAGGAAGATACGATGAATAAATAACAGTGAATAGATAGCACTGAATAAGAAAATATATTATAATCAAGTGAGAACAAAAGCTTAACAAGGATTAGCTTTATACAATACGAAGAAAGAAAATAAGAAGATACATTATACAGTAAAATAAATGGTTTAACAAGGCTTGAGTGCTTGACTTCTCTACTTCTCCAAGAAAAGGTGGACATTGAGTATGCAGCAGTAGTTACACTATTAATTCTCATGAAAAGCTTCATTTTCTCAAAAAAAAAAAGGATATGCATACCCTAAGTGTACCACCGCCGTACCATAACAGTACCAAAATTCCAAAAAAAAAAAACTTAGTGCGTCATGGGTGTGTACCGTACGTGTACCGGTACGGGTACTTGCGAATTGGAGTAGTGGTGCTTTAGAGCTTAAATGGCATGAAAATTACAGTATATCATAAAAGCATAATGGAGTTTTACCATTTATGATTTTTCTCAATGGGTTGACTTGGCTTGCTTTGTAGGGGACTGGATCCTCTCCGGTGACTAGAGGGTCCAGTGAAATCCTACCTATTGAAAAATAAATGCATTTGAGAAATAAAATGTTAATAAATGTTAAAATCAAGAGAGAGAAGATGTTTAATGACTTAGATTTGGCACTGGAGAAAAATGCAGATATTCTCACAGGAGACAATCTATACCCGCTTGTCATACCCCAAATTTTGACAAGTTAAAAAGTTTTATTCGTATTTTAAAAGTCGAGTAATTTCATCGTCTCAGATGAAATTTCGGCAGAGATGTATTCTAAAATACCTCATTTTGGTTACCGAGAGGGACAATTTTAAGTGTTCTATTATTGTGTTTTTATTTTCTTTATTATTTATTAAATTCTTAATCTTTTATTTTTATTATGTCAGATTCAAACCATCAAAAATCACAAAAAAATTATGAACACATGAAGAACATTAAACCTCTTTAAAGTAATTTTTTTCAGCAGCTTTTATCACAAATCCAACAGTAAGCCACAAATCCCAAATCGGTTCATAAAACAACGGCTCTAGCACAATTTCGTTACAGACTTACCAACACGCCAAACAACTTACGAATCCAACAGTGATACCAACAACAAGGCCGCAAATTCGCAACTCAAGCACAACACAAACCGGAGTTGGAACTGAAACGCGTGAACAAGGAAAGTATCAAAATGGACCGGCCCATACCAGAAGGAAGTCGAACCAGACCGGACTCAACAAACCAAGCTTCAGACCGAATCCGAATTGGACAAGAAGAGGCAATAGGTTTTGCGAGTTTGTTCTTCCTTTCTTTTTCTTTTGTTGTTTGTTGTTCTTCCTTTTGTTAAAATTTTTTCTCTGAAACTAAAGCTTAGATCTAGGCTTATGTGGTGAAATGGATATGTGGATCTATAAAATTTTTTGAAATCGGAGGTGTTTGGAGGTTTGCCGGTGGCGGCGGCGGCACCCTGAGGTGGCTGGGCACTGCGCCAGCGGTGTTAGATGGATCAGAGAAGACGGTGGTCTGTTGCAGACCCTCTCTCTTTAAAACTCAGAGAGAGAGAGAGAGAGAGAGAGAGAGAGAGAGAGAGAGAGAGAGAGAGAGAGAGGGAGGGAGGGAGGGAGGGTAGGTTTGTGAGTTATGTTCCTTTTTTTGTTGGGTTTTGGTATTTATACTATTGTTTTTTGTTATGTTTTATTGTGTATCGGTTCATAGTTATTCATGTGGATCCTCAGGGCTAGGCCGTTGGGTTTGAGGTCTAATGACCAAGGATGCATCATGTTTTTATTCACATGCGTCTACTTGCTATTCCCTTGCGATGTATCTTTGTTTTAAACCGTCGGATCTACGATCGGACGGTCCCTGTGTTATTTTCTCTTTATTTCTATGTTTATACCTTTTTAAGCTTCACTGTGTTCCCCTTTTTTAAACCCTTTGATCTTGATCTTTTGGCTGTGATGAGACTTCCTTGTGATTATATCTGGACCTTCTGATTCATTAGACGGTCCAGATCTATCCAGTCTGAGCCCAATTTTCTTTTGATTTTCACTACTGTTTTACTGTTTCACCACTGTTTTCATTTTTGTACCCCCCTTCCTTATACAATTTTTTCTTCCTCTTTCTTAAAACACTTTAACTTTTGATAATTATTATTACTTTGTTTTTTTGTACCCTTTCATTTTCATTATTGCATTTTTTACTTCATTTAATTTGCTTGTTTATTATTTAGTGTTGCTTATTTATTTCTAGTTTATTTTTTATGGTTTCTAATTATTATTTAGTTTGTGCTTAGAATCATTGCATGCATATTTTAATTTTTGTCATTAAATTTTTAGTGTGTATTTAGGAATTTATTTAACATAATTCATGCATTTTATTTTCTTGTTTATTTACATTTTCTTGAAGATTTAGCATGTACTTAGGGACTATGTAACATCATAAATAAAAGATGCACCGACACTATCACAATTTATTTTTACCGCATTATGTCGTGACTGCAATCGAGGATCGAAATGAATTAGAGACAAATTAGGTTAATTAGTGGACTTTAATTTTTTCTTTAAAATAAAACTATTAGTAATTTTAGGTTCACTTCAAGAACTTGAGGATTTGCATGGGGTCCAATGTCGTTTGTAAATTTCTTTCTTGTTTTATTACGTTACACCGTTGCGCTTAGTCTTTAGCTTGCGTCTAACTTAGAAAAATCATTTTCCAAAAAAATCAAATATATCAAAATTTAAACATTTTCTTAATCATTTCTTGGACTTTAACCCAAGAGGTATTTTTCCTTTTATTTCTTAATCAAACTTTTAATCAATTTTAATATCCATATTAGACTTGAATTTCTTTTAATTAAAATTAACCAACCTCTCTTCATTTTATTTCTTCTATACCTTTACGGTTTCTTATCCCTTTCTAAAAAACCCTTTTTCAGAAAACTTTAAAATTAATCCAACCCACCAAATGAAACTTTTGAGGTGAACTACATTGGTTTTGATCCTACTTGTGGGTATGTAGGCAAATGACCCAATCCTTCCAAATCAAATAAAAAATAACAAAAACATACTCCTTCTCCCCCCACTTAGACTCTTAGGCATTTATTTTCAAAATAAGCAGATAATTTAGCACAAGATAAAGTAGGCAAGAGGTTCCTGCGGAGTACCGTAGTCGTTTAGGGTGCGTAAAACCTTCCCTTTGCGAAACCAACCACCGTATCCTTAATCTCAAGGGTTTTTCTCTCTTTTTCCCTTCCCAAGAATAAAAGTAGAAAGTTCAAAGATTTACGATTCAACGCCAATCAAATGGCTTGACATCAAAAAATCACGATCACACCGCTTTATAGTGGTTAGATTCATTGCAGTCTAAGTATACAGAAGCTGAGTAGTTGAGAACCTAGGCCATCCCAACAATTGATGAATATATGCAAATGCTATTGTATCATTTGCCTTAGAACCAATTGTTCTTCTATGTCTCTATCTTGTTGGTCCTAAGCTTTCAGACGATGTTTCCGAAAATCAGGAATTGGATCTTCTCTTCAAGACCATAAGCACTTGTGGGCGTTTTCTGAAGGATATTCAGGGTTTAAAGGTATATAGTTCATTCCTTCTCCGTCCATGACGTGTCATCTCAATGGTATGAGCCGGACCTTATATCCTCATGAGATGTAGTTCAAATCATTCTGGCGACGATTGTAAAATGTTCTTTAGTACCACTTTAATTAATTTTAATTTCTCCTTTTGTCTCTGCTATACTCTAGAGAAATTCCAAGGAAGGGAAACTGAATGCAGTGAGTTTGCATATGGTTCATGGTAAACGAGTTGTTACTTACGAAGACGCCATTGACAAGCTGAAGAATGTTATTGAGGAAAAGAGAAGAGAACTCGCGAGTTTAGTTTTGCAAGAAAAAGGAAGTTTAGTTCCAAGAGATTGCAAGGATTTGTTTTGGAAAATGATGAAAGTGTTGAACCTATTTTACATTAAGGATGACGGATTTACTTCAAATGAGATGCACTGTACTGTTAATGCAGTAATTAAGGGCCCTTTGTTTTAGATTTAAAAAAAATGAATTTTCCTTTGTATTTTTAAAAATGATTTTTTTAAAAATTTACTTAATAATAGTAAAAGTTATTTCAAATTCAGTTGATATAAGTTAAAAAAGAGATTTTAACATTTACTAACTTAAATATTCATTGCTCGAGATTTTAAATTGAAAAAATCACATATTTTCAAAATGACATCTTTCAAAAATAATTTTCATTAAAGCTATTTCAAATAGCTTTTTTTTTTTAGAGATTTTTTCAAAATTTTAGTATAAATTTTTTTATAAAAAATGATGAAATACTTATAATGACATTTTAAGATAAACTATTCAAACGAATTTTTCATTTGAAACTTTTCTTGAAAATTTATTTGTTAAAAAATTATAACAAAAACACATTACACTACCAAAATCTATTTTAAAAAAAGTTATAACAAACATGCCTTAAAGATCCAATCATTCTTAACGAATTGTTGGTAGATTCTAAGTAAGACCCTTCATCAAAAGCACCAATTGTGTGATGCCTTGATTCAATTGCTTTTGGCAAATAAATAAAATAAAAGGCAAGTCTCTCTTCTCTTATGTGTTTGGTTTCATCATAGAAATTGGCCAATTTGTTTTTCATTTTGATAGAATTGATATTGAATAGTTCTTTCTGATACTATGAATGTTAAAGTTTTCCATATTTATAAGGAAGTCAAGACTTGTGCAAATAAGCTTGCCTCTTTTTGAATAAGCATACATTGTCTCCATTTAGTCAAATACAACAACGACAATTCAAGCATGCTAACTTGATTTTGGTGACTATATCCCTTTCATGCCAAAGGAAAAATCCAAGTTCTCCAATGTCAATTCATAATCATAAGCATGCACATAACTTTTATATCATTATGTGTCATTATTTACTAAAGGGCACCATTTCCTAAGAAGAAAACCAAACCACTTCATAAACTAGATTAAGAACTTGTCAAAAAAATAAAATAAACTATATTAAGAAATCCACCCAATAATAATTTATGTATGTAATAAAAAAAAACATAACCTGTGAAATGAAAAGATGGGTCCAGTCCAGAGTAATCTTTGATTCCTCTTCACTTGTAGGCAGCTCACTCAGATAGCAATTCTCTTAATCACAAAAAAATATTATAATATCTGTTATGTGACACCTCAAATTAGATATTGAAAAGGCTATTAAGGCCTCAATTCGTGTAGTAAATGACTAACCTGATAGTAATGCTGCATTATTCAACTGCATCAAATGCTAACATTATACAATTGATTACAAATTGGTTTGTTTTGAAAGGGAAAAAATGAATCATAAAAGTAGTTTGTCATTTCAATATCAATTTCACAAGAAATATCATCCTCGTTATTGTGAAGAATAAAACAACACTACCTATATTGTGCATATGAAACCCCATCAATGGGTTATATTTATTATTGTATTACCAAAAGTGTTTAACATACTCAGCATGATTGCACTCAACATGAATTGATTCTTAAGATATAATATGATTATGTGGAAAAAGTAGTAGGTTAATAATTTGGACGTTCCAAATTTATTTGGCAAAAAATCATATCTTCAGACTAACATATTACATTACTACATATGATTAGGGGGAAAGTGATGTCACTATCTTTCACAATGCATTCAAAATCATATCCTCTACATACTAGCCAGTTATCAAAAACCAGCAAACCCAAAACTCAAATCCAGATATTATAAACAAACTGAGATCATAATATTAATAGTCCTTAATAAACTATAAGTTTTTTTTGTTTGTTTGTTTTTGATATTACATAACCATTTTAGAGGTATGAATGTAGAAATAGTCCCAACAGTTTCAGGGACTAGTTTCAATTCAAACTCATCTAGCACACAAACAACAAAGAAACATACTTGACCCTAATTTGAATTTAAACTGATAAATCCCCTTTTCCAAATTCCACTTCCACTTCCATTACTAATGCTCAACTCATAAATTAAGCAAGACACAGAAAAATGGACAATTTCAAGAGACGGCGATAGTGAGAGGGAAATTTTTTTCGTTTTTCACGAGAGTGAAAAGAAAATATTTAAAGAAAAGACACTCTCAATGTATATGAAAAATAAGAAACCTCCTTTACCCACGGATTATAGTCATTTGTAGGTATATGACACCTATACCTACAACAGATTCTGAGACCCTAGCTAAAGGTATCCGTGGGTGTATGTCAAATTTCTTAATTGATCAAGAAAGATAATTGGAACTGTTCAAGGGAAGTGCAACCACAAAAGAATCGGATGCATACAACACATAGATCGTGGTGGCATGATTGAAGAAATAGAGATAAAGCAAATGCAGATAATTTATAGAAAAATTCACAAGGATCGGATGAAAAACACAAAATATTGCAACATTGAGAAGAGATGGTTCAAAGAATTTTGAAGAAATTCAGAGAAAGATGATGAAAAATGAAGAGAATGTTGATGAAATCAATGAAAATCAGAGAGAATCACGAGGTTTGCGACTAATACCATATTATGAGCAAAGAATTTGTGATAGTAATAGCACAAAAGAAATGAAAAGATACATTGATTCTCATTAGTTAATTGTGGTATATGAACAAGGTATATACATGATGATTGCTTCTTATGCAAGTAACTGCATTTTTAACTAAATTCCCTATAAATCTGTAGACGTATAGTTGTCATGACAGTTGGCATAGACGTCATTTAACTAACTAAACTAATCGAATATTATTTGCACTAATTATCTTCACTTGTATGATTTTTTTCATTTAATAAAGAAGAAGCGCACACATAAGTTATCCTGGTTCACTCCACAACTTGGAGCTAATCTGGGCCCTTCACAATTGGAGGATTTTAACATAATCAAAATGATTACAAAACCACTAAGACAATCTTGTACTAGATTTTATTACTTAAACTTGAGGACTTCCTTGCCTCAAACATAGAGGCCTCCCTTGAAAATAAAGTTGTATGCTTACAAGTGTGTTAACTTTCCACACACCGATTTCTTTGGTTCGAAAATTGGATCAACCCTAAGTTATGTTTGGCAAAGTATCTTTAGCTCCAAGGATGTGGTGAAGCAAGGTGCCAGATGGTGTATAGGTACTAATACAAGGATTCTGTTGATGGGCCATCCTTTGCTAATAACAAGTGATAGAATCTCGCCAACACAGACAGGTAACACATATTTTTGCTCGATTTATGTTAGTGAAGTGATTGATTTGACGTCCAAGATACGGAAAACCTATCTTGTTTCTCCTATATTCGATCAACATACTACAAATTTAATCCTAAATACTCCTCTTTCTCCCCAACTTACTATTGATACTTTGATGTGGAAGGGAGAAAAGAGCAGTCGGTTTCTGCTCGAAGTTCGTATGATGTATGTACAGAGTCCATTCGAGATATGATTCACTTACGAAGGCCGCGACATCGGAATTCTATATGGAAGATCAAAGTGCCACAGAAGGTGAAAAATCTTGTTTGCAGAGCATGTCTTGATTGCTTGCTAACTCGCGTGCGCCTTCTTGGAAGAGGTGTTACATGCCCCTCTGAATGTGTTATGTGTCCCTTGATTATTTTGGAATGGCGAGAACAAACCTTTGGGATGCTGCATAGCAAGCCTTGCATCATTATGATACTCCGACAACAGTTGTGTATAGTTTAACGCATTAGATTCAACCATCACAATGTGCTTTATTTGCAAATGTTAACTAGAGTCTATCGAAGCGTTGTAGTTTGAAATTATGGCAATAAGTAAATGAAACAATCTCCCAGTTTTTAAATGCGTTGTGCATATGCTAGAAGACTGAAAACTTGCATAAGAGTTGAAAAGAATCGAGAGCACACCTTCTACTGATGTTGTATAGGGTAAGCAATACTCACAACATTTGATGGTAGTGACCTATCTCAGGTAGATTTAAATTTAATGTTGATGTATCATTCTCTTCCTCTGTTGATAAGGTTGATATTGGTATGTGTATTCGCGATGCCGACAAATGTTTTGTGCTAGAGAAAACAACATGGTTCTCCCGATTATGTTGGTGTATTTTTGTGAAGCATTAAGACACTCTATCAAGTGCTATATTGGGTGGTTGATTTGGGTTTTGATATCACACATTTTTCTCTTGATTCGAAGATTGTCGTCATTGCTTTTAATGGTGATAACAATAATAACGAGTTTGACAACATTATTCGTCATTGCAGGCAGTTGTTTAACAATCTTTTTAAAAACTCTACGGTTGAGTTAAACCGGAGGCAAGCAAATGAGGTTGCACATGAATTAGGACGTGCAGCCGCATTAGAAGCCAACTCCCAATTGTTTATTAATGTCCACCTTGTATTAACAACTTATTATCCAATGAAATGAATTGAATTTCTTCCCCTAAAAATAAGTGTGTTAAATTTCCTAAAAACAAATACAAAATAATAACACTTGATGAGATTTCTTTTCAATTTTTTTTTAGAGGCTAAAATTGATTATATTAACTAAGGTCCTGGTAGTTTAAGTACATGGGGTGTTGAAAAAACCAGGATGAAAGAGTCTAGTTACAACAAAGACAAATAAAAAGAAGGCAAAAAAGAGGTCAAAGCAACCCTATTACAAGGTGACTCCCAAACAAGTTAAAGGATAAACACAATAGTTAAAACCAAAATTAATGCATTTTGCATTCAACCACCAGTAAAATTGTAGCTTTATTTTGTCGAGAAGTTGTTGTAACAATTTCTCTTTTTGACGAAAACCCAAATATTTCTTTCACACCAAATCAGCCACACACATAACCAAATATATATTTTTTTTGACAAAACATGATAACCAAAATTTTGAAAGCTTGAAAAATTATTTTTTCAACACAAAGCTTATATTTTAATTTCCTTTTTAGATCTTAATTTGCGTCATAAATGCAATAATTATCAGATCCTTTAGTTACTTTTTTTTGGTGGTGACACATTTTTTTGGCGGTGAGATCCTTTAGCTACTATCATTGTTGTCAAAATTCCGACTTAAATCTTAAAATTTAGTATTTTGCAATTTTTCTTTACATTCAACGACTCAAATCCATAGTAGAATCCCAAAACAGGCAAAATCCATCGATTTTGATTGCGATTGTACAATTTCTTATAAACTAAGTCATTTATGACTATATACCATTTATAACATATATTTAATATTTTTTATTTTTGGTAAAATCCATCGATTTTGATTGCGATTTTACAATTTCTTATATCGATTCTACAAAAGTAGTTGAGTAAAATCCTTCAATTTTAGTTGCGATTTTACGATTGTCGATTTTGCTATTCTCTTTCGACCAGAAACAAAATCCCGATTTTGACAACCTTGTTAGTGACTTAGTGTGTTTTCAGATTTATGTCTTTGTATCCTTCCGTTTTTTTTTTCCTTTCTTTCTCATCGTTCGCGGTTTATGTATTCAGTTATATCACCATAATACACTTCAATTTGGATACTTAGATCTAATCAATTCTGTTTTATCTTGTTCCTATTCCCCAGTTTTACAATTATTTTTGTGACAAAGATTCTCTAGTCTTGCGTTAGACGACTGTTCAGCAGATTCTATACATAGTACGACAAACAAAAAAACAAATTCACCATATATTGTAAGTGGCTAAAATCAATTATTATTATTATTACTTAGTTATTAATAAAAGAAAAAAAAAAGATATTTAGCGGAATAGACGGTTATGTTTACGCCACTTGCTTCAAAAAATATACTAATAACTAACGCCACTTGCTTTGATTTCATTTTGTTTTACAATATTACATAGCATATAGCATATGCTAATTAATTCATAATATGCAGCTTGCAGGATTTTTGGTCTTATCTTAATATACTATCGTGAACTTAATAGCATTTGGCCTTACTGTACATGCATCACTATTATTATTATTATTCTTGGTCAGGTAGAGTACTAGCTAGAAGTGTGAGTTCGAACCCTAATCCCTGCATATAACAATGCATTGTTCCTGCCAACTAAACTAAATTCATGAAGACATATATCAATATTCTATATATGCTATTAAATGACATAACTACTGTCCGTAATGATAGTTTAATGTCGATATTTTTAGGTTGGATATTCAAATCTGAGACCTCACAACTATGTGAGAGTTGGATGAAATATATAAAGATAACATATATACCTCTTTTTAATAATAAAATGACTTATGCTACATCTATACAGTACTCAATTTAAAGTTATGTATGAAGTTTCAAAGTTATAAATACCTAGGTCTGTACCACATGAGGTTTAACTCTAACTATTGATTCCATATTCTCTAACTCAGTTATGTCTCTTTCACGCTTCATCACTCCTCTCTCGTGCACTTCTTCACCTTCAGGTAGAGCTCTCTCTTGAGTTTTACTCTTTTTAATTACTATTTTATTTTCTTTTAGATTTTTGGCTTCATTTCTCTGTTTGCGGCAATTTGCAAACTTTGCTATGTTGTGTGCTAAAGGGACATGCTATTTTTTACTATTTAGATGGAAATATTTGTATTTTCTTTTTCATTTTAATTTTGTGTTAATGTTGAGAGTTTGGTGAAGCTGCTACACTGAACAATTGTTAGAGTGCTACTAGCTACACTATTTATTTATAAATTTAGACTCTCTTTGCCAGTTGAATTTCAGAGTAGAAGGAAACACTTTTCTATTTTAAATTACATGAACACAATGTTTTTAAAAATAAATTAAGTATGATTGAAGTATTACACGATCAATTATAAAAATAAAAAAAAGAGAAGTATTACACGATCATTTATAATGTTTTTCTTTTATTTGTTTTCAAAATTGAATATATATTAAAATATAAAATTGGCATTTTAAAATCCAACTCGCAAACGTAGTAAGAGAGGAGAAAAAATATGAACTATAAAGATGGCTTTTACACTACTTTTTTATTTTTTATTTTTTTTTATATATATATATATATTTAGAATTCAATATGGTAATTTTGACTCTTACCATAGAAACCTTGAAGACTAATTTTTTGGGTAAAGACACAAAGTGTAAAGATGACTTTTACAATATTCATATTTTAAAAAAAGACCAGCTTCACTCTTTTTGGTGGTTGAAATCGAAATACGTCATTTTCAATTTTGATTACTACTATTGGAGGCTTAACCCTATTCCCTGATGTTTCTTCGTTGTACTCCATCCGTTTCAAATTATATGTCACTTTAGCAATTTCACATAGATTAAGAAATATAGTTAATGCTGTATAGAAAAGAGTAATTGTGACTTGTTTTACAAAAACATCATTCATTAATAGTATGAAAAACATAAATTAAAAGAATAGGAAAAAGATCAAGCAAAAAATAATGAGAGATATAATAGGAAATTGAACATTAATAATTCATTGATATTGTAAAGTCACATAATTTTGAACGGAGGTAGTACTTTGTAATAATGTAACTGTGTAACTTTCATTAATTTAGAACGGAGGTAGTACTTTGTAATAATGTAATTGTGTAACTTTCATTAAGCTCTCACACACGTCACTACAAGAATTCCTCAATTTACTAACGAATTCAAAATTGCATTATTGAGGGATTTAGACCCTCAATAATTAATGGCAGAATAAACTTCAGTAACTTATTTCGCTTAATAATATATTTCATTTTGTCCTCTCAAAAATGTAAAGATGACCACGGAATAAAAATATATTTTGGTGTTTTCCGACAATAACACGTAAACTTGTTAGCACACACAACTTGTTAGTGGAAACCAAACTAAACAATTTTCTTGATAAACTTTTTATAAAACTAAAAAAAATCTTGAAATTAAAAACCTAGCCTCATAGATCTCTTTTGGTCTTTCAATTGATCGAATATCATCAACGCCTGACACACAATCAAACTTCAACTCAATAGCCTTTATTCAAAATTTTTGCCCCTCAATATTTTACTATGTTTTACTTACCTCTGTGTCGAACTCCGGATTATCAAGACCATTTTTAAAAAAAAAAAATCAAAAGTTAACACAAAAAATAGCCCGTCAATATTTGCATTAGTGCAGCATGAGCGGGTCCACATTTTAGTAAGAGTGTGAATCTGCGCTGCACACCTTAAAACTTTCAAAATTTACTCATATTTTACTAAGCGTTATTTGTGTATAACTTTTTTTTTTAATCATATAGATTCTTCTATGCTTACATCAACTCTAGAGAAGAAGAAGAAAAAGAACAATACTACAGCTTTGGTATGACATGCATATTTAATTCTTTTTTCATGAACATATATATTTTTTCTTTCTTGGAGGACTAGTAATGAAAGAAGATATATATCATTTTTGTTGTTGTAGTGTTTTGAAGACTCTAAAGAAAGAATCAAGAACATGTTCAACAAGGTTGAACTTTCAGTTTCATCATATGATACAGCTTTTGTGGCAATGATTCCTTCTTCAACGTCGCCTCATGCCCCGTTTTTCCCTCAGTGCTTGAATTGGTTGCTTGACAATCAACTCGTTGATGGCTCATGGGGACTTCCCAATCGCCATGCATTGTTGTTGAATGATTCGCTATTGTCTACTTTAGCATGTATCCTGGCATTAAAGCAATGGGGTATTGGCGAAGATAAGATGAATAAGGGTACTTTACTCTTCTCCCATTTACTTTCATTTGATGTTACAAAAGCTTTTAGAAATACAGAAACTAACGTGTCTGTCTGTCTGCTTTTCGCTACAGTGTTTTGTAACTTTTGTTTGATATATACTCTCTTGTCCGCTTTTACAGGACTTAAATTTATTGAGTCAAACTTGACTTCAATGAATGATGACAAACAACACCATCCCATAGGATTTGATATACTTTTTCCTTCATTGATTGAATATGCACAAACTTTGGGCATTAATCTTCCAATTGGAGCCACAAGCGTGGAAGCAATGATCCAAAAGAGGGACAAAGAGCTGCAAAGGTAGTATTTTCATTTTCTCTAGAGTATATGTTTCAAGTTTTTTCTCCTTTTAAAAGTAGAGAGATCTTATTTTTCTTTTAGCCTAAATTCTTCAAAGTGGTTGACTACAAGTAGTTGATGAGGTTTAGTTAATGACTAATCGATCAGGAGTACCCTAGTTCGAATCTTGGCTGGAGCAATCGTTGCTCAAACTTGATTTAGAGGCCAGCCGGATTGCTGGAGCCCAGTTCGCCTAGGAACTAGAGGTTTAAAACTTTTTTTTTTAATAAAAAAATTAGGTATCCGATCCAAGAACAGACTAATCCGAGGGGACCAATCACACCTCCCACTTGCGGGGGCCCCATTTAAAGCCAGAGCAATATGGACTTGCTCACCGAAATTGGCACCAGGGGGAATCGAACCTGAGACCTTGCTTGGAGCAAACTACAAGATCCCAAGCCAACCACTAGGCCAACCCCAAATGGGTTAGAGGTTTAAAACATATAATAGAAATCACCAAACTGACCTATTTCTGGTGCATTTGATTAATATAGAGGCTTTGAAAGTAATTCAGAAGGGTGGAGAGCATATCTAGCATATGTATCAGAAGGAATGTTGAACTCATTGGACTTGAATACAATCATGAAGTATCAAAGAAAGAATGGATCTTTCTTTAATTCACCTGCTACAACAGCAGCTGTTTTTCAGCACTTAAACAATGCTGACTGTCTTAGTTACCTCAAATCAGTTTTACAAAAGTTTGGGAATGCAGGTAAATTTTCAGACTTATGTTTCTCCAAATTTGTTTTAGCACTTAACCAATCGCTAAACCGTTGTATTTTTTTTGTTTATAAAAAAATTCAGTTCCAACGGTTTATCCTCTGGATATATATGCCCGTCTCTGTATGATTGATAGTCTTGAAAGTTTGGGGATTGATCGTCATTTTGAAGAGGAAATACAAAGTGTATTAGATGAAACATACAGGTAATAATACATTTTAGATGCTCAAATATATGTGCATTCACATAAACTTTTAATTTTCGTCAATTGGATCTTTCCTAACGTTAAAAATAAAATTGAGGAACGAGAAATTATTATTAATAACGGTTGCGCCAATGATCATTTTACAACTGTTTCACATGAGATTTGGACTTCGTTCAATTGGATCTCTCCACGCATTTAATTTGTGAAAAAACAGATATTGGCTACAAGGAGAAGAAGATATTTTTTTAGACCCAACAACCTGTGCAATGGCATTTCGAATGATGCGTTTCAAGGGTTATGATGTATCTTCAGGTTGGATCATTTGTAACATTTGAGTGTATGTTTGGAATTTTTGTCATTTAGAAGGAAAAAAAACAAAGAATCTGATTTGTATGTTGTGTTTGCAGATCCATTTTATGAATATTCAGAAGATAAATTTGGCAATTCCTTGAAAGGGTATTTGAAGGATGTTAGTGCTGTTTTAGAGCTACATAAGGCTTCACAATTCATTATACATCCCGATGAATCAGTTTTGGTTAATCAAAGATCTTGGACAACAAATCTTCTGAAGCAAGATTCTTCCCCATACAAATTATACGCTGATAAACTTCGAATTTATGTTGATAATGAGGTAGTTTATTTCTCAAACTTTCATTCCCTTAAACTCCGTATATACAACCAGTGTTGGTAAATGGCGGCCATGGCTTGTTGAATTTTTTTACACCAGCCATAGAAAACTTGTAAAGGGATTCCGCCATGGCCACACCAGACTGCCATAGGCCGCAAATGCAATGGTGTGTTTATATGACAGATTACACTACACAGTATTACAATTCATCCTGAAAAATACAATGTTTTTGGACCATAGGTCAACGATGTTCTTAATTTTCCACAACATAAAAGTTTAGAGCGTATATTAAGCAAAAGAGAAGTGGAGCATTACATTGCAGACGAAACAAGGATTCTAAAAACTTCATACAGGTGTGCCTTTTTTTTTTTTCTTTTCTTTTCATTCCTCTCATTTTTGTGGTCAAATTCTTGATTGTTTGCATGAAACAGATCATGCAATCTTGCAAACCAAGAAAGTTTGAAGCTAGCAGTAGAAGACTTCAATCTTTGCCAATCTATACACAATGAAGAAATGAAACAACTTGAAAGGTATATCTTTCTTTTGATTCTTTTTAAAATCCACAACTTAGATATACTTTGTAATGCAAACAATAACCAAATTACCAAACAAAAATTACTTTTATCTCTAAAACTCTATTTTCAGCTCCAAGTTTAAAGTATCTTTTAGTACCAAAATAAACCATGTCAAATGGAACCTAGACATGCTTTGTTTTCTAGATTAATCCAAATATGTTTGGTAAAGATAATGTCATGGACTTGAGCGAAAATTTTCAGCAAAAGGATCATATTATATAACTGTTCTTTATCAAATGCAGGTGGATTGTTGAAAACAGACTAGACACACTAGAATATGTAAGGCAGACAGGAGCATATTGTTATTTCTCTGGTGCAGCTACTCTATTTGCTCCCGAACTTTCTGATTCTCGCTTAGCTTGGGCGAAAAATTCGGTGTTCGTAACAGTTACTGATGATTTCTATGATGTCGGAGGTTCTAGAGAAGAGCAAGTGAATCTTATTCAGCTTTTTGAGAAGTATATTTCTATTCTTGGTTAAATTTCTTGTGCCATCTCTTGATTACATTTGAATTCTATCACAAATTTTCAGTGCAATTTTAGTAATGTTTTGGAAATGGAACTGCAGGTGGGATGTAGATATCAACATTGATTGTTGTTCTGAGGCAGTTAAGATAATATTTTCTACAATGCATAGCACAATTTGTGAGATTGGAGAGAAATCTGTGAAGCGGCAAGGACGCAATGTGAAAGACAAAGTTATAAAGATTGTGAGATATTTCTTAATCTTTTCTGCTTACATTTTTCTGCTTATCAAGATTGTGAGATATTTTCTGCTTTCACTTTATTTCCTGATTTCAAAGGTTAGAACATGATGTTTTTATTGTTTTCACATTTACTTGTTCAAATCTCTGAAATAAAAAAAGGAAAGTTAAAACTCGGCTGTGTTTTGAAATTAAAATTAGGGTTACATAACTTTTGGTCCCTATAGATATTCCGTCTTCCGTTTTAAGTTCTTTAAAAATTTTGCTTCAAACAGAAGTTTTCTAAATGTTTTTTGTCAATAAATTGAACCCTCGTTGTTAAAGGTTGCACATATATCAATGTACAGATTTGAGACCACGGTTTGAAGGAATTTCTTCCGGGACTTAAAAAAAGAAAAAAAAAATTATTTGACCGTTAAAATTAAAAGAGCATACGTTTTCTCAAATCAAGCAAGACTTTAATACGAAGTTTACCTTCAATGACAAGAAAATATTCATCGTATCATGAACGCATAATGGATTGACTTTGTTTTCTTTGCAGTGGTTAAATACGATTAAGGCTATGTTTTTAGAAGCTGAGTGGGCGAGAACCAAGACCATCCCAACAATTGATGATTATTTGCAAAATGCATGCGTATCATTTGGCTTTGAACCAATTATTCTTACAGCACTCTATCTTCTTGGGCCTAAGCTTTCATATGATGTTGCTGAAAATCAGGAAATGAATCATCTCTTAAAGTCCACGTGCATTTGCGGGCGTCTTCTCAATGATATTAAAAGTTTTAAGGTATATAGTACATTTCTTCCTTGTCTATGAATGGCTAGTTTAGCGGTAAGAGTTTGACCTCCTCATGGGACAGAGTTTAAATCTCACAGAGACGGTTGTAAAAAATTTTGTTTTATAAAATAGTCCATTCCTGCCTCGCGATTCTATGTTTAGTTTGTAGTCTTTCGTAGTCACTAATATTTTGGTCTCTGCTGTTCTGTAGCGAGAATACGAGCAAGGGAAACTGAATGCACTGGCTTTGCATATGATTCATGGTAATGGAGCTGTTACTTACGAAGACGCCATTGATAAGATGGAGGATGTTATTGAGGAAAACAGAAAGGAACTCCTGAGATTAGTTTTGCAGGAAAAAGGAAGCTTAGTTCCAAGAGATTGCAAGGATGTATTTTGGAAAATGACGAGAGCGGCGTACCTATTTTACAATAAGATTGATCAATTTTCTTCACAAGAGATGCACTCCACTGTTAATTCAGTAATTAAAGAACCAATCATTCTTAATGAATTGTTGGTAGATTCTAAGTAACTTCCTCATCAAAAGCTCTAGGGTGTGATCCCTAGCTCAATTGGTAAAAGATGTGACAAGCTAGAGCTGCAAATGCTTTTGGCAGAGAAATAAAATAAAATGGAAGTCTCTTCTTTTGTGTTATGTGGTTATTTCTCATTCTATGAATTTTTCTGTTTCTAAGGTTTTTGGGAAGTCAAGACTTCTGCAAATAAGGTGACATATATTGTCATAAAAAGGATTTCTTCTTTCCTCGGCATACTCCGGTTCTTATGAAAAAAAATAAAATATCAAATTCACAGAGATCGTGTTTAGCTCGATTTATGTTTGTAACACATATTTTTTTAACAAATGTTTATAAAAGTGTTTTAGTGACATGAATCAAAGTAAACAGAAATGGAATAAATAAAGTTGTGCTGTGATTGAAATTCAATAACTACTTCTCGTATATTTCCTGTAATCGATTGTAGACTTTTTATGCATCAGATATAACTCCACGTATATCTAACTTTTTATGCATCGGATATAACTCCACCTATATCTCAGCATACGTCTCCTACTAAGGTTAAAAACACGAGTTCCAGAGAAACAACTTGTTTGAACAAAATGTGTTTAACATTACCGTTTGAGTTTTGATGATAACAAGGTATTAAAAATTGTCAATTGGATATGCTAATATTTGTTCAAGTGTGCAGAACCATATACAAGTTTAAGTATATTTTATAGGTTCTGGAAGAACAAATTAAGAGCTATGGAATCAACAAAAAGGAAGCTTGAAGCATCTGAAGAAAAGTGATTCTGAAGTCAAGTGCTCCTGAAGTGATTACGTCATCAGAAGCAAGTTGATCAGAAGCACTTCATCAGAAGCTACATCACCAGAAGCTGTCTTTCGTCAGGAGCTGAAGATCATCAGCAGATTGAGAGAGTTAAAGTTTCAAAGGATTTAATCACGTCTAACATTACAGAAGACCAGAAGAGTAAAGCAACGGTCAATTTGAAAGGATTTGAAAGCATTGGATGCTTGTTTTCTCAAGAGCGTTGGAAAAGGACAATTGTACGGAGTGTACAACCACTACCTCCACTACTCTGTTTGTGTCTCTGCATCAAGACAAGAATAACAGCTATGCCTGCAACAATGTTCCTTCAGACTAGGAATGCATTTGAAATTGATCTTTCATAGGACAATAACCATATCAGACAAAAAATCATTGGTGATTTTGATCAAGCTTCAAACGACTCTTTTTGACGTGCTGGCAATTTCCAACGTATCTTTCACACCTCTATATAAAGGAGTGAAGACCTGCTAGTTGGATATGCAGACACACACATAAACAAGACTCATACAACAATTTACAAGTGCTAAACTCTTTTGAAATTGTTATGTATCTAAAGTCCACTTAGAATTTCTTATCAAAGTTCATATCTTAGAAATTCTAGAGTCATAAGAGTCTGTATCTGATTTGTATTGTGAACATCACTGATTGTATATCAAGTGTTCAACCTCAAACAAACTTCTTTGTAATTCTGTTTGAATAGAAGTCTCTTGCTTGTGTGCTTGAGCAATAGAAGTCTCTTGCAGTTGTGCTTGAGCATTGAAAGTCTCTTGACTGTGTTCAGGAGCATAGGAAATCTCTTGCAAGTGTGCTTGAGTAATTTGAAGTCTCTTGCTAGTTGTAGCATTGAGCAGCTGCAATCAGATTCTGATTATCACTTCAGAAGCTGAACTCTATCTGCTTCTGATCAGTGACTTCAGTAGAAGAAAAAGATCTAAGAAAAAGTAAACACAATTCAATCCCCCTTTTTTGTGTTGTTCTCACCTTCATTTGGTATCAAGAGCCTTGGTCTGTTGTCTTGAAACTTAACAGTGTAACAGAAAAAGATCTGAGAAAAACATGTCTGTTGAAGACTCCACTTCTGGTTCTAGTGCTGCTGTACCATATGATTATGGTGACAAGAAAGTTGAATCTAGTAGATCTTGAAGAATTTTATTGGTGGAAAACCAACTTATACAGTTATGTCATGGGTTTAGATGAAGAACTATGGGACATTCTGGAAGATGGAGTTGGTGGCTTAGTCCTTGATGAAGAAGCAGCTGCTATTGATAGAAAGAAGCACACTCCTGAACAGAAGAAACTTTACAAGAAACATCACAAGATCAGAGGATCACTTGTCACTGCTATACCAAAAGCAGAATACATGAAGATGAGTTACAAATCTACTGCAAAGGCAATGTTTGCTTCTCTCTGTGCAAACTATGAAGGTAGCAAGAAAGTTAGAGAAGCAAAAGCTCTTATGCTTGTTCATCAGTATGAATTGTTTAAAATGAAAGATGATGAAAGTATTGAGCAAATGTACTTAAGATTTCAGACTCTAGTTTCTGGACTTCAAATACTGAAGAAAAGCTATGTAGTTTCTGATCATGTGAACAAGATACTGAGGAGCTTACCTGCAAGATGGAGACCTAAAGTTACTGCTATTGAAGAAGCTAAAGACTTAAACACTTTAGGTGTTTAAGATCTTGTCAGCTCTCTCAAAGTTCATGAGATAGGTCTGAATGAGCATGAACTTGCTAAGAAGGTTAAATCTATTGCTTTGCCATCTAAAGGGAAGTCATCAAAAGCTTTTAAAGTTATTGAATCTGAAGATGAATCACCTGATGGAGATTCTGATGAAGATCCTACTGAAAAGATGGCTATGCTTTCCAACAAGCTTGAGTATCTGGCAAAGAAGAACATGAAGTTTCTAAGCAAGAGAGGTGGCTACAAAAGCTTCAAGAAAGAAGATCAGAAAGGATGCTTCAACTGTAAGAAGCCTGGACACTTCATTGCTGAATGCCCTGATCTTCAGAAGGAAAAATCAAAGGACAAATCAAAGAAATCAAGTTTCAACTCAAGGAAATTCAGGAAGCAGATTAAGAAGAGTTTGATGGAAACCTTAGAAGATTTAGACAGTGAATCTGGGTCTGAAAAGGAAGAAGCTGAAGATGAAGCAAATGTAGTTGTGGGGTTAGTAGCTACACTAACATCAGAAGCTGAACCTGACTCTGACTTTGAAGATGAAAGTGAGGTATACTCTAAAATTCCCAGCGAAGAACTTATTGAGTCTCTTAAAGAGCTCCTTACACATTTTGAACTGAGAACCAATGAGTTGAAAGATTTAAAAGAAAAATATGTTGATTTAATGAAACAACAAGAATAAACTCTATTGGATCTAAAAGCTTCTGAAGAAGGACTTAGAGGATTTGACTTCATTTGTAAAACTTATGAAGAGAAGCTCAAGTTTCTTTGTCAGAAGCTACAAGAAAAGTGTAATGGAAAATCTTTAAGCAAACATGAAATTGCTCTTGAAGACTTTATTATATCTGGTATTGACAGAAGCAAAGTGGCTTCTATGATTTATAACATTTACAAGAACAATGGTAAAGGGATTGGATTTTCAGAAGATAAATCTAATGAAATCAGTCTTAAAACATGTTGTGAATGCATGAAGGAAGGATTGAAAACCTTCTTTGTACTTCAGGGTGCTAAATTTGAAACTGTTGTTCAGTCAGAACCTGAAGCTTCCAGCTCTAAGGCTAAGATCATTTCAAAGCCAAAGAAATCTAAGCCTAAGGCTATGATAAACTCTAACTCTGAAACTTCAAAGATCAAGATTCTGAAGAGATCAGAACCTGTTCCTCAGAGTCTGTTGAAACCAGAGTCTGGTATCTTGAAGTCCTAGTTTCAGAAGAACAAAACAGTTATTGCTTCTTGGGAACAAAAACCAAAAGGTGTTAAACCTAAGGTGTTGGTTAATCAGAAGCAATCAAGCTTACAACACAAGGTACAAGAAGTGAAGAGTAAAACTTCCAGTACTAACCTCAAACGACCCATAAAGCAATGGGTACCTAAATCTGAACTTGTCAATACTGCAGATATGCCTAAGAGCAAAGGAAAAGCAAAAATCATGGTACCTAGACAGCGGTTGCTCAAAACATATAACAGGAGAGAAGTCTATGTTCCTCATCCTCACAATGAAAGAAGAAGGAAATGTGAAGTTTGGAGGCAACCAATCTGGCAAGATCATTGGTATAGGAACTATTGGTAATTCCTCTATCTTTATCAATAATATGTGGTTGGTAGATGGTCTTGAACATAACCTATTGAGTATCAGTCAGTTTTGTGACAATGGTTATAATGTGATGTTTGAAAAGACCAACTGCGCAGTAATCAACAAGGATGACAACTCCATAGTATTCAAAGGAAAGAGAATAGAGAATGTCTACAAAATCAACTTCTCTGAATTGGTTGATCAGAAGGTAATTTGCCTTCTATCAGTGAATGATAAGAAATGAGTATGGCACAGAAGGTTGGGACATGCTTACTGGAGATTACTCTCTGAGCTTAGTAAGTTACAACTTGTTAAAGGCCTACCTAATATTGATTATCATTCAGATGCACTTTGTGGTGCATGCCAAAAAGGGAAGATTGTGAAATCATCTTTTAAAACAATAGACATTGTCTCTACCTCCAGACCCTTAGAATTACTTCATATTGATTTATTTGGACCAGTTAACATTGCATCCTTATATGGAAGTAAATATGGATTGGTTATTGTTGATGATTACAGCAGATGGACTTGGGTTAAATTTCTGAGAAGTAAGCATAATGCTTATGATGTATTCAGTAACTTCTGCACTCAAATTCAGTCTGAAAAAGAAATGAAGATTTTAAAAGTAAGAAGTGATCATGGTGGAGAATTTGAAAATGAGCCATTTGAAACTTTTTGTGAAAAACATGAAATTATCCACGAATTCTCTTCTCCTAGAACTCCACAGCAAAATGGGGTTATAGAGAGAAAGAATAGAACTTTACAAGAAATGGCAAGAACCATGATTCATGAAAATAATTTAGCTAAACATTTCTGGGCAGAAGTAGTGAATACAACATGTTATGTCCAAAATAGAATCTATATAAGACCTATCTTGGAGAAAACAGCCTATGAACTCTTCAAGGGAAGAAGACCAAATATCTCTTACTTTCATCAATTTGGATGTACGTGTTACATTCTAAATAACAAGCTCTACCTAAAGAAATTTGATGCCAAGTCCTAAAGAGGAATCTTTGTAGGTTACTCTGAAAGGTCAAAGGCATACATAGTGTATAATTCAGAGACATTATGTGTTGAAGAATCAATGCACGTTAAATTTGATGACAAAGAGCCTGGAAATGAAACTCCAGAGCAAGATGAAAGTGTTGCAGATATACAGGTGTCTAAAGATACTCCAGAACCTGATCAGATTGCTGAATATGAAGAAATTCAAGAAACTGAAATCACACCAGAAGCTCAAGATGAAGCAGCTTCTGATGAAGCTCAAAATGGTTCTCAGCAAGCTAACCAATCCAAGAATACATTCAAATACAAGTCATCACATCATGAGGATCAAATCATTGGAAACAAAGAAAGTCCTAGAAGAATAAGATCATATTTAAGACAAGAAGAGTCTATGATAGGATTGTTATCAGTGATATAACCTACAACAGTTGATGAAGCACTATCAGATGATGGATGGATACTAGCTATGCAAGAAGAGCTCAATCAGTTTCAAAGAAATGATTTGTGGGATCTGGTACCCAAACCTCAACAGAAGAACATTATTGGAACAAAATGGGTATTCAGAAAAAAGCTGAATGAACAAGGTGAAGTAGTCAGAAACAAAGCTAGACTTGTTGCTCAAGGATACAATCAACAACAAGACATTGATTATACTGAAACATTTGCTCCAGTTTCAAGATTGGAAGCAATCAGGTTACTTTTATCCTATGCAGTTAATCATGACATAATATTATATCAAATAGATGTAAAGAGTGCATTTCTCAATGAAGTGATATCAGAAGAAGTGTTTGTCAAGCAACCTCATGGTTTTGAGGATCTTAAGTATCCTGATCATGTTTATAAATTGAAGAAATCACTATATGGCTTGAAACAAGCTCCTAGAGCTTGGTATGATAGACTAAGTAATTTCTTAATAAAAAATGATTTTAAAAGAGGTCAAGTTGACACAACACTCTTCAGAAGGACCCTTGAGAAAGACATTGTTGTTGTGCAGATATATGTTGATGATATAATATTTGGTTCTACTAATGCATCACTTTGCAAGGAATTCTCAAAGTTAATGCAGGATGAGTTTGAAATGAGCATGATTGGAGAATTGAAGTTCTTCCTTGGAATTCAAGTCAATTAAAGCAAAGATGAGGTGTATGTTCATCAAACAAAATACACTAAGGAGCTTCTGAAGAAGTTCAAGCTTGAAGACTGTAAAGTGATGAACACATCAATGCATCCCACC
>Ga0315913_1001482_pt1 | contig 26000 bp, 11 predicted proteins | sample MpolsnodulesMG_FD_207736 | JGI IMG/M metagenome (GOLD analysis project Ga0315913, IMG submission 207736) | Medicago polymorpha root nodule microbial communities from Los Angeles, California, United States - small nodules | ecosystem: Host-associated > Plants > Roots > Nodule | place: USA...
TTTTTTATTTTCTTCCGAATCGTGCTTCTCGATTGTAACTTTTATATTCGTTTTTTTTTCAACCTGATCATGATTTCTTCTTTTTCTATGCCCCCTATTATCTTTCATGGCGCTTCTCTTCCCAATGGTGTTCAATTTCCACCTTTTCATTTTGACTATTTGGTAAGCACAATTTCACTGACTCAATTTTTTTCTCTAAAAATCTCTTGTTTATTCATCTGAGTTTGTTCTCAAATTCTTAGATTCTTTTATATTCTTGATTTGTTTCTTTGTTGTTAATTTTATGTCGCAATAACTGAACTTGGTTTTTTTTATTTTTATTTCAATGAGTTTTTCATTTCAGTTTTTTCCCAATCTGACAGCAACACACATAATTTTAATTAAAGGATGTTAATTTTTTGTTCCCAATCACTTTCAATTGATTGCTGCACATGAGTTTAGATCGCGGCACATGAAGTATGGATTGGATTGTTGCATCGTGAACTATTTTTACACCGGCAATACTAGACGATGTTATATCAACGATGGTTCCCAAAGACAATGAGTTTAGTATGATGGAATGACGAAGGAGACGGACGGTGGAGATGAATATGTTGCAACATTGTTAATTTTGCTTATCATGTCAATAACAAGTGTGCACCAAACACGTGATAGGATAAAATAATGCTATCATTTTTTTATCATGTGTGCACCAAACGCATGATAGGATAAGTGTTTATCATGTCAGTATCATATCCCATCTTTATCCATTTTCTAATCCTATCATGTCTATATCATATCATGAGTATCAAACGGGCCCTAAAAGTATATAAAAGAAGAATGAAGAAGTCGTGACAAAACATATGAACAAAACTAATACTCCACCTTTATATGTATGAATCAATAAATTCTATCTCTTTTGAGGGGATCAATAAATTCAATGTGATTACCGTTTATGTGAAGTTTTGTTTGTTTGTTTGATATACAATTTCAGTAAAAAAATCTATGTCTCAAATTTATGGATCGGGATTCTCTCCGACATCATTTTATTTTTAGTTAAATGCACTTTTGCCCCAAGCAAAATGTATGCTAAAATTTATGGTTTATGAGCTAAATTCCTTAAAAAAAACTCCATTTTTTCTCTAGCGCACGAAAGTATTTGAGAAAATTCAGTCTATAAGTCAAATTTCTAACATTGATCAATACATTTGAAGTGAATGTGTGATTTATTTTTAGGTTTCTAAAGTATCTTGAAGCACTTCGCAGTTATTCCTATTGCATCCACTTCATATAAACTTGTGGACGTGAATCCAGCGTAAAGTTTAATATGTCCACGAATGTGTTATAATCGACTTAAGGTTGATTTATGACATGGTATTCATGAAATCCTTACTCTATATACTGAGATCTCTCTTTGACTCTCTCTCCTCAATCCCCACAATTGAAGTGAAGATATTGCTGGGAAGTTTTCTTGCACCGTTTGTTTCCAGTTTTTTGTTGTGATTTTATATATCAAATCATAACAGTTACATTGATGATTGATCAGGTGAATAAATTGTCTAATTACATTATTTTTTATTTGAAGAGAATTTAGTCATCGCTTTTACAACGTATCACAACAAAAAGTGGAAAAAGATTAAAAATATACAATTTCCTTTCTCTATTTTTAAGAACAAAATTCTTTGTATAACGGAATTATTGAATTTTTAAAAAAATTCTTCAAGTATAAATTTATTTGAGAATAAATACATTCAATTTAAACATTATCAGAACCATAAGAGTATCTTCTAAAAGAAACTAAAACAAATTAACTACTTAACATTTTAAAAATGGTTACACAACTATTAGTTTGGTAAAGGGTTTTTCAACTTTAAATTGTATATAGAAGAACTGCGGCCATCAATAAGTGTGGTCCTATTGATCAAGTATGTAATTATCGATGTATAGCTTCGTACGAAAGTTCAACGCAATCAACTTAACGGCGGTGCAGTTAACATTTCAATATATTGCATTAAAAATGTTGCATTTTTTTTTGTTCTAAGACAACTTGTAATCGCCACCTGTCTGCATGGTGCACAAGTTTGTAAGTTGTGCACCTTAAATGCCACCCAGACTCACAGTGGATGATCCACCCTAGACTGAGCCTTCATCTACTATTGCCATATTACTATTTTTTTTCTGTTCAATATTATAAAATTTAGTTGCACAAAATATTGACTTGTTTGCATTTTTCTAAAATATTTTTAGGATACGGTAAAGAATGAAAGGTCAACACAGACATAGTCTCGTTAATTAGACTAAATAGAACATTACAAACAAATATCATCCAGTCTAAGTATTACTAATGAGATATAACGGAAGACATGGAATTCAGATCTCGTGAATATACACACAATTAGATACCCTCATAGAAGGTTTGTCCACTGTTATACTCCTCCAGAGCAATAACAAAGATTTTAGCATGTAACCTGGAGGCCTCAAAGTTAGCTGCTAAAAAAGTATCAAAACCAATAATTTCATGTTCAAACCAAAATTTCCTGAAATGATCTTCCGCTACCGGATTCCCATAGCCATTCACATTCCCACCAGCACTATTCAAAGTATGATAACATTCACATTCCCACCAGCACCATTCAAAGCATGGTAAAGTATAGTTTGCACCACCAAACACATTTCCCCAACTTGCACCACTTGAATGACAACCATTGATTTATTATAAAAGTATTATGACGGACGATATTCAACGTGGCATACCTTTACAACAGGTTCTTACACATCTGTTGTCCACCAACTACTTGTTGCATTGGATTATTTTTGTTTTTGACAAGTTGGGTCTTGAGTCTTGAACAAGTTACTGGAAGCATTTGACTGGGGCCATTGTATGATTATGTACGTAAAAAAATTGATGGACCGTATATTATAAAATCTATAAATGAGAGATATTTATATGTTATTTTTAATAAGCGCAAATTTAATCAATTTCACGTGTATAGAAATTGTATCAAAATAATCTAGTAAATTTGAAGAAAAGAAAGGATATAAATAAGTGAACTTGTATCAAATTCATGATGTTTATAAATCGAAGTTGGATTTGAAGAGTGAACTTGAATGTTTGAGAAAATCTTTTGATACAATTGTTGATATGATGAAGTGGTAAGTTGAGGATGTAACATGAGCGTGCACTTTCCATGCTCAAGATAGGCTTTAAAAATTTGCAACGCTCAAATGATACAAAATGACTGATTTTTCTCTGTGTTTTGTTGTGTATTGGGTTAAGGCTTAGACTTTCCATGAGAATATTTGGGTTTTTTTTCATTTTGTTTTTTGTATAACAAGTTGTTGGGAAAACTATTAACATATTTATGGAAATAGATTTGTGGGAATATGTTTATCTGTGCTGTTCATGTGTTTTTTTATGTTGTTTTTGTGTTCTTGATTTTGTTTTTTATTAATGGATAATATTGTGTTATTATTAAAAATAAATTTTATCTTTTTTATTTTAAAAATAACTATTATTGACTATTCCATAAAAGAGACAAGAGTAATATTAATGGTTTAAAGCTTAGGCTTTAATAATTAATATTGACAGAAATTAAACGTGGAAAACATCCTTTTAAATATGCATAGATTAATGGAAAAATTAAAGGATGTTATTGAAAAACCATGTGACCGTTGGATTATAAAAAATGACAGTATTCATCATAATGTGTGGCTTTGCAAAAATGACTAGCTTGTAGCTTTCATCTATTTCCATGAAATGTTTTGTTTTAGAGTACAACTACATGCATCACGTGTCGATGAAATTTACTACCATGTACACATTTTATGGTGGTCCTTTGTATCTTTTAACTTAGAAACAACTTGCTATATAAGGTTATTTAAGGGGTGTAAGTTGGGGTATTGTGTTTGATAGTGTAAACTAAATGTCATATCAAAGCATTTTCACCAGTACCATTCCCTTCAATTTATGTCTGTCCTTGTCATTGTGCATGTCCTTGAGCGTGCGTCTGCTGCCATTATAAAGTATATTTTTTTATATGATTAGTTATCAAACTTGTTATCTCAAAATTTCAAACACTTAAACACACAGAGTATTCTTATTAATATGATCGAATGGCCGATATTTTTGCAGCAGAGACTACAACAGGTAAATTGGCAGTTGAAGATTTAATTCCCTATATCATTGGCATCTATATGCACATGTAAAACAAAATTAATAACAGAGATTCATATTCATGTAGTTTTACCTGTGTTGTCTGAAGCTGAGCCTGAGCTGCAGCAAGAGCATCGGCTGCCTGCATTCTTCTCCATTTGAGCTGAATATCAAACCAATTATTTGTTATCAATAATATGTTTATCATGTGATTCAGCTACATTATATCTTGAACACTATTAACAATTGTTACTGTTAACAAAATTTCAATATTTTTAGCCAAATTTAACTTTCATAATTTATCAAACATCAATTTCTATTATTTACATAATAAAAAACAATTGTTACCATTAACTAAATTTCAAATTTCAAACTACGAAGATGGCATGTGAACAAAGTATTTGAAATTTTGAATTTTCTCTCTTTTTATGTGTGGATTCGGGCCTTGAATGCATAAAACAACAAAAGACAAATTGAAATCAGGTCCAATAACTACTAAGCAGAACACAATACAACAACTCATTTTATCACTATTCACATATGCAATAAATGGTTTACTCAATTATGGCATGACACTTTCTCAAATTCAAATTATTTCCTAAAACAAGCAATCACACATTTTGACTTTTCCACACACAAGCTTCTCTTACATTCTTCTCTCACCTTGGAAGACAACAAAACACTTTCATAGCTTCTCTTCTTCGGTTTCTTCGATGGAAAAGTAAACTTGTGTCTCCGTCTTTTATTTCAAAATTTGAATTCACCTTCAAAATTATGACTGAACGAATTATTTTGTAATAATTATATAACTTTATCAAATTATATAATGTAAATTATAATCGAACAATATATAGAAAGTTAAAATGATTTCCATTCCCCTTGATATAATTAATTTGATAAATTGCACAAATACAACAATATAAGTAACTTGTTGTCTTATTTTATTTTGAACTATATTATGTTTTTAAAGTAAAATATTCGGAAAGGTAACCCATGACGAGGGGGAATGATCTCTATATCGATTCCCAAAACTCTATCAAGGTTTTTTTCCATCCAACCTTCCTCGTACTTGTATAGAAAAAAATTCTCACATGTATAGTTGTAAATGGATTAATAAACACTTATATGTCCGTTTAACGGGATAAATTAACATCCTTGTATAGGTTTGTGTTCAGAATTATGTCATACATATTTTCCTCAAGGGTGTGTTATAACTGAGTTTTCTTTTGTATATTTTCTTTTTTATAGAAATCACCTCTAAAAACGGTTCTTCACTTGCGGAAGAACAACTTTGCAAATTGTGGTAATAATTTGAAATTGTATATGTGAATTCTATTTATTTACAAATAAACTTCTATTATTAGCAAGTAATACTTTTTGACATACTACTTTTAAAATTATTTTCATTAGACTTATTTTTTGACATTCTCTCCCGTCACAAATTATATGTACAATTTTGGCAAATCACTTATCCATATAAAAATTAAATAGCATTTATATTTGTTAATAGATCAAATTATTTATGTTTGAGATTAGTTTTGTGTAATTTAAAGTATTATATCATGTTATAGTTTTGAACTTATACATGCACGATTCGATTTTGGTGTGTGTATTTAGATTTTGTAACAATTAAATTTTATTTAACTTGCTTACTTTAATTCACTATAGTTGTCATCCTTCTATAAAGTAGAATATTCATATGTAAAATATTTTACAATCGTAAAAATACCATGAAACTTATAGTCTTAGAATAGTTAAATCACTCATGACTTATGTAAATCAAAGATCCAAAGTAAAAACATACAAAAATGACAATTCTTTTATTTGAAGCAAACAAAATAAAATAAAAAATGGTAAAATAAAAAACTCAAAGATCTGCCCCATGTAGGAAGAGGAAATTGTTGAAGAACTCCTCCTAAAAATATATTTATTATTATTTTTTTGTAAATTTCTAATTATAAGTATTTTTTACCAATCATTATAAATTTTATTATTATAAGTTCGTAAATTTATATATTTATGAACCATTGTTAGAACCAATATCAAATGAATAAATTGTATACACAATTTCATCTTGGAGCTGCTCCATGAATATGTATATCAATGTTTTTTTGTATAGAAGCACAAATCAGATCTTTGTACATAATAAAGATTCAATCATCATAATTCAAACAAAAAAATATAAATGAAAATACATTTCAATATATCAAAATCAACTCAATTATTATATTCAAGGAAATATTAAAATTTTGAAAATTATATTGAGCTTGTGACATGTAGTAGGTAGTGACGTGGACACTTTAGATGAAAGGATCCTTCAAATAGGTTACAGAAAAAGTCTCCAATTAATAATTTAAAGATTTGGATTCTTTCATTGGTGGGAGCTGTGTTATGTCTCATATATAATCATAGATAAACAACATTTGTTTGGTTTTATATTTATTAAAAGATTTCATTATAATATTAAAAAACCTTATCTCCAAAAAAAATATATTATTGCTAAATTAATAGTTGGATTAGATGATACAAAAATTTGAAATCCTTAAATTTTATAGTGATTTTGGTTTTTGTGTAAATACAAAATTTGAAATCCTTAAATTTGATTCATCCTTATCTCTATCTTGAATTTTTTTTTTGGTCATTTGATAAGTTGAATTACATGTTCCACATGTCTCATCTATTAAAAACGGTATCTTCTTAACAGAAACAATTGATTCATGCTCCCAGTCAATAACCTCTTCATATTTCACATTTGGTGGAGTTGTAGAACTTGTATTTGAGAAATTTTCCATTAAATCCTATTATCAAAACTCATGTAGACATATAAATGAATACATGTTTGTAGGGACCACAACAGTTTTAAATATTTTAACTTTGGTGTTGATTGTGAAATTTAATTTGTATTGGTTACGTGAAGTTTTATATGAATCTCTTAGTAGCTAGAACCAACATCAAATGAAAAAACTGAGTACATAATTCCCTCTTGGAGTTTCTCCTTAAACTTGTAAATCAATATTTTTCATACAGAAGCACTGATTCGGTCTCTCTACATCACAAAGATTGAAACATCTAATTTCAAATAAAAAAATATAAAAAAACTAAAATGATACGAAAGAAAATACATCTCAATCCATGAGAACCAACTATACGGAAAATGGAGTTTCTTATTTTATAGTTATGAACAAACTAAGCACACACAACCCTCGCAACAAATACTCAAGATTGTTTTCTGAGTGATGCGTCGGAAATGAAGTCATGTTTCAAAGACATTTTTTTCAACGAAAAAAGAGAGTTATAGAAACAAAACAACCTTTAAAATATTAGAGAATCTAAGTATAGATGATGACAATGATTTTGTGGTTGTGATTTAGTTGTTCCCAAAACTCTACTTTTATATAGAAAATCACAATTTATTGATATTAAAATAATATACTAACGTTTATTTTTTTATTAATCGTTAATTTAACCGTTTTGAAATTAACATTACCAATATATTTAATATCATATTCTTGTAACCAAAGAAAATTAATTTATAATGTTTCAAACCTATATAACTTTGACATTATTAATTAAATATATTATTATATTTGTGAGAGATGGTGATGTCTTTCCGATTGCTTTATAATATTTATTTGGAAAGAAAAAAAATAGAAAGAAATTAGCATGTATGTTATGAAGTTTCGCTTATAATAATTCACCAATACACACACGCTCGAGAAATTTCCCAAAAAATAATTAAGGACATATAGCACTGCTGAATTTTTAATGTAACATATAAATATTAATTAAGACACTAATTATGTTAATATTTATTTGATTGTAACCGACTATATTTTATGTACACTTTAATTTTAAATAAAAAAAGGTTTTTTAATAATTATTTGGAACAAATACCATGCATGATTATGATGATGTTTACATGCTTAGAGGAGAGAATTCTTAAACGGAAATGTTACATATCACGAAATAATGTTATTCCGACAGCCTCCGAAAATTGGACTTTATACCATGCTTCACCTCTTTATTTGCAGCCACCCATGCATTCCAATCCATTCCAGATCTAGCGGCCACAATCCATTTAGGATGCTTTTGTGATTTTTCTTTTGCTTTAAATAGCATCTCCCATTCTTAAACGGAAATGTTACATATCACGAAATAATGTTATCCTGACAGCCTCCCGAATGTATTGGACTTTATACCATGCTTCACCTCTTTATTTGCAACCACCCATGCATTTCAATCCATTCCAGATCTAGCGGCCACAATCCATTCAAGATGCTTTCGTGATTTTTCTTTCGCTTTAAATAGCATCTCCCATTCTTAAACGGAAATGTTACATATCGCGAAATAATGTTATCCCGGCAGCCTCCCGAATGTATTGGACTTTAAACCATGCTTCACCTCTTTATTTGCAACCACCCATGCATTCCAATCCATTCCAGATCTAGCGGCCACAATCCATTCAGGATGCTTTCGTGATTTTTCTTCGCTTTAAATAGCATCTCCCATTCTTAGAATAGTGCATTTAGAATAAGCTTCAATTGTTAGTATAAAGATTTCTAGTATGCAACCAGTTAGATTTATAGAGTATAAAGACAACGTTTATATTATAACATCAATCGAACAGTCATCTACATTCGTTTTGTACAATACCATAACGAAATCAGACACAAGAAAGGGTTCACATTGATTCATTTAAAATATTATATATGAACAATATTATATATTATTCAATCAACTAACTTTATGAGGTTATCTTCGTAGAACCAACCTCGTAGTTTCTTAGCTGGTCTCTTTGAAATTGCTAGAACTCACTCAACACGTACCCTCAAAACGCGCTCTACGTCAATTATAGTACATAATCAACAATTAACAACAATAATATTTATATCCAACAAGAGAAAGAAAAACATCAAGAGGGTTCAGAATTAGCACCTTCTTCTTCTTGTTGGCGTAAGATGAAGATTGTGGAGTATGATCAACACTTGATTAATGAGTGTGATGTGGATGCAGCTCAAAAGCTTATGGATCTCAGTGATGAAGAGAAGAGCAACAATAACATTAGAGTCAGAGGAAGCAAGAGGACTCGAAGCAACCGGCATGAAGAAGAAGAAAAGCAACAAAGTGATGATATTGTAATGGCAAAGATACAAGAGATTTTTGGGAAAGATGTTGAAGTTTTTCCTATAGTTAAGAAGCAAAGGAGATATCGTTCTCTTGTGAATATTTACATGGCCACTACACCTATTAATGATACAAGGGTGAGTGCATGATGACAATGAGAACGAAGAACGTAGCTAGCTTTAACTTTCCTGATAATAATCTAAGATGGGTCACTCCCAGAATTTTGTATTTTCTCATGGAAAATAATATATGTTTAGTACTACTTGAGTGTCAAAAAAAATGTTAACTGCTAGTTTTTAATTGTTGATATCCGTTATTAAATTATGTTAATTTAATTATCAATATGTGTGTTGAATATTGATTATCAATGTGTTACTACTATATATCTACATGTCTTGATGAATGAAAACTTTTTTTTGGTGGTGTTGATGAATGAAAATTGAATAACAAGTTATTTAACTTAATATAACTAGCTAACTTTTTAACTTATAACAACTTCAACTATGGATCAATATGATTTGCAATGTGGGGTTGGAGGAGCATGAAGGAATGACTCAGTGTGTGTGTGTATTTGGATTTGTTTTCCATCCTATTTTTCATCCTTGGTGTCTCGTAGATAAATCTTGTCAGGGGTGAATGCATGTTGATAGGTATTCTATTTTTCTAGTCTATGAATAATGAATCATTGATCTTATTCTTGATAATTAACTCTTGTTGCTCATGCACATTCGATGATATTCCGTGGGTTGTTTGTTACTTGTTAACACATATCTCTAAGGATACAGTGCAAAATTAATTTTTGTATTTCAGCATCGACATTTTCATAACACTAATCGATCAGATAAGGATGGAGGCATTGATGAAGGGAAGTATGGATGGCTACATTTTAGAAAAGCAAGCACGGAAGGATGGAAACATGATTCAATTTGGAAAATGATTTGTCAGACTATTATAATAAAACCCTGCACTATTATAATAGTAGCGTGACTTAAGTCACGCAACGTGTTGTTCTTAACCCAGGCAGAGCCTCATTCTGCCTCATTTTCAAACAACACGCTCAAATCTCTCTCAATTCTCTCTCAAATTACCCAACTCCAAAATTCCTTCAACTTCAAATCAAAAAACACTCCAATAACAAGAAAAAGGAAGCTTTCATTTAAATTAGTTTTTTTTGCAAGAAATGATAGAATGTTACATGCAAATGAATTATAGTGCTTAATTGTTATGATGTTTGGATATTTGCATGATTATGTTAGATTTTTTATACTTAGATTAGATTTTTTAAAATTTAGGGTTTGTTTAAATTTTGTTTTTTATTGCAAGATATGATACAATGTTACATGCAAATGACTTATATTGCTTAATTATTTAGATGTTTGCATGTTTATGTTGAGTTATCATTTTTAGGGTTTATGTATAATTTGCACTCCAAGTGTTTGATGAAATGTTTGAATGAGTTCTGCATTGACTGTGTTTAATTTCTTATTGTGTAGTTTTAAAGCAATGGTCGGGTGGATCGACATTCATGTAGAATTCAACAGCGGAGAACCTCAAAGGTTGAAGGTTTGGTGCCTTAACGTAACGTTAAGAGGTCTCAAGGATCAACTGACTGAATTCAACCAAGCAGTCAACCCCAGAGACACGAGGAGGGTGGAATACGTTTGGTATAAACATCCAACGCTCGACGAGAGGAGAGTATCATTCACATGGGTGGAGTTGAAGAACAGCGAAAACGTGACGAGCATGTTTTGGGAGCACAGTATGTTCCAGTGGATCGATATGCGGGTAACATTGTTGAGATCAATTGAAGATATCATCAAAAGTTTGATTCCGCCAGAAGTTCGTGATTAGGTAGGGAAATGCGCCTTCCAAATACAACAATTGTCTTCCTTTGAATGATGTAGTTCAAACTTGCCAAACGACAGTTAACAAGCATTCACCCGGAAGATTAAATTCTTGTTAGGCTGGTTTAAATGAAGGTATTGAAGTGTCAAGGAATGAACCTTATTCTTTTGACACTTGAATACCATCATTTAAACCAAGCCTAACAAGAATTTAATCTTTTGAATGAAGCAATAAAACTTCCAGGTGAATGTTTGATAGTTGTTGTTTGGCCAGTTAGAATTTACCTCATTCAAAGGTAAGATAAATGTTGTAGTTTGAAGGTGTCTTCTAACTACAACAATTGTCTTCCTCTGGATAGGGCAATTCAAACTTGTTAAACGGCAGAACTCCAGCATTTGCCCGGAAGTTCTTTTGTTCCATTCAAAAGGTTAAATTCTTGTTGGCTTCATTTAAATGATCGTATTGAAGTGTCAAGGTCTGGACCTCATTCCGTTGGCACTTGGATACTATCATTTAAAACCAAGACCAGCAAGAATTTAACCTTTTGAATGGAACAAAAGGACTTCTGGACGAATGTTGGAGCCCTGCTGCTTAGCAAGTTTGAATTTGCCCCATTCAAAGGCAAGACAATTGTTGTAGTTGGAAGGTGCATTCCCGAATGTAATGTAATGTAATGATAGGACATATTTATGAACATATATAGTTGACATACATGCCGTTTATGTAATGTAATGTAACTGTTATTCGAATTTATTCAATACGCAACTTTATTCGAATTCACGCTGAGTTTAATCTATTTTATTTATTTACTTTATCGGAATTTTTTAATTAAATACGCAATCATAAAACAAATGCAAAAATTAACAAAAGAGTGTAAAAACTATTATACAATGCATGAAAAACCGGCCACAATAGCGTGACTTAACTTAGGCAAAGGTTAACAATAGCATGAGTTAACTCACGCCAAGGTTAACACACTAGTGTGACTTAACTTGCGCTAGGTTAGTCGGTGATATTTGGTCAAGAACACGTTTTTTTTTAATACACACTGAGTTTAATTAGGCCTTTTTTCGAATTTATTCAATACACAATTTTAGTCGAATTCACGCTGAGTTTAATATTCAATACACAACTTTATTCGAATTTACGCTGAGTTTAATTAAGCCTTTTTTCATTTTTTTTAATACGTAACTTTATTCGAATTTATTCAATACGCAATTTTTATTCTAATTCACGCTGAGTTAAGTGGCGCATATTCAAATTTATTTAAGTGGCGCATATGTAACTTTATATTATTTTATTTACTTTATTCTAAATTATTTGTTCACTTTATTTATTCAATATTTATAATTATTTGATTTTATTTATTCAATATTTATTTATTCAATACATAATCATAAACATAAAATAAATACAAATAAAAAACAAAATTAATAAATATAACTCTCGTTTTATTAATATCATTTAAACATTACATAAGCAATACATATATTTTATTTGAATTCACTAATCTACTTAATATCTTTTTACCCTCTTGGGGTAAAAAGTAATTTTTACCCTCTTCAGTATATACCAATAGCTCTTGGGGAAAATAGTGATTCGTCCTGTTGGGGAAAAAGACATCAAGATCCCTTGAGGTAAATTTAAATTTGGTTCCTTTTATACCCCCGTGATGATTCTTTTTACCCTCGGTAAAAAGATTTTGGGAGTAAAAGGAAGCAAACCTAATTTTACCTCAAGGGACGATGCCCTTTTCCCCAACCCGGCGGACCACTACTTCCCCCAAAAGCCACTGGTATATACGTAAAGGGGTATAAAGAGCCTAGAGACTATAGAAGCAAAAAAGAAGAAGAGAAAAAGGGAGAGAGAGTGGGAGGAGATAATGTGAAGAAAAGAGGAAGTTTGTGAGGGTATTTATAGGTGGTTTAAGGTTGCATAGCACTTAATGAGGTCAAAAAACGTGAAAAAACTTTTAAAAAAAACGTGTAAACACCATTAAAATGCATTGACTACCGTCCAAAAAACGTGTGTTCTTAAGCTATAACCACTGGCCAACTAGCGCGAGTTAACTCACGCTGAGCTATAATGTGCGTGAGTTAAGTCACGTTGCGTGACTTAGCTCACGTAAATAATACACTAGTGTGACTTAAGTCGCATAAGGGTATTTTGGACATTTACTTTAGAAATGAGCGAAACAGTTTCGGTAAAGAGCATAATTCTAACGCAAATGTGCATGGAGTAGTTTGTAATGCTGTGAAAATATGATATTGGTTTTAGTCCATGTCGTTAAGGAGTAGGTACGGTTGCTCTTGATTTAGGAGTTCCCTCTTTAGATGTTCTCAACTTTAGATAATAAGTGCATATATTTTATTTATTTGTATTGATCAATATGCTATTATTTTATTTTATTTTATTTTTAAGGAAATATATCATTATTTTTCTCTATTACATAAACTAATGCTTTTTAAATTTTTAGGCTTTGCTAAAACTCAATGGTAATTAACTTACGACTATCGTTTATGTTTATTTTCTATTGCATGTTCCTTCCAAGTCTCTGATATGTGTGGTGTGGTTTAGCTAATGCATAACTAAATGATTGATCTATAAACTTTAATACTGCTTTGATATAAATTTAGTTGAACGAATATGTGCATATGAAAGATCATATAAAAATATCATGTTTTTACAAATGCTTTTAAAAGTCACATTAGGACGATTTTAATTTCAATATTGTATATCCATTAATTTCTTTTATGTTTTTTTAGTAGACCCCTGCATCGCACAGGTCAAAGATATAGTTTATTTTTAGTAGACCCCACCCGTCCCCTCTTATATATCCTCAATTTCAGAAAAATAAGACCACTGTAGGACTTTAGTGGGTTTTTTTTTTGAGGGAAAGGACTTTAGTGGGTTTTAAAAGAAACGCATACAAAATCCCCGTCACCCATACAAAATCCCAGTCCCAGACAAAGTGAAAATGTGAAATGCAAGAAGCCAAAAACCTTTCAAACAAAAAGTTATACAAGGTAATTTTACATTACACAAATATAACGAAAATAGCAAGGGACAATTGTTAAATATATCAACTTACTAAATTAAAAAAGACCTCAAATATCACCACCGTCTGGGCATTACAATTTATGTAATCATCTAAAACAATTTATGAATCAAAATCTGTAAACCAGAGCATGATTTATAAAAACTAAACCACAAAATTGCACTCCTCCTATCTTTCAAGAGGCTTGAGGCCTGCATGCACTTCTTCAAGATTCGTCCTTAAATTTGGCTTCATATAAATGTGGTTGCTGCAAGAAAAATAATTCTTAAGATATTGATCTAGAGGAAAGGTTTGCAGCATAACATCAGGGATTGTTGAATTTAATAAAAAGAGAGAGACGGAAAACATCAAAATGATAATCTGATTCGTGGTAGTGTGATTATCATACATGGTTATGAATACTAGTCTCTTATTTTAAATAACATTCTACGTCAAGTGTATAAAATTAATAGGAATACGAATCTTCAGAAGCCAACAGAGAACTCAAGAATATTAGAATATTACCATGAAGATAGCTGTGATCAACCTGCGTGCAAACCATCTCATGTGCATTGCTCGTTGTGCAGCACTTGATGCTTCCACTGTTTCAAACTGCAAGTACACAAAACCTGCACTTCTTCTGTGTACACACCGAACTAATTAAAAAATTGCAACACATAATATGTGGAAACTAATAACATGAAAAGTACACGGTAAAGGTATACATGATGATTAATTCATGCTACAGATTTATTAACTTACTTGTCGACATAAATATGCATCACCCGGCCGTATTTAGAACACTCTTCCTCTACATCCTCTTTTATGTCTATATCAAAATCTGGTTCTGTCTGCGGATTGTAATATTTTTCATCAGTACTTCGTTATGTGAAACATCATATGGTTATGGTGAAAAGTATATAATCAATTCATCACAAACCTCGGTGCTTGGATCAAACATATTCTTCAATAACAAACACTCGCTGGGAATTCCTACTGGTTCTACCACAGGGGTAGGCATGACTTGTGTTGGTAGAACTGATGCGGGTATAACACCTGGATTGCCAAAAGGCATGCTAAAAGCCTGCTGAACAGGAACCGACCCATTCACAGTTTGCACACCAATGCTGCAGTTGGGAAATATGTGAAAACAATGAACAGGTTCATAAAAATATAAGAGGAAAATATCGTACAGACCTTGTGGGAATGTCAGTACCGGCCAATCTTTGCATAAGCAATGCTCTTGAGTGGGCATTTAAGGTCTGCAAAGAAAAACATATAGATAAGTAATCAACCGTACAGAGACTAATGTTATAATCCAACAACAAACAATAACTTTCCCAATAGATGAGTACTGTTGTTATTACATACAAAAAACGAAGTCAGCAGAAAGGGGCGTGAAAAGTGAAAGTGCGGTGATAAAAGATCCTGGAAAGAAAAACTAAGGACCCGGTTGGTTTCAAAAACAATACGTTCATTTCTCGTATTCAACTGTAATTAAAAAAATACATCATTATCACTTCGATTTCTGTTTGCGTATATTTGTAGAGGAAACGCCGAAAACATTTCTTTTGTTGTTTCGGATTCAAGTCTTTGATAACAGAAAAGTAGTCAACATTTTATCAAACAAAATAGGACCCGTGCATCGCACGGGTCGGTGGTCTAGTGTATTTACATGTAACCTAAGTGCAAATCCTCAACTGCACTGAAATTTCAATGAACCTATCTATCAAACATGAACACTCGTCATCAACCTGTATAATTTCATATCTAGAACTGTGATACATAATTAAAAGTATAACAGTCTGATTTCACATCAAACTCTCTGTCATTCAGGTTTCTAACAATATGAGAAAAAATCATCCATATAAACTTCAGTAAATTTGCAATACATTGTTATGAGATATGAATTTCAATGACACATTACCACAACCAATTTTCTAATATTTTAAATAACATGTGAAAACTTACCAATCCTCCTTCATCATCATCAAAGTCTGCAGATTTTGTAGTTGTATCCTGACTTCCAACATGATCTGTAACAGATGAAACCTGAATTTGACGAACGTCGGTAACAAACAGATGGATTAGCAGAGATGAGTATCAACAAAGTTGAAACAAAGGGGTCAGCAAAAATATCTTTACCTTTATAGTCCTGCCAGCAATCTCCAATTTCCCATTTAAACTCTGAGCTGCCTTTGCATGTTCAAGATGGGCAAACTGTAAAATGAATACAAGTTAAACCAACGTATAAAAAGCATTGTGAAAAGCAATATTTCTTAAGGTTAAAGGTTGGAAAAATACTTGAACAAACCCAAAACCCTTGCAGTGTCCCGTCTCCATGTCAAGAGGAAGTTGTACAACCTCAATCTGACCAAATGGCTCAAAAATCTAAAACAACATTAAGAGCGATGTCAAAAGATGATAAACTATCACAACAATATTCTAATCGTTGAATGCCTACCAGCAAATTATATCCAGTCTAAAGAAAACAAATTTATTGATTTTGAAGTAAATATATTTAGTCAAACTATAGGCATTTACATTGCAATTAAAGGTTGTCAATGCCCTCAGTTAATATATAGATACGGAAGTATGCCAAACATTGGTATCCTCACCACAACAGCTAATGAAACAGCAAAAAAAAAACACAAACACACACACACGCACAAATACCTCTCGCAGATTAGCCTCAGTCATGTTGAAGTGAAGATTCCCCACATACAATTTTCTGTCCACTGCTCCATATGGTCCTACTACAGCAGCTCCACTGGAAGCATTAGATTGAACAAGATTTTTTTCGGCCTCAGAAGGTTTCACCATTACAGGTTGCCCGAGAAGTAGTTGGCCAGAGAGAGCAATTGCCATTGGCACTGACATCGCATCATAAAATTCAATATACCTGCACCATAAGGAACTTGCATGAAGTTTTCAAAACTAAGCAACAAAATTCACAATCAAACCTTACAAAGAATACAGCAAAGAGATGTAGGGAAACAAAAACTCTAGTGCAGACAGCTCAAGCTGAGTTTCATCATGTAAGGAAAATGTTAGTCTGTTATAATAATAAAATATAAATTAAAAGCATATGTGATTATCAAATTAACATTCAAGATAGAATAAGACAACATCGTATGAGTACAGAGATACGGAACCATTTAGACAAGGAGGATTGGCAATAGTGCCTTGCATCCGTTGCTAAAATGCGTGCAAATAAAGGCTAACAAAATAAACTACACTAAAATTTTGCTAATGCACTAGGCAGTAGGATGGTAACCCACTCCTAGTCAAATGATTCTAAAAGTCAAAGCAGAACCAAATTCATGAGCATCTAACCTAGACACCGTCATGAGAGACTTACAATTCATAAAAGAAGAAAAAGGTGGGGTGGTGTGTGTGTGCGTGTGTGTGGGTGGGGGGAGGATCATCAATAATTCAGTATACAAGTGAAATCATCATTGTATGCGTGAAAAAAATTGGAATAGGACTGAACAGGAAACCAAGACTATGTCATTGATCTTCATTGTGCAAAATGAGCTAGTCCAATTAAGAATACAGTCAAGCATAAGTCTTAAAAGTTGAAATTTAAAAAAGAGATTCTTTGACAATTGAACACATACCCAACTCCTTTAGATCGTCGTGAGTTCCTATCCATGATCAGACGGACATCTCTCACCTGAAAACAAGGAACATCAAATTATACTTAAAACAAAAGAGGGGAAGTATCATGTATAGAGGCAGATGTAAGCATTCACTGGAAACATGCAGCCACCTAATTTGTAGGAACGTGGCAATCTAAATATCATAATGTAACTGTGATTCACTAAAAACCATATAAACAGAATATCCATACACAATAAAGTAGCAGCCCTATTTAACTGAAAGCAGAGTGCTCTGAGTAACAACTTATATTCATCATGAATGTAAGACTTGTACATTCTATACAATTGAATTCACTTGTCATAACTGAAGCAACTGACCTTGCCAGCTTTCGAGAAGAACTCGTATACATCTCTCTCCGTTGCTTTTAAGGGCATCTGTGAACACCAAAGAGCAAACAGGAAATCATCACAAAAGAATTGCCAAATATACCAATATCTCAGACCGTAAAAATTTATACTATTTAAAACAAACAAAAATGGAGGCAACCAATCAACCTGGTAGGCAAAAACAGTTCTCTGATCCCTTTCTGGGTCTGCCTCAGGTTCCACATTCTCTTTCTTATCCCTGAATCTCCTGCAAGTCAAGTTAAAATGAGGCTGTAATAAGAAAATATAGACAAGTCCACATCATACTAGTTGAATTTGGTATTCAGATTATATAATTTGTTCAATAAATCAGTATATTGATTGTCCATATTAGAGTCCAAATTGGCGCCCAGTCTTCAGAGGGAGTAATGACTCAAAATCTTACCTATACATGAGCCAAAACTGCAGTAAGGATCATATTGTAACACCGTGCTAGCATTGAAACCCAATAACAACAAATTAATGAAATAATAATACCTTTTTAGATCAACCCAGATTATCCTGGTATCCCTGGTCGGGAGCCAGGACTAATCCCTCGAGAGGTACTGAGATCCATTAATGATATACTTATACCTTGAAGAATTGAACCAAACAGCAACTAATTAATGGCGTAATACCTAGTTTAGCACCACATTTCAACCTCTTATTTTATAAGAACAGGAAAAAAAATCGCATATAACACTGGCAACATAAACAATAGGGACACATTATCCATTCCAACACAGAAAAACGTGATAAACTAAATAAATTTCAAGTAAACTAGCTAGTAGAGAGTATGCAAAATTCAACAGCTACATACAACAACAACCAAGCATAAGTAGGGTCGGCTACATGGATCAAATGCAACCATAATGTTCTAATATCGTAAATCATATCCCTGTCCAACTCATTAATCTCTAGATCATTCTTTTCTAAATCATCCTCTGCCTCTAGTGATTTGACTACTCTCCGTCAGATATACTCTATTTTGTTTTTGAATAGCAAATGTTAGTATTTAATTGTTCTGGGTAGTATTTTCTCCCCAACCAAGATTTGAACTCTTGACAGCTCGATTAAGTGAGTTGCACGCATCCGATCTACTCTTCTTACTACATACATAATCTACAAGTCTTCTCTCTAGATGTCTGAACCACCTAAGCTGAGTTTCTATCTACCATTTTTTCTACAGTCCCCCAACTATATCTCCAATATCGTCATTTCTAATTCAATTATACACATTGCATTCTTTTATATTCGTTAATTGAAACCAATTGAAGAATCAATAGAGCAAACACGAAATGAAAAGGTATAAACTGAATGTGCAATTTTAATTTTTACCTGCCATCTCTGTTTTCGAAATCTCGCTCTCCTCTGTCTCTCTCAGGACGACTCATACTCCTCCTTGGTCTCTCTTTCTCCTCTTTTTCTCTCTCAGCCCGTTCCTTCTCTCTCTCCTTATCTCTTCTCTCCCGTTCCTTTTCCCTTTCCTTATCTCTCCTCTCCCTCTCCTTTTCTCTCTCCCTATCCCTCTCCTTATCTCTCCCACCTCTCTCTCCGTCCTTCTCCCTCTCCTTCTCTCTACTACCTCTCTCTCCGTCCCTCTCCCGGTGACGACCGGAAGATCGTTCACGGTCACGTTCACGGTCTCTGTCCCTGTCGCGATCCTTCTTAGAGCCATTCTCGTCGTCACCTCCGCGTGACCTCTTGCTCCGCCTATCTTCACCGCCGTCGAGATCGTCGTCGACGCCGTGCTTCCGGTAAGTCCTCTCGGATTTAATGTCGGTGATGTCAGTGTTCTTCTTTTTGGATGAATCCTTGTCTTCCTGTTGCTCCTCCACCGTCTTCTCCAGGTACTCGTACTCGTCGAAGTCCATTACTAGCTACCTTACGATTATCTCTTTTCGATTTTGTGAAGTGTTTTGGTGGTGGTGAGAACTGTGATGTGGAATTTTAGGGTTTTAGATTTTATAGGTTATTTTACGTTACGAAAACAAGAGGGGGTTTGTTTGGTTCCTCCACTTTCCCCAATCTCTACGGGCTGTATGCCTAGATTAAATTAGATTAGTATTTTAAAACCCAAATATTTTTTTTAAAAGTTTTGTGGTTTCTAAAAAAACTTTTGCTAAGGTACATTGGCCTAAGTTTTTTTTAGTGGGAAAAACTTTAACTTCTCTCTAAACTTTCTTTCTCCTTCGTTCATTAAGGAGAGGTGGTTTCAGGTCATTTTTAACCTAAAATCATTCATCTACGTCTTTTTCCCCTTTTCTTTCAGTTTAAATAAGTGGTTTTCACATCTATCAAGTTTTTTCGTTTTTTGTGATTTCGTCGTCTAAGTGTGACGTTGTGTTGTTCGTCGTTTTGTGCGGCGTTTGATTTCGCGTCTTGTCGCGGTGTTTGTTCAGTTCCTATTGAAAGATCTACATCAGTCAATTACAAATTCAACCAATGATTTGGACGTCAACATTGCAGATCCAGAAGCATGAGTATTTCAGTGACTTAGGTTTCATCATATTATTTGTAGGCATTTTACCGTTGTATGCTATTAACTTGGGGTGCTATGAGTTTGTTCGCAGATTCACTCTTTACGTTTTCAGCGATGTTTGTATCTGATGTACTTTATCGATTTGAATGAATGAATATCGTTTTGTTTTTGTTAAAAAAAAAAAGACTTTTGCTAAGATTTAAAATCTTTGAGCTAGTTAAAAAAAATGTACTTTGACACGGATCGCGTAACATTACTATAGTATAAAAAACAATTATCATTCTTCTCCATAATTAAATTGTGTGAGCTATAGCAACTAGGTTATTTTACCAAAAAAAATTATCATTACTAATAGCCACTAGACTACTTTACCAAAAAAAAAATATCATTATTAATATAATGTTTGCATTAAATATATTTTTTATTTGAAATAAATTCGTTAAATATTTGTGCATGTTTGTTGCAGATTTTTTTTATTTATACGTGCAAAAGCAAATATAAATTGATATGAAAAAGTTAGATACAATAAAATTTTGAAAACTCGAACTATTTTTTAAATATCAATATTGATGTGACCCTCCACTCGTCATTTTATTGACAGTGTATTTTTAAAACTAAAGAGATACTAGATCCATTTAAAGAAAATATATGGGGACAATTTGATCCCACAAAATTCTAATATCCTTGAATCAAGAAGAATGTTTCAATAAAAGCTTATAAGAAAATTAAGAAGTTGTTAATGAAAGTTGATCTAGTTAGTAAGAAATTAATTCATACCCTAGAGGAATGTGAATTCAACTTCAGCTACTAGCGTGAATATGTTTTTTTTTTTTAATATACAGGTATATGTTCCACGAATGATTTGTAAATATATCTTCCAACACTCTCAACATTTAGGTTTATCCTAAACTTAAAAGTTTTTGAAATTCAACTTACCCCAACTTTTTTGACCAAAAATTAAGAGCTACTTTTTTTGTATATATCCCACAAGTCTAGGAGGGACAAAATCTTATGGGTTGTTTTTGTCAAAAATAATCTTATGTATACGTACTTAGTGTAATATGTACTTTTATTCCCAAACAATTTGTTTATGTACTTTGTTCTGGGTATAAATACAACTTGTTAACATTTACGCCCCTTCAACAAACATACACTTAATTATGAAATATGTTTTACCTTGGTCAATTTAATCTAAATAAAAGAGACATTAAAAAATGTAGTTACTATTTAGATACGTTTAAGATCAACAAAGACAAAGTCTTAAGATCAAAATGAATATTAGCTGTTAAATAAACGATGTACCATTTACACATCTTAGTTGCGGATTGTTGTAAATTTTGTAACTTTCTCTAAAGTCTTCTTCAAGAGATCTTGTGCTGAAAGACTTTTTTGGTTGGATGATATATTCTATTTTAACGTGTTTTAAAATAGAGAAAGGTTAGCAACACATTTTTCAACACACTCTCTTTGATTTGTTATAATTCACATGGGATCCACCAAATCATGAGGATCTCATGTAATTTTGGTGGATCTTATGTGAATTTTAACCAATCAAAAAGAGCATGTTGAAAAGTGTGTTGCTAACATTCCTCTTTAAAAATTATATATTTTTCGTTGATTTACTTCTTAAAGACTTCTTGAAGTGACAACTCATATTTTTTTTTTTCTGAACTTGTCGGCCAAGTTTTGAGAAAATATATATGACATTCTTAATTCTTTTATCCAACAAATTGTAGTATTACCCAAAGCATCATTTTATCCAATGGTTATTACTCGCGAATAAATCCTCCTTAAAAAGACAAAATACTTCTCATCCCTCTCATTTTGGAGGAAGCTAGCCAATCTATCTCAGGTGTAAGTTAAACCCAGTTTTCTTCTTTGAAATTCTAATAGACTATCCTTGCTATAAAGTATCGATCGTATAAGTAAAGGGTGAGAAACTAACTTGGGTTGGTTTTGTGATGCTGACTTGTGATTTTGAAGCATACTCCTTCGGTACGAATTTAGGTGGATTAATTTACCTTCTTAAGAAACAGTAAAATGTGAGAAGTTTTACCCCTTTCCTAATATTGATCATAGTGTAATCCATGTGATGAATTTTGCATGGGTTGTGTTTGTGATTATGAAGAGAAAACTGAGTTTTGAAGAACTTAAGTTGAAATCTTTTGTCCAGGGTTGGCCTAACATGTCAAGAAGCCTAAAACAAATTTTATAATGAGGCCTTTTAGAATTAAAAAGATAATAGTAACATAATGCTTAGTAAAAGCGTAAAAAATCATGTTTTATTGAATCCAAGATTTGAACTTAAGACCAAAGGGATTTGAGACCTTAAAATTGACCAATCAAGCTAGACAAATTTTGATTATTAGTATGTCATATCACATATTTATAGCTAAATTAACTTATTTTGAGACATTTTTTAACCTAAAACCTTGAGGCCTAAAGCCTTTGTTTGGGTGGCTTGACCTTTAGACCGACCTGCTTTTGTCGTTTGAAGGTAACATAAATTATTTTTGAGAATGTTTATGTTTTATATGTTTGAGGCAACGGAAGTTAATATAAAAAAAAATTATGCTAGAGGTGAAAAAAATGATCGACTATGGAAAAGGTGATGGATTTGAAAATGGACCAACCTAACAAATGGAGTAAATCTTGTCTTGTACTAAGAGAAACAAAGAGAAGGGAGCGTAATTGGAAATCAAGGAGGGACCTGAAATGGATTATCTATGGTGTGAGATTTTTGAGAGCATGGTTTATTCTGCAAAAAATAATTTATTAATTATTTTTGCTGAATACCGCGAGAACCATTTTCGTGAGTGGTTCCCGAATTTGCTCACAAGCTATTAGTCATCTTTATTTATTAATTTTGTTAGGTCTGCAACAATTTAACCTTAATATTTTTCCTCTCATTTGCTTTATTAGATTAGAAGTAATTTAAAAAATGCAATATTTTCTACATTTATCCTTATTTATTAATTTTGTTAGGTTTGCAGCAACTTAACCTAATATTTTCCATCCCTCCCATTTGCTTTAGTAGGTTAGAAGTAATTTAAAAAATGCAATATTTTCTACATTTATCTTTATTTATTAATTTTGTTAGGTTTGCAGCAACTTAACGTAATATTTTCCCTCTCATTTGCTGTATTAGGTTAGCAGTAATTTAACCTAACAAATTCCATCTAAAAAAATGCATAGCACCAATTTCATTCTTATCCCCTTGCCTTTTTTTTTGTTTCTACACTTATCTTTATTTATTAATTTTGTTAGGTCTGCAGCAACTTAACCTAATACCCCCCATTTGCTTTATTGGGTTAAGAGTAATTTAAAAAATGCATCGCACCAATGACAATATTTTCCACACTTATCCTTATTTATTAATTTTGTTAGGTCTGCAACAACTTAACCTAATATTTTCTCTCTCATTTGCTTTATTAGGTTAGCAGTAATTTAACCTGAAGAAGACAATTTTCTTTGACTGTATGATTTGCAATGTCAATTAACAAAAGTCAAGGGCAATCGCTTAAACATGTTAGTGTATATCTAGCAACACCTATATTTTCTCACGGACAGTTGTATGTTGCTGTTTCAAGAGTTACATCCAAAGAAGGACTAAAGACATTGATCACTGATGAAGATGGTGAAGATACCAATGTAACGTCGTATATGAGGAAGTATTTCGCAATGTGTGATGAAACTACATGCCAATGTACTAAAAATTTCATATTTCTTTTACCGAATTATTGATAGGATTACCGGATTTTCTTTTATAATATTTTCAGATTTCATACATTTTATGAAGTGTTTTATTTTGTCTATTATGGATTGTCACATGTTATTTTTTTCACCGTTACCAATTATATATTATATTTTATGATTCGTATGTCAATCTCTTTACAATAAACCCGTGTGGAGCACATGTCAAAAATCCAATTAGATTTAATGTTAATTTGACTGCTTCTTAAAAAAAATTGAAAATAAAAACCTAACCCTCCATGTTTTGCGGCCAGCAGCTGCTTTTATTGGTTGCATTCCATATCGTGGATCTTTCGCTATAATATCCTTCGGGATATACAACATTGCTCCTTTTTTAATGGAACACTTGTCATGGTCATTGCATGCATATCACCTCATCGTGTGCAAAGCTCAAATAAATTAAAGTGGCAAATAACATGGGGTCACCTCATTAGTTACCCATTACATGTTGTATTTTGATTTAAGTACAGAAAATTAAAGTCCAGGATCAAAGCAAAAATTCACCATCTGACGGTGAGAGAGTCGCGAGAATAGATGGTAATGCACAATGATCTGCTAACACGGAAGCCATTTATGTACTATTGAAATATCGATATTATATAACATTAACTAATGAAAGTGTGTCACGTAGCACTTCACATGCATATCTTTTCTCTTTCTCTTTAGACCTTCCTACGTGGCTCACCTTGAATTAATTGTTTAATTAATCAATTATGGATTGACAATAATAAATTATTATAAGTTAATATTATACTATAAATTATAGTCTATTGTGTTAAGCATTAATTAGTTGATGAATATGCGTTATTGGGCTATTCTTTCTACATGGACCGTGATGGGTTGGACTATTTAGCTAAGCTCAATGAGAAGTCCCTGCCGCCCTTAGCCGTTTAGCTATTTAAACGTCATCCCATTAAACATTCTGGTGCTAAACGGAATGAGAGTAGTCATCCCTCTTGTCGGCAGTTATCATTCATCAACCTAATTCAATTCAAAGGTACACAATTTCTTCTTCCCACTTTGTTATTGATGATATGCTATAATTTGTATCTAGTGATCCATGACTAAATACTAAAACTTTTATACCAGAGTCAAATAGATACATGTTATGGCCGTTTGTGAATCATATATTCTAAAATTGAATTCGTGGATGATTGTTTTCTTTGTATGATTCATTCTAATTGTTGTTGATCTTATATTATTGTATGTTGATTTTATTATCTCTTAATCCAAATATATGAATCAACATACTGTGTCCTTATGCGATTCTAATCAACACCGTAAAAAATTAAAATCCATGAACAAGCAATTGATTCTTAAAGTTGGTCTATGGTTTTACTTTGTTACTGAATTGCCGTTAAAACCCATTTGATATCCTAGTGTTACGAGGAATCCCTAAGTTTTCAATCTAAGATTTCTCTCTGTTAGCCTCATAATTCTCTACATTAATATGTGGCTTCTTTTGTCTATTATCAAAACTGTTGCCTTACGGCGAGGACGGGTCAAAGCCAAATATTCCCAAAATTTTATTATTCTTTATGCCAACTAGACTCTAACCCGTGCGATGCACGGGTTTTTGTAGAGTTTCATATATAAAATATCAAATTGTCTCAATTAAGA